>Ga0155582_149_pt1 | contig 44430 bp, 34 predicted proteins | sample RifCSPhighO2_12_FD_107239 | JGI IMG/M metagenome (GOLD analysis project Ga0155582, IMG submission 107239) | Gammaproteobacteria bacterium RIFCSPHIGHO2_12_FULL_37_14
CAATCTCTAAAGATATGCATGGACCTAGCTATAGAACAGGATGGCTTTATAATGAGATGCATTGCGTTCAAGCAATTTTAGATAAGTACCCGAATATTAAACATCATAAATACACAACCGACCCAACAATTGATCTATTTCAGCAGCTTGAAAAATATTACCCGCTTATCGATCAACCAATTCGAAACATATTTAATTTTTCGTGGATTTTAGCGAGCTATGACTATATATTAAAAAACAACTGTCGTGTATTATTAACTGGAGGTAAAGGCAACGCATCAATATCTTGGCCTGGACAATCATGGAAAGCAAAACTATACTACGCTTATAATGCAGCTAAAATATGGCTTAGACCATATTCACAATTTTCTGGTTATTACAATTGTCTTCAACGTAAATTCCTTCACACAACATCGGCTAAAAAAATTTTACGCAAAATAGGCTGTATACTGGACCGACAATATTTTATGCTCTCAGAAGCTTCTGGCGGCGCTCGTAAAACCTCAGTTTATCCAATACAATTATGGTATGGAGTAGAGAAACTAGACCCGACTAATAATTTAGAATTAATAGAGTTTTGTTATAATTTACCACAAGCGGTATTTTTTTCTGGATCAGATATATTGCAACACCGTTTATTAGTCCGGGAAGGATTACGTAATATTGTACCTGAAATAATTTGCATGCACCAATACCGTGGTGAACAAGCTTCAGATTGGTATTTGACTTTTAATAATCATGCAAAATATTGGTGTGATGAACTGTTGAAAATCGATGCGTCTCAACATCTTTCCTTTGTTTGGGACATGTACAACAAAAACGATATTTTTCGTTTATTTGAACATCTACCTATTGAGCACATAACAGCCACTAACACACGAGATGTTTCTTGTGCCTTAATGCGCTTCTTAAGTATGATATTTTATCTAAATTTTATATCGTGTGCTTCTGGTGAGGCCAGTGTGATCTACTAAATCTTCCCGGTATTGCGCAGCTCTGATGCACTAAGGGTACTATGCACTGGATTTATCTGTATAAGTTCACACTTTCTTTTTCAGGCAGTGTCAAATTAGATTGTAACTATTCTAATTTATCTTTATCCAAAGCGAACCGATGATTTTTTATGTATCTCAATATAAATTTCATCTTTTCGATTTAAATAAATATTTTCAATGTCTTTTTTAAAATCTCTTATTTTATTCGCTATCATTTGATGCGCGTTAAAACGATTAACATAATTATTATCGCCAAGATTACCGATTAAATCTTTTTGTATTTTCCCAATAAGAGTTTCAACATTATTTAAAGATTTTTGAATTTGATCATTATCTATTGCAACTGTTTTAAGAGAATCGGTTAGTGTTTTTTTTATCTCAATCAATTGTTGTTGCGCGTGCTCGTAAACATTTAATTCCTTATTAGCATATTCCGGGAAGTCTTCGGCTTTATTTACTTGTATTAATTGAACTCTGTTTAATAATGCCGATAATCTTATTTGTTCGCGCGCAATCACAACAATTTTTCGTTGCAAATATGTTTGATTTTTTTCAGCTCGTACTTCTTCTAACGTCCCTACATTTTTACCAAAAAAACCATGGGGTTTATTTTGATAGTCAACCTTTTTGCGTTTCTCATATAATTCAGACAATTGCATTTCAAGTTTACATTGAATTAAACTTCGTAATTCAGATCCATCTAGTGCTCTAAGTATTGCACGTGTATCTGGTGATTTTGGATTAGTTAAAATGATTTCCCAATCATCTGGAGACAATTTTTTAAGTTGGATAAAAGAATGTTTTTTTGTTAATAGTAGTACTGAGTCTGGATATTGGAAAAGTTTTTGTCTAATTGCGGGTTTCATTTCCATCATTGTAAGGAATGGAACATTCGCTTTGTTAATTAAGGTAATTGCTGCAAGCGGATTGCTAAGAAGTTCATCCACATATTCGGGCGATGCACGCAGAATATCTTTAAGCGGTATTTGAAATGTTTCTTGTAACCATCTATCAGAGAGATACTTATCAGAAGGCTCAAATATTCTTTTCTTATTTTCTGCGGATAATGCAAGAATATGTAGTAGAGTAAAATCAGGTTCAACTAAATTCGAAAGTTTTTTCTTGTGACGAAGAATTATTTCGCTTTCATCAGGATCAGTGATCACCATCATAGTTATCTCTTCCTCTGAAAGTTTAACTTTATCTATTAAATATTTTATCGCGTTATAATTAAAAAGTAATACTTTCATAGCTGTTGGATTTTTATTAGCAGTACGATCAAAAATAAAATTAAAAAATTGGCTAATGTTTGTTAATACATCGCTGTCAGGAATGACACCATAAGTAAATTTTTTAAAGACAAGTGATAATAAATACTCCTGTGTCGTTTTTTCGCTCTGAATGAATTTTTCAAAACTGAGTCCATTGTCTATTAATCCAATTAATGTATTTAAATTTCGCATAGTATATGCGATCGGGTCAACAGATTTTATCAGCTCAAAAGCATCATCAGCTATTTTTAATTTTACTAACGATGCAAGCCGATCAGGAGTAAGCCACTTTACAAAAAAATTACTGCAACTTGAAATTCCAGTTAACATTTCAGATGGCAAAGTAATAAAAGATTCATAGGGAATTTTGCATTTAACAATTAATTCTTTTATAATTTTACCATATTGAAATATAGTTTTCCTAATAGGCGCTTCTGTCGATATTAATTTATTAAACGAAACGCCTACCACCAACAATTCTTGTATATCGTATCTATGTATATAAATTTCTTTCCTCTGTTCGGGTGATAGCAGAAAAAATATTTCCGGCATCGTATTTTGTTTTTTTAAGCAGATAAATAAATCATGATATATTATTATTTCATTTTGGTGTTCTACGGGTAGTTTAGAAAGTTCCTCGAAAGAAATAACATTTTCCTCTAGCAATTCTATACTTCTTGCAGCGGCGATGATGCCTAGAGTAAAAATTTCATTTATTGATATATTATAATATTTCATTAGATCACGAATACTATAAATATTTTTATAAAAATCAGATCTTTTTTCTTTAGTTAAATTAGCAATAGCTGAAATAGGCATGCAAGGAGTTATGCATAGGGCACATAAATTTTCTTTGCTCTCATTAAATAATTCTAATTTTATTTGTGCCGGCCATTTCTTAATTTCCTGCTCTGATAAGCCACCAATGATCATGAAGACAAAAGCTGCGGTTATAGCTTTTTTATTTCTTATAGTTAATAATTTCAATTCTTTTTCTTCTTCATTAGTATAGTCATACTGAGAGACGCTGATATTTGTTAATAATGGAGCAATATTCTGATGAGAAAATTGTTTAATAAAATCTATGTTTGATAATTTAGACCAATAAATTTCATCTAATGGTAAAAGTGATATTAAATTCAACTCTGATGCTCTCAACCACCTATCGATAAGAGGAGATTGATTAATTCTTTGGATAAATTGTGTTGAGTTCAATGTATTGATTGCATCAAAAATAGAATCTATATGGCCATCTATATGATAGCTGGTATATTGATTTTCTTGAATGTCAACATTAATTAAATCTCGTAATTTATTTTTATTGTTATTAATAGATTGTAATAATTCGATAGCCATAGTGGATAGGTTATAAGAAAGATTAATATTATTTGTTATAAAGAAATCTTTAATAGCACCTTCTAGAGTAAAACGGGTATGTTGCAGCTGAACCCATTGTGCATGTGTAATCACATGCGCATCGGATCCAGATACTGGCGCTTTTATTTGAAAGGTTTTTTGTTCATATTTTTGCTTAATATGGTTTTCTTGAGCTTGTAATTCGAGATATTCATTTTTTTGTTCGATGGTATAGTTTTGAAATAAATGAATTTTTTTATTAATTTCTTGTTTTAAAATATTTTGGTACTCTATATAATTTTCTGGCTCTGTTACATACAATTCAGGCGATTCAATCAATTCTTTAATGGATATTATTTTTTCAAATATTTTTTGGTTTTTTTCTGTGATTACAAATGATTCATTACCTGTCTGCAATTTTTCTAATTCATTAGCGACAAATTCAAAATCATGAAGTGTATAAACAGGAATATGCTGTAGGTATTCATTTATCATACTGATGTAGTGGCTTAAATCTAGAGGTTTTAGCGGCATAATATTTTCTCAGTACAAATTTGATTGATTCGAAATTTACCACGTTATTATTAACGAAATCTTAATTTGGCACTGTTGCATATTGCGACAATATTTTTATGCTATCGAATAAATACTTAAAACATGAAGCGGCAGGTAGTACTTTCTCGTAGACACGTTCCAATTATTTCATTAAATCATATAAATGTCCAATTAAACAATCACTTATAATGTATCCGACATTCTTATTGGATTGTTTGAGAGCTCACTAGCACTGTCAGTATCCAACCTCTTCTCTAATGCTATTTTTGAAGCTCTTGAATCTTATCTTCAGATAAGCCTGTAATGCGTTTAATCGTAGGATCATTAACAATACACTGTTTTCGCAAAACTTCTACAGCATGCAATAAATTTTTTTCTTTTACAGTTTAGTATGATTATACTTGTCAAAAGTTTTACGAGTAGCATACTTTTTATTTTTTGAAACGGTGGATTTGTGAATCATTATTTTCTATATCTTTCCTGGTTAAAAACTTCGGAGAAAATAAACGTGAACTATAACCGCCTCCTTGACTACTCAAAAATAAAAATTCTTCTTCAAGGGTGGTAAGATCGCTTGGAGATGTTTCTTCTTGAATCATCTTGCTAAGATCACTTTTAAGATAATGTTGAAGTAACTCTGTTTCTTGATCATCTAGAATAAAACCATCAAGATGCCTTTTCAATAATGCTTCTAGAGATGATATCTCTTCTATTGTTAGTTGATTTTCTGGAGGTAATCCTTCTGGAGAATTTTGAAGCAATACCCTTTCAGCGTCTATCAGACTTCCCTCCGGACTACCTTCAATTAGCGCTGCCTTTGCATTCAAACGATGCTGGCGCCTTATTCTTGCGTGCCGTGCGTCATAAGTCACCACTTGACTTTTGATTCCTTCACAAATAACATAATTACGATTTCTACTCTCTTGGATAATCTTAATTCCATCTGGGAGCGCTGATGGAAAAGAAGTCAATAATTTGGAATCGACAAAATACCATTTCTCCTGTTTTGTTTTTTTCTTAATCTTATTTTCACCTGTAATGCGACCTTTCCTTTTATGATCACGCATCAATGCCCTGGTAACTAATAAATAGTTATCCAAATAGAAACTCTTTCCTTGCACGGTACTGTTCGCTACTCTCAATCTCAATTTTGATTTACTAATTTCTTCCCCATTTATAAATATTCGCCCAGGTCGTGCTAGAAAATTTGCTATTTTCTTTTGTTTTTTTGTCGGCTCCTTCTCTTTTGGAGCAACTTCATAAAATGTTTCTGGTAATAACTCCTCTGACATCGTTAAGGAATATTCATTCATAATAAAAAATTCTCTCGTTCGTTATGATTTGAGCCTCTATTTTATCCATATCCATAGAAATACGATTAAAATAGGCTTAAGAATAAGAAAAAGTTGTGATACCAAAGGGAAAATGTCCCCTTCAGTATCATTTCACGTGAAAATTAAGCCTTACTTAACACTCGGGTAATTCGTTGATTTTAACCAGTTGGGATTATAATGACGCCAAGGGGTTTTATGCCCATCCTTTCTTGCTTGTAAAGATAATAAGGTTGAATTTTGGTTGCTTTGCTTATCATTTGGCCTATCTAATTGAGAAGATAATTTAGATTTAACTTCTAATCGTTGATAGGAGAGCTTTTGATTTTTGCTTAATAATTCGATTGAGTTATCTAAGTAATGTTTTATATTGATTAACTCCCCAGGGCTAATTATTTCCTCATAACCTGCTTTAATTTGGAAGAATTCTTGATTAAACTTAATAGCCCAATCATTCCTAAGTTTTCTTTTGTAAGTCCAACAAATAGTTTTAGAACATTTATCTTCATCAACGAAAGGTTCAGGTTTAACTGTTAATTTTTGATATAGAAGTTCAATATCGCCATACCAAAATTTCATAGAATAATCTAAATAGCGTTTCAAAATAATAAATTCCCCTGGGTGGAGTAAAAGATGTTGGTCTTCAGTTGAAACATGAGCATATCCAATAAACATTTTTCAGATTCCTTTTGATAAAATGGACAGAAATGGTAATATAACTCGTTCGGTATGAGCAAGATGTTTAACTATGAATTTTTAACCACTTTAGTACCGTTATTATGAAGGTTTAAGGTTGTTATTTGTAACTGTAGATCAGTAACAAAAACCTACGTTTTTGAGACTGCTTAAATATTTATAATTGATAAAATGTCAAATTATGTTAGTGCAAATGCATTTAGATTTTTTAAAGAAGTATTTAAAAATAATTTCTAATTAATTGTAAGAGTAAAATTCATGATATCAACAACTACATCAAGAATATTATATGGCTCCATTGTTTCCCCTTATGTTCGTAAAGTAGCTACCGTACTTGATCTCAAGAACATCGCTTACAAAATTGAAGTTATGATTCCATTCCTTGAAAAAGATAAACAAAAACTTTTACAAATGAATCCTCTTGGTAAGGTTCCTATTTATCAAGATGGAAGTTTTATGCTATCGGATTCATCTGTTATATGCGCTTACCTTGAAAAGAAATATCCGGTCTCATCAATTTATCCGACCTCTGCAGAAAATTATGCGAATTGTTTATGGTATGAAGAATATGCTGATTCACAATTAATTCCCACCATACTCACAGTAGCATTCAACATATTATTTGCAGCTAAATTTAATTTAGTACCTGATATGGATGCAGTTAAATACGCTTTAGAAAATAAGTTACCGCAAGTATTTACTTATCTTGACCGCGAGATTGGTAATAAAAAATATTTCGTTGATAATTGTTTTTCTTTGGCAGATATTAGTGTTTCAGTGCCTTTCCTTAATCTTGAAATAGCTGGGCATCGGGTTGACCCACAAAAGTGGAATAATTTATCACGTTACTTAAATGAAATGTCAAATGAGCCTATTATCGCAAAAGCAAATATATTAACGAGAGAGAGGTTTAAAGTTACGAGCACTAAATAACATTTAAATTTAATCGTATGATCATTAGCTAATGAAAAAACAAAGTTACCGAGACTAAGTGAGTAGCTTGAAAATTTAACCTTTTTTTACCAGGATCTAGGCCGTACCTCGATATGGAAAAAGTAGCGGAAGAAATTGAGTACGAATTGCAAAAATCAGACATTTGATACCTTTTTACCAGGATCGGGGCCGGACTTCTACTTATTTGCTGCCCAATTAGCACCAGTATTAGAGGGCATTTAAGCGAAGTTCCTGTCGATGGCCTTGAAAAGCCATCAGTTATAGCTTCAGGTATTATTCAAACTTTATCGTGGCAAGATCGAAAAACAAAATTTATAAAAAAAGTCAATCATGAAATTTTCGAGGCTGTTCTGCAGCGATTATTACCTTTAATTGGGGCTGATGAATTTCTAGGTAATTGTTAATTCGGGTTCTGTGGAAGAACCGACAAAAGTGGCCGGTTTTTACTGGCCACTACGGATAAATACATTGATATTGAATTGCGAGAGCGTCATCAGTCAGCAAGAAATAAGCCCATTTTGGAGGAAGATTGAGTTCCTACGAAAAAACTGATTAAAAAACACAAAACCTAGCGTGAACTCTGACTCAACCCTACACTATCGACATTGCACGTCTTAAAGAAACAAGGAATGATGTTCTTTTTACGAGATTTTTGAACATTTAGAAGATAGTCTTCTTCTTCCTCTTCTGCGTCTTCAGCCAAGAAAGGAAGGAAAACTAAAGCCGGATTAGTTGTCGTCGTCGTAGTGGATGCAGCTGTTGTAGATGAAGAACTACTACTTGGGGTACTTTTATATAAGTCAATTCCATTAAAGAAATGCGTTCCCTGGCCAATGGTATTTAATAATACGATAGAATCAGCACCTGTTTGACCTGCAAATCCATTAACCGTGCCAGTTAAATTAGCAGCGTTTGTATCAAGCTCCAATGCACCAACTGTCACTCTTCCTGTGGTGTTATTCGTGGTAATAGTAGCTGTACCAGTTGCTACTAACGTACTGCCACCTAATGCACTAAGCCCACTACCTGCACTTTGAGTAAAGTCACCTGTTGTAATCGTTGCATTATTAGTAATATTTGTTCCATTACTAATAACTAACGATGACAAGGCGGTTGTATTTCCTAAGTTTGCATCAAAAGTAATATTGCCTGCAGCACCAGGATTTAAGGTGAAAGCAGCCGTACCATCAACTGTTGCAGAGAAGGTCATATCATTTCCATTTGAAACAAATTCTGCTGTTTTACTGCTGCCATTCATGCTTAATGCACCACTAACGGTAATTGCTCCACTAGTCGTTACACTTAAATTACCTGATACTGTTGATGCACCTAAATTCAAAGCATTTGTATCCACTAAAGTGACATTATTACCACTCGTAATCAGTACTTTAGTAAAATTATTTCCTGAGTTTGAAAGCGTTAGATTATTGCTTGATCCTGCAGCAAAAGTAGCGGTTTTATCTGTACCACTGATAGTTAATGCGCCCGATTGTGTAATTGCACCGCCTGCCGTGACATCTAAATTACCTGTCATGCTTAATGCACCTAATGCAATAGCAGCATTATTAAATGCTAGCGTTAAATTACGTAAGCTGCTTGCTGATCCTAAGTTAGTAATCAACGATGCACTAGTATTAACATTGCGTAAATTAACATCGAGGATATTACCTAAGGTTCCACCGAGCGAAATTGTGCCATTTAAATCATTGGCTAGTGAAAGTGTAATATCTGAATTAGCTGCTGTACTTTCTAAAGTAAATGTTCCAGCACTAACTGCTTGAGTAATCGTACCTGATTGAGTAATTGACCCGCCTGATATTAAACTGAAGGCTCCACTGCCAACAGCTGATGTAGCAATATCTAAAGCATTACTACTAGTTAATCCAATATTATTCGCACCACTGTTACTTAAGCCAATGGCTCCTGTGAAACTATTACTCTTCGTTAACGTTATGGCGCCTGCATTACCTGTAATGGTTACCGCTCCTGCACCCGCCGCTTGGGTGATCGTCGTCCCATCTGCTTGAGAAATACCAACGCCATTTAACGTTAAGGTGCCTGTTCCGACAGAAACTGTTCCTGCACTCATCGCTCCTAATGTTCTCACTGATACATTATTTGCACCGCTATTCGATAGCGCTATCGCTCCAGTGAAATCATTACTTGCATTCGTTAACGTAATTGCATTTGCTCCTGCTGTGAAACTAGATGTACTCGGCACAACTAAGGCACCTGATTGTGTGATTGCTCCGCCTGCGGTAATTGCTAAATCACCACCACTTTGTAATGTCAAAGCAGGTAAGGCAATCGCTGCGTTGTTATACGTTAAGGTTAAATCTCTTAAACTACTTAAGCTGCTTAAATTCGTTGGTAAGGCGGCACTTGAATTTGTATTGCGTAAATTGAAATCGCGAATGTTGCTAACCGTGCCGCCTATTGTCACCGCTCCACTTAAATCATTCGCTGAGGATAAAGTCACATCAGAATTCGCTGCACTTGCTGTTAAGCTTGTTGTGCCACTTACAGTAAATGCACCTGTTTGAGTAATTGCACCACCTGCTGTGACATTCAAATTTCCAGTCATGGTCAATGCAGGTAACGATACAGCTGCATTATTATAGGTAATGGTTAGATCATCTAAATTAGTTACTGATGTACCAAAATTAGTGATTGCACCCGCGCCTGTATTAACGTTACGTAATTTAATATCAAGAAAATTACCCAACACCGTACCATCTAAGGCAACGGTTCCGCTAAAATCATTTGCTTGTGTACTCAAGTCAATGTTTGAACTAGCAGAACTGCTTTTAATAGTAAATGTTCCTGCACTCGCAGCTTGAGTGATGACACCGGATTGCGTCATATTACCTGCGGACGTAAATTTCAAAGTCCCTGTTCCTACATCGACTGTACCTAACACTAACGCTGCATTATTAACAAGATCAACATTATTCGCACCACTATTTGAAAGTGATACTGCGCCTGTGAATACGTTATTTTGCGTCAAGGTGATAGCATTCGCCCCTGCAGTGAAACCAGATGTACCATCAACATCAAGTACACCTGTTTGCGTAATGGCACCGCCTGCTGTGACACTTAAATCACCTGTCATGGTTAATGCTGCTAGCGAAATAGCAGCATTATTATAAGTCAGTGTAACGTTACGTAAACTAGCGCTTGATAAATTAGCTATTATTCCCGCCCCTGCATCAGTATTACGTAATTTCACATCACGAAAATTACTTTGTGTTCCACCTAATGTGACGGTGCTATCAAAATCGTTGGCTTGTGTACTTAAATCCATATCCACATTAGCTGCAGAAGCAATAAACGTGGCCGCGCCATCAACTGATAAGGCTCCACTTTGACTCAAAGCGCCACCCGTTGTTGTTTGGAATGTGCCGCGAACATCGGATGTTCCCAAATCAAGATCATCTACATCTACCAAGGCAACAGCATTACCCAGCGTAATAACCACTTTTGTAAAATCATTACTACTATCATCTAATGTAATATTATTATCCGCCCCTGCATTAAACGTTGCTGTCTTACTAGCACCATTGACAGTTAAGGTACCACTATCTGTAATTGCGCCTCCCGCTGTGATCGATAAATCACCTGATACAGTGGATGCACCTAATACGATCGCGCCTGCATCTACTAATGTCACATTATTACCGGAAGTAATCGCAACCGTTGAAAAATTATTTGCTACATCATTTAAGGTAATATTGTTACCAGAACCAGCAGCAAGCGTTGTGGTTCCACCAGTCGATGTGATAGTGCCGCTATCAGTTATTTCACCAGTATTAGTGATCGTAAGCGCACCAACTGTTTGGCTTACACCAGTAATATCCAGGGTGCCACTATTGGTTAATGAAATATCTCCACTGGTCGCGTTTGTCCCATTAAAACTGGTTATTGTATTAGTATTAGTAAGTGTCGTACCACCCACAGAGCTAGTTGTGAGTAGTGCGCCATTAATAATGGCAGAACCTGATGTTGAAATTGTACCTGCTGACGTTAAAGTAATATTACCGGTGGTGCTTAAATTAGAGGCTGTACCTAAATCATCTGCTAAACTGGCAATAGTCATATTACCTGTGCCATCTCTAAGAGAAATTGCTCCTCCTGATTTATCTGCCGCAATGCTATTTAAATTATTACTTGCGTTCGTTAAGGTAACATCACCGCCGCCACGCAGCAATAAATCAGAGGTACTGGTACTGAGGTTCAATGCCACAGAACCCTGTGTAATTGCTCCTGCTGATGCGAGAGTGAATACATCCGTCGCAAAAGCTGCATCAGGCGTCCAAGATGACGTACCAAACGTGATAGCACCTGCACCAGTACTACCAATGCGAATATCAGCAGCTTGAAGAAGATTTAATTCAGTTGCAGATAAATCCGCTTGCTGATCCGATCCTATAAGACCAATGGTTGTCGTATCAGGAACAGTGATCACAACAAAAGAGCTAGAGCCACCATCCACACTATTATCACTATTAATATTAAAATTTCCGGCTTTTAATGTTACCCCTTTAGTCGCCGTAATATCTTCCACACCAAGGATACCGCTATTAGCATTAATATTTACCCCACCATTCGTAGCGCTGATTACTGAGTTGATAGTTGTATTGCCTGTTCCACCATTGGTAATAACCACAGCATTAGCATTGGTACTTTTTGTTGTAATAGATGAGGTAGCATCAATATTAATACTATGTGCTCCTCCTGCTGTAGCACCATCTAAAGTGATAATGCCACCAGCAGTATCGTCAGCATTATTAGAAGCAATATCATCATCAGCATTAATAGTTAGGTTCTGAGATGCAGAAAGCGTAATATTACCGGTTGTCGTAGTAAATGTCCCTTGAGTACCTAAACTCCCACCTAAACTCTTCAATGTAATATTACCGGTACCCGTTGAAAGATTAGTGCTCGTTGGCAGTGTTAATGTACCTGATGATGTAACATATAAGCTTGCATCAGCATTCAATGTTGGTGCACCTAATGTCATATTACCTGTTGATTCAATAAACGCGCCGCCTGACCCTGCAGTCAAAGTAATCGTTTGCCCACTCGTAGTAATAGAGATAGGGTTGGCAGAGGTACCGATGCTACTGGCACTGGCGCTAGGTACTGTCAAGATGATTGAGTTACTATTTGACTGAACGGTACCTGCCGATCGTGTAATAGAACCACCCGTTGAATTTGATCCTGTATTGGTTGCAATCGTAATGCTTCTATTATTTGAAGTAATATTTCCACCATCTAAACTTACTCCGCCCGTTCCACCACCGGCTGCATTTACATTAATTGCAATCTTAGAAGCATTTCCACCAGCAAGGGAACCACTACTGCCGATCGTCACACCACTGCTACCACTCCCTTTTTTATTTGCATTAAGTGTGATTCCTAATGAATCGGTACCACCATTATCTGTGCTCAGTGCGCCATTAACAGTAATGGCATCTTGCGCATCAACCGTAATCGTTCCGTTATTAGCTGCAGTAATCGCACCCAGCGTTGCACTCCCTATTGCTTGTGTTGCATCACCCGCTGTTATCTGAACTGAACCACCGCCTGTCGTAATGCTTGAACCCGTTTGGAAAATGATATCGCCCGCTCCTACCGTGGTATTATCACCTGCTTTCAAGGTAAAAAAATTCGTACTGCTGGTTAAACTACTACTCAGGTCAACTGTTGCTGACGCACCACCTGATGTACCAATATAAATATCTCGTTTTGCTTCTAAAGTAATATTGGTATTGCCTAAAGCTTGTAATTTACCTACGGAAACGGTATTGCCACCATCGTCAGCAACATCAAAATCGATTTCGCCACTGGTAAAAGAATCATCTAATGTTCCCGTTCCATTTGCACCATCCACCACATATATATCAGTCGGATCTAATAACACTAAACCTGCTTTTCCAAATATTGTTTTTACATCTACATTACCTTCGTAAACTAAAATTCCACCCGAAGTTTCAACCAACCCACCATCACCACCTAATAAACCACCTCTTGCTGAAATTGTTCCATAAAACTTAGTGCCGTAATCTGACCACAAAATTACTGATCCACCATCACCTATAGTAATAGCGTCGGCGTTAGCGATTGCGCTCGCGCCAAAAAATGTATAATTCGCATTAGGTAATGGCCCCACACCGCGGAAATTACCACCCAATAAAATCTCACCACCACCTACATCACCACTGGCATCAAATAAAGCTTGATCTGTTACACCAACTTTTTCGCCGCTTACTTTAATTTTGCCGCCTTTGTACCCTGCACTCCTACCCGATGCATCTACTTTTCCTGTTACTTTCACCACACCTTCACTGCCACCAAACAAACTAATCACACCTGTTTTGCTAACCGATACACTACGTGCTTGTGCTACACCTTGCATATTAATGACATTATCCACCACTCCTTTCGCTACTTTCGCACTAATTTCAATTCGTCCGCCATCTGCTAATAATTCTCCCGTATTACTCACCGCATTTTTCATCGGATGACCATTCTCATCATTCGCTGCTTTGGTAACCGTACCTCCAACACTAAAATTAATGAGTTGATCACCATACAAATCCACCGTATAGGCTGTGCCTGATGCTAATGCTATTTTTCCCATCCGTGCTTTTATCACACCAGAGTTCACGACACCGGGTGCAACTAATGCAACTAATCCACCTTCTGCTGCCGTAATCGTACCTTTGTTGATGATCGTACCACCACTATCTGGTAATTGACTGAAAATTAATTTGCCTGCCATGAAATCTTCATTGCGAATATTTGCTGTGGTCGCGATTAATCCTCCAACATCCACTTGTGCGGTTGGACCAAAAACAATTCCTGCTTGGTTAATAATTACAACATGACCATTCGCATTAAGTTGACCATAAATTTGTGATGCTTGTGAATTATCGATGACACGATTAAGAATCATCGATGAAGAAGAAGGTTGGTTAAATTGCGTTCTTTCACCTTGCTGAATATTGAATGTACGCCAATCGATAATTGCTTTGTCACTCGATTGATTAATGGTAGTCGTTGTTCCCTCCACAACAATCGTCGCTGCTCCTCCTACTACTTGTCCTCCTTCGGGGTTCGCGATGGCAACACTTGATAGACCTAAAAATAGATAAATTGCAATTGATGGGAATAATTTAACCAGCCTATCTACTATCCTTGTTAATCGAATTTTATCCTCACTTAACAGTTGGGTAATAGTTAAGTTATTTTTTTTACACACCTTAGCGGCATCTCCTGTCAATCCTTAGACAATAAAAAGTATTTTAGATAACAAATATGCTACTTACATATATAAAGGTTAGTACGTTTTTTGGCTTTTTTATGGAAGAAAAACTAATTATTTCAATGGATAAACATTAACTAACTGAAAATATTGATAAAATTAAAAACGTGGTTTTTTGCCTTTTGCCAAATAAGATTGTTCATTATTTAACTTTCATTTAACCTGAAGAAGAATAGAAGACCATAAAAATCCGTGGGGGTCACTTAACGAAAAAAGGTCTTATCAAGCAAGATAGCGTCAGAGCTGAGCAACTATGGTTATGAGAATTAGCCATGGGTTTATCTGAGAATGGCCTAGTAAGCGAGAGCCGATAAAATTTCCGCAACTTTTTTACCTTTTTAGCTGATTTGTTTTCCAAATCGTATGGTTCGCATTCATATATGCTTGAAAATTTAGCGAGATAAAACTGTAAGTTCCACTACCTTTGACAATTAGGTCGCAATTATCTAACACATATTTTGCATACTCAAATTTATCTTTAAATATTTTCTTGAGATCTTCAGTTGTCACTGATTTCATAGAAGATTTTTCACCACCATGTATCCACATATAATATGCTAATTCCATTAATGATTGTTTTATAAATCTCCCTTCATCTAAACTTAAAATTTCATTTGTTATTTGGCTGTTTTCACCTACCAAATATCCTACTAAGGCTGCTATTTTTTGACCTTCAAATAAATTATATATTTCCCGCTTAGTTCTTATGGGATATAATTTTTCTTCCGCCTGGTCTTTTTCTTCATCAAGGTCTTCTTGAATCAGATTACTAATCACATTTTTAAGAATTCCATAATCAAGGGGGATATGACCTTCTTCTAATATATTTATCAAAGATGGTGTGAATGTCTTATCACTACGCTTAATTATTCCTTTTTCAAAGGGCAATTTAGTCAGATCACTATCTTTAACGGTTATTTTAGTGTAATCCCATTTTCCATCTCCATTTTTATCGCCATAAACAAAAAATTCGCTTTCATTTTTTCGCATTAAAATGGGTGTGTTGGTCTGCTGTGCTTTCTCTAAAATAGCTGGGCTTATTGTAGATAATTCTTCGCCATTATTTAGAGACATTAAAGAAAGGTCACACCCATCAGGGCTTTTTTCATCGAGGCCAAATCTATCGGCTAAGTCTTTTTGAAACGCTTTAAGACGTTCTAATTTTTGAGGGTTTTTTGAAAACATAATAATTATTCTCCTCTTATATCAATTAAGAGTACCAGCAAGAATCGTCCGCAAATGCTACACAAAAATTACTATAAAAAAAACCTTAAAACGTAGATCCATTTCATTTTACTTAATAATTTTGTAATTAACTATTGCATCAACTTCAATTTTAGTATCCTTATCATTGCAAGGAGGTTCATAGTCACAAATTTTTATTTTTTTTACAAAAATCTTTAAGCGTTTACCATGCCATTTTTTTGTTTCCTTGGAACTATCTCCAGAATTGCATAAACTTAAAGTTGAATTAGTATTAACAATAAATTTTTTAATTATAGTTTGATCGTTATGGTAAAAGGTACCAGTGACCCAGCAATAGTCACCCCATTCAATGAAATTAATAATAAATAAGTTATTCTGACATAATTTTGGCGATGCATTAGCATTTATCGCCGAGAAAATTATAATGAATAAAGAAAATATAAATAATATTTTGTTAAACAAGGCTATTTTCCACCTTATCTGCTAGTCCACAAAAACGACCCTTTATTCTCAATTTTTTCTCTTAACCCTCTAACTCCCCACCCTTGAAGACGACACATTTCTGTGTAAAAATCCCGTTTTAGTGGGTCATTAATAATGATTAATTTTAAAAAATGCGACCAGCTTAATTATTGTGACACTGTCACAATAATTGTAAGTGATTGAATTTAATTAATATTAATGATTCTATAGGGCAAAATAACACTTGTCAATAAGCTGATAATAAGAGTTATCACGCTTAAATTTAAATTGGTGAAGGTGGATTCACGTGTTTTAAGCTTATTTTAAGACTATCCGTATCTTATACATATATTACTTAGCTGTAATAATTCCCTCTATTTTAGGCGAGTAACACCATGAATAAAAAAATCTTGGAAAACATTTTAGATGCCAATCTAAATAATGAAAGTTTGCATGAGGAAATGCAGCAATTAAAAGAAATCTATACGCGCACTTCTATTGCAACTTTGCCAGATGAAAGTAATCTACCTCTAAAAGAACTTAAAGAAATTTTTCCTATTTTGAATAATTCTCTTCATGCTCAAGATCTCAAAAAAATAATTGAAGAAATTGATTCAGCCTTAAAGATTCATGATAATCTAATAAAGGAAATTTCTTCAGTTATCAATTTAAATGAAGAAAAATATCACAACTTCCTTGTTTCAATAGAAGCAAGAAATTACTCTCAAGCACTTCGCCGTCTTTGTACAACCACCTCGAAAGAAACCATTCAGGTAGTCAAATTATTACTTAAAGCCAAAAATGATATTCTTCTCAATATCGACGAACAAGCGGGTAAAGAAAAATTTTCAGCACTTCATTATGCAGCAAAAAAAGGCAATGAGCAGGTTTATAATCTTCTTAAAAAAGATAATGCCGATGAAAATTTAGAAGATAGCTATGGAAAAACAGCCGCAGATTATTTTAGTAAAACACACCGCGCTAAAGATTATTCAGCAAAACTGTTGGAATGCTTATTAAATGAAAATATTAAGCCAGAAAAAGTATTGGATGCATTGTTGAAACATTACATGAGCGGCACCACTCTCACCGTATTTGAACATAAAAATCATAAGCCTTTTGCACAAAAAATCTCTTCACTCATTGCGGATAAAAATAGCCTTGCACTTTGTTTCAAAAAATTAAATACTTATCTGGAAAAGAATCCTGAATATACCAATGAGTTTTCTGTCCCACTGAGAGTTTTTTTTCGTTACTATCGCGAAATGGGATATGCTTTAAATTTTGTTGATTATCCGCATTTAAAAAAATTCTTTATTTTCGATAGGCTCAATAATGCAAATTATTTAGACAAGTGTATAAAGCGTTTTATGTCTACTGCTAATGAAGATGAAGAAATAGACTTGATCTTTAATATGCATACCAATGATCCTGCGCTCAAATTTCTTCCGGATGAATATATTGCGACTATTATTGATATTTTGACCCGTCCAGAAGGAGCAACCGAACAATTTTACTACGCTATTGAAATGCTTGCCGAACGTATACCAAAAATAAAGCATAAAAATGTCATCGATGCCATATCCATGACCGACTATGCGGAAGGAGCAGAATTAGCGGTTTTTCGATTAGCTGAATATCTTTCTGATGAGCATAAGGAATTTCTTAAAAAGGACTTATTAGAAAGAATAAATTGCGGTAAATTAAAATATTCCCAACCAGCATGTAATACGCTGAAAATGCTTGTATTCTACCTGCCTCAACCAGAAATTCTTTTTAAAGAATTAAAAAATAACTTGAGCCGCTACGACAAAGATTTACATGACGACTTATGTGATACACTTGAAGCTCTTGCAAAACGTATGTCAAAAGAAGATGTCTTGGCTATCACTCAAGAATTATTTACCGAGATAGATGCAGAAAATGTGTCTAATAATTACATTTACAATTTACTTGGCAAATGTGCAAAACAATTATCATCTTCCACTACAGAGGAATCAATTCTTCTTGAGAAGATTGTTATAACCTTATTAGAAAAAGCTAAAAACGAGGCATTGGCCTTTCATATATGCAAAACGTTTTATGATTTTGCACTTTCTATTCCGATTACGCAGCTTGAATCGGTAGTCGGCTTTTTACTCACGAAAATAGATGAATATGATTGGGTGATTTGTAGAACACTGGGCAAGCTAGCGGGAAATATTCCTGAAACAGACTTACCACAAGTCATCGATAAGTTACGATATAAAAGTAAAACTAAAAGTGATGAGGCTTATGAAACTCTCAATAAGATTATGAAAAAGTGTTCTAAAAAACAAGTGCAATTGTTTATTACTGATTTATTTGCTGAGATAAACAAGAGTAAAGAAGATCCAAGAGAAGATATCTATCAATTACTGAGTAATTTAGCAGGCGCTATTCCTGCGACCACTAGACTAGCTTTCATTGAAGATTTATGTGAAAAAATACAGGCAGAAAAGAAAGAAATTCGTTGCATTGCTTATCAGGCATTGGTTCACTTTACACCGTTTATACCCAAATCACATATTAATGATGTTGTAGAACACTCACTAAGAGCAATGACAGATTCCGATGAAAGTACTCGAAGAAGCGCAAGCGATATACTTGGCAATATTATAAAAACTGGGCAAATGCCTTCATTCATACTTAACTCTGCTATTGTTGCCTTATTTAACATGACAAGAGATACAGAACGTTCTGCTTGTTTTTATGCTTATGAAATACTTAATAAAATTGCAGACCATATACCGCCAACACAATGGGAGGCTTTTATTACTACCATTCTTTTGCGAGCTCATGACGACACAACAATATTCGAAGAAGGTGGCTCTGTTATTCAAATGGCTTGCCAAGCGCTTAACTCCTTTGCTAACAGTAAAATACAACATGCTTTATATTTACAGCTAAGTTTAGAAAAAAGATTACAAGACTCCTCATCACTTGATTATTCTCAAAGTAGTATTCTCTATTCCTTATGGATCCAGACAAACCAGAGAATTAAAACACTCAGTCTTACCAGGACAATCGTGGAAAACCAAACAAATAATACTCTCTTTGAATCTAAGATAATAAATTCTCTTAATCTTTTTTCCGCGGAAAAAAATGTGATCGATGATCGAGAGACACATAAAAACTATCGCTTACTGGCTATGATGAAGATGAGTTAAGCAAGAAACGAAGCACACCAAAGAGGGCGGAGTGTCACGGAAGCTGCGACTTCTGTTCGCTGGATTGGATAATAGCTCGCAATAGTCTCTGCTTTTGTTCTCCATAATTTTTCCCAAACACCCCGCTTCGACCGCAGCGCCGCCACACCCGCGCGACCGCAGCCACTGCGGCCATTTTTATTGTACCAATCAAACATACCAGGAGTTGAAGAGATAAAGCAGGAATACCCATCATAAGGATCTACGAACATTGTGCGGCCTAACTTACCAACGAGTGGAGCCTTATCCATCGGAATGCCTATAGGATGACAGCAGAATAAACCATCTCCACGATCAGGACCTTCCTCCATCTTGAGAGTGGATAAACCTTTTTTAACGCACTGTCCATCTATGGCTGTTAGCACAGCTAGGGTTCCTCCTGTTACTTCACGGGAAAAGAAAACTAACTGGTCATCACTCCATAGGTCGAATTGAGCATCGTATACTTTCTCTATCTCTTTCATAATGCCTAATGGAAAATGCAATCCTGTTGCGATGACTTCTCCTTCTTTAGGCGCAAATATTTCGCATAAGTCTGCAACTGCTTTTGTTGTTTCATCTTTAGTTGCTTGACCATTTGTGCAAGGATCGGCTGTTATCTTTTTAACAATGCTCTCTAACTGAGCTTTCACTTGTGCAATTTGTGCTTTATTTCTCTCATCATAGAGCACTTCTTCAAGCATATTCGGATCGAGTGGCCAGGGACCCTTATAATCAGGAAACTGTACTTGAAATTCAGCTTTTGCTAGTGCTCCTCCGTTCTCTATCTCCGGTATGATTTCTATGTGCACTCGTTTTAGTGCCCATATATCCCCTGCGCCCAGAAAAATTCTATAGGGAGAACCTTCTATCCTTCGATCAAAGTGGTCTGTTATCTGTCTTGTTTGAAACAATAACTCAGGATGTTTTTTTAAAATAGTAAAGGCTGCCAATCTTGATGTATCGACTCTTTGATTATAAGCATCAGGTTCCGCATACACCGCGCATGATAGTAATTTGAAGAGAACAGTCTCTTGCATATCTTGGTACGATGTATGTGCAAAAAAACCAAGTGTTGTTGACGAGCAATAAGAGTATATTTTTTCTCTTATCTCTAACGGTAGACCAAATAATGGAAATGAAGTTTCTTCATGGGTATAGCTGTCATCATGACTTATTCGTAGATCTGTCATGATGACTGCTTGATCTATTGTTCTCACGTCCACAGGTTGCTCCTCGGATTATTATGTATGAATATGGATTGAATTTTGGCAGCTATTATTTAAGAAAAACTTAAAGGATACAAGTGAATTGCAGAAAAAAATGTTACCGAATCCATAGACTAGGTTGTGTCTTCGTTGCATCAAAATTATGTTACTGTATAAGGCGAATTTAATCTTATCCATCACATATTATTAAGAAAAAATTGTTCATCGTCATAGAGTCAGTTTATTAGAATTTTCTAATTGTAACGGGTTAAATAAAAACATAACGGTACCCATTAAAATATTTCCATCTGGTAATCCAAAAAATCCTTCTGGTGAATTATCTATTTCTAATTCCTTTAAACATTTTCCCGAATTAGCATTCCAAATACGCGTACTACATTTGTAAGGACGAGTATTACAATGTATCTTAGAATCGAAAGAAGTACTCATAAAAATATCCTGAGATAATTTTGTGAGTGAATGAACGTACCCTATGGTTGTGAAAGTTTTTTCGCAAACGCCCGTATTAGTGTTAATAATATGGATGTCCTTTGCTCCTATAGCTATTTTATTATTATTCAATTTAATAATATCAGAAATACTTTCTGAAAATCCTATGAATGGCTCTCGAGTAGATGATCTGATATCTAAAATATTTAGACTATTCTCTGTGCTACCCCATCCTGGTGCACCTCCAATAAGAACCTTATCGTCAGGTAAAACTTCTAAACAGGTTGGAAAAAATGATGAAAAATTTGAAATTGTTTTTGGATTTTCTACTTTCAAATCCCAAAGGTATACTTTTCCAGAATTATCTCCATAAATAATCCTGCCATCTGATAGTTCATTTAAACAGGTAATCTTCTGGGCATTGCGAGTGTGCTCTTCAGGATATAAACATGTTTTTATGCATGTTTGAGTAGTTAAATCCAATATTCTAAGTGTTCGATCATCGAATGCGATGATGACACGATTACCAGATAATTCTTTTATGATTTTTGGGAAAACAGAAGAATTCCTTAAACTATCAAAAAAAGGTGTGATCTCTCCAGTATGATAATTTAAAATTTTTATCTCGTTTAGACAATCAAAAAAAATTATTTTATCAACTGATTTTAAGTAACACGATAAAAAGCAACCGCGTAAACCGGAAATCTTATTTGTAGTAATTAAATGTGTATAGTCAGTTCGAGCTTGATTTTGCAATATAGAATCACGTGATAATCGGTAAAATTCTCGATTTATTTCTCCTGTTTTTGCAAGATCCCGTTTATTAAAAAACGAAAGAACGTGATGTTTCACTGGCTCGTCTAATATATCCCAATTATTGTTATTATTTTCATTTTTATCGGAGGACGATGATTTTGATTTCATAAATTATTTTATCTATTTATGTAACTCACCAGGTTATAGATAAACTAGGGTTATTTTTGTAACAAAATACGTGATTGTCATCCTTGGGAGTTACGTATTTACTATTATAAGAAGTATATTTCTAACATATTTAGTGCTTTATAGCAACATTAAATAAATTCTTAAATCAATCCGAATATACCGCCCAATTATTGCAAATAGGCTATCAATGCATGATCCTCTAAATGACTCACGCTATGCGAATAATTGCAATGTGGCGGCTCATGACCAGAAGCAATCAGTATTTTTCGTAATGATCGTTTGCTTTTTTGTAATTAGGGTACTGGCGTTATTACATTTATGATGGAACTTGAAAATCCCCAAATAGCGGAGTGAAAGAAGAAACCTAAAATAATAACAAATAAATGAACGCGAGTTATTTTCAAATTATTCTCCCTGTCTTTCCTAAAAAGTCTTTCGAAATCATAATGACAAAAGATTGATAAAAGAATTAGGGATAATACTAATGCGTATTGTGTGTATTATGATATTTCATGACATCTATTTATGGAAAAAATCCGATATTGATTCTGCAAGCGGAAAATCAGCCCATCGATCCACATGATCTTTAGCAGGAACATTTCCGATTTGCACCACGTCAAAATATAATTTCTTTCACTCTTTGCCAAGGTAATGCAATGATATTTTCAGAAATTTCTATAGCTTGCGGCGTTCTACAAATGATATAACCCTTATCTGTATTCTCATATTCCAATAAAAATTTTTTCAGGTGCCGCGCATCATTGATAGAGGGCTCTTCAGTCCATTTTACTTCGATTGGTATATATCTACCTGAAGTTTCCAAAACGTAATCGACTTCAACATTATTACTATCACGCCAATAACGAAGCTTGGCGCTCGATAACTTGCGTATTTGGTGAATGAGCTCGATACCTATGTATTGCTCAAAAAGATGTGCAAGATATTTCTCTGGTAATTGATGGCCTTCATTTGTGCAAGCACGCCGCACTCCAAGATCAAAAAATATATACTTAGGAGATTTGATCAATCGCCTATGTGAGATTGAATGAATAATAGGGTCAATTCGTAATGTTATCATGCAATCTTCTAGAACTTGATAATAATCAATAATGGTCGTTGATGCGACACCAACATCCTGAGACAGTTTGGTAAAATTAACAATATGCCCTGATTCACTTGCCGCGAGCTCTAGGAATCGAGAAAAATTTCCAATATTTCTGACTAATGCCTCTGCCCTGATTTCTTCTTCAAGATAGGTTGTCACGTATGAACGTAAATCTGCCTCTCTATTATCGTCATTCACATCCAGTACAATAAATGGCAGCGTTCCATAGAGTAAAATATCATTCAGATTTTGCCAATTCTTTGGCAATTCATCAAAATGAAGAGGGTCCATGATTAAGGCGACTACCCTACCCGGTAATAAATTTACAGTCGCGCCGTGCTTTAATTTATGTGCCGAAGATCCTGTCAAAATAAATTGCGCTTTTTTTTGATCAATGAGTAGTTGTGCAATATCCGTTACATTTGGCACTCTTTGAATTTCATCAATGAAAATGATAGGCAGTTTGTCCCATGTTTGTAATGAAAGTTTTAATTCGCGAGTAAGCAACGTTGGATCTTTTTCATATCGTATTCGTACTTCCGGGTCTACAAACGAATAAATAAGGTCAGGGACGATCTCCTGATTGATCATAGTGGTTTTGCCAGTTTGCCTAGCGCCAAGCAATAAGATACTTTTGCCGCGCTTTAATATGTCTAAAATATTGCCCGCTAGTTTTCTGCGAATATACGTCATAAGCTATATTATCAATGTATTTATAGCTTATGTCAAATATCTGTCAATTAGTTTAAATGATCTGAACGGGTAAAAAAACTGTCCCCTTATATCATGGAAACTATATTCATTGAGGTATATATTATGCTTATATTTACGACAGGGAGATGTCACATGGGCAAATTAGTAAAATTTTTCATTATCACTTTTTGTATTTTTTGCGTGGGTTTTCTCAGTCCTGCTATTTATGCTGCCCAAGGAGGTAATTCGCCTGGGCAAGGAAAAGGAAAGGCAAATGTTGGGCAGTCTAAATCTGTTGGCCAACAAAATAAGAAAAAAATAAAATCTGTGGGTAAACAAGGACAAAAATATGTAGCGAGATTTGCTAATAAGGATAGAGTTATTATTGCAGATCATTTTAGGGCTCATCCATTCGTAACCACCCCACTGCCGCCAGGAATCGCAAAAAATTTAGCGCGCGGGAAACCTCTTCCTCCTGGTATTGCAAAAGTATTTTTGCCTGAAAGTATATTATCTTCATTGCCCATCCGACCGGGGTACGATTATTTAGTAGCAGGCAAGGATGTATTATTAGTCAACTCAACGACAGGAATTGTTTCAGACATTCTTGCGAATGTATTGAAGTAATAAATATTGAAATTATTATCAAAAAAATGTTTTTCATATGACTATAAAACCTCGATTAATCAAGTCACCTTCAATTGAATTAACTAATTTGTCTAATGAGAAACCTGATTCGGGTCGAGAAATTTTTACCAACCCAACACGATTTGCAATAAATCCGCATTGTTGAAGAGTCACACTTTCTTGGACAATATTTTTGAGATAATTTAAACGATAAAGTTGATTTCTTAACGGTTGTAACTTTTTTGCACCTGTTAAATTCATTATATTTAATTCACTTTTATTGTGAGAATTTAAAATATAAATCATTTTCAGTGCCAAGGGTGCAGGTTGGAAATGAGAATCCAAAGGCAATGCATATTTTTCAATTGAGGGACGAATTTTTTTTAAACTAGATGTATCAATTTTCAATTTCTTAGCTGCATCTGCCCATAGCTTAATTTGTGGAAAACTAGGAAGCACTTCCCCTGTTTGATTAACGGCACATATATCATCTGCTAAAATGGAGTAACCACGATTTAAAAATGCACCTGACAGGGTAGACTTTCCAACACCAGATGGTCCTGCAATGGAAAAGGAATAATTGCCTACTTGTATAGCACTTCCATGCAAAACAAATAATGAGCGTTGCATCAAGAGAGCGCCGAAGCAAGAACCTAACAGAAATATGCGTATACTATCTTCATCAGCATCTGCAATAGGATCAATCGTAATATGTTGGCCTTGTGTTACCAAAAATCGAGCTATTTTAGGAACATGAAGCCATAGCATTGTCTCATTGACTTGAAAGAAAACGCCTTTATTTAATGGAGCAACAAGACCGTCTACAGCAACAATGCCAAATTGAATTTTCACGTCAATACCAGATGTTTTCTCTGGAAATTCTAGTAACTCAGGAATCATCATTTCACTAGAAATAGTCAGTTGAAAAGCTTGATAGTGATACATGACGCAATCCTTTACTTGGTATAGAGCTTGTTTACAGACAAGTCTACCAGAGAGCAAAATATTATAGAAATAACTTAATCTGCAAAATGGATCATTTCAGCTAGATGAGAAATAATATCCTTGTTCAAGAATAGGATCTCCGTTCTGGTCCAGATATCCAAAATTTCGCATTGTTTCACCATGATCATGAATAATACGTTTAATTTGAATTTGGGTAAGTGTTTCTCGCCAATCTCCTACTACACCTTTGCGAAAAAAGTATTGTGTTTTTAATGGTTTTTCAGAAAAATAAGCTTGCTTTTCAAATTGCTGTAATTTTTCAATGTGCGAATGCGATAAAGCACGCTCAATCTCATCAGCAGTTGCAGTTAGTTGTAAAAATTGCACCGCGCGAGTAAATGTTTCTTTACTATTTAATTTCATATCTTCATAACGTAACACCAAGATATTTATTTCGTTGGCTTTCATCCAGCTGTTAACGTGACCTGACCAAGATAACAACTTTTGTTGCAATTGATTAAATTGTCGGAATCGTCCACTACAAAAGGCATAATTTTCATTCCCCATCTGGTCAATTGCTATGTCAATACTGCAAGATAAATGATTAGCGAACGAAATTGCTACATCCAATGGATTACGAATAAAATAAATTACGCCTAGACAATTGGCTGCAGGAATGATTGGTTGTTGATTTTCCAAATAAGTGTAAGCATCGTGTATTTTATGATAGCTGACTTTCTCAGTATCTCCATACCATTCATAAATTAATGGTCTTAATGCATCTAATTCATTGTGTGAAAGATGGGCGCTCTCAAAACCCAAAGCATATTCTATCCACTCTCTAGCACTAGCAATGGTGCCAATGTTAATCGCATTGAGATCAACTGTTTCGTCAGACTGATTTAACAAATTAGCTAAAAAAATGCGAAACCACGTATTACCAGATTTTGGATAGGATGCAAGCCAATAGATTCCTTTTGATTTTCTCATCACTCTTCTCTTAAATACCTTTTTAATTCCACACACGCGGTTATGGCGAGGCCATCCATGAAGAGGGTGATTTCGGATTAAGATACTGGTTTTTGAAAACTAAGTCTATACTACTGAATGATTAAATTATTGGAAAACGCGAACGGATAGTCTTTTACAGGATCCCTAAAAGATTCATTTATTAAAAAAATTCGTTATTTTTTTTGATGTAATATTTTCTATATTCGGCTCTTTTAAAGGCGCTGGAGTAAACATAAGCGGGTTAAAACTGCCTCCTTGACCACTCCAAAATATAATCTCATTTTGCATCTCGATAATAGGATCGTTTTGAGATACTTCTTCTTGCATCTCGATAATAGGATCGTTTTGAGATACTTCTTCTTGCATCTCGATAGTAGGATCGTTTTGAGATACTTCTTCTTGCATCTCGATAATAGGATCGTTTTGAGATACTTCTTCTTGAATCTGAGTCAGATACTGTTCAACTATCTCGTTTTCTTGAGCTATAGTATGACCATCAAAATACATTTGACATAAGGTTTCTAATAATCCTTTTTCTTGATCACTAATAGTAGGGAAATGATCTACAGATAATATCGCTCCTATTGGTAACTGACTTTCCGCTGTCCTAGCTTCCACCTGTTGATCACGTCTCTTTTTGCGCCTGCATAGAGATTCTCCGGAAATTAATAAATGCCCCTTGTAATAGAAACGTATTCCTCTCTTAGTTCCTTTTACGCTCATGTCACATTCATCAATAGTTTTTTTATCAAGTTCATTCTCATCTTTATCATAAAATACTCGATTACGGTCCAAAAAAATTCTTATCTTTTCTTCTGGAGCAACTTCTTCCTCAACACGTCGCCTTTTTACTCTAGCATTTGTCGTTGGAAGATATTCATTTTCTGGAGGAACTCCTTCTTGAAAAATGTCAGGATAACTTTGAACTAATGTGTTTAGAATATTCTTTGAATCATTCAAACGACGATGGCGTCTTTTTCTTGCGTCCCGTGCGAAATAACTCACAACTTGATGTTGTATTTCTCTATCAATAACATAATTAAAGTTTCTGTTATTATCGTTGAAAATCTCAATTCCATCTGGGACCACTGTTGGAGAATCACTAAGTAAATGATCATCGACAAAATACCATTTCTTTCTACGCGTTCTCTTAGTCCTATTTTCTCCTGTCTCGTGATCCTCTTTCTCGTGATCATTCGAAAACTTGGGAATTAGTAAATAGTCGTCCACAGATGCTTCTGGTATTAGCTCTGACGTCGTTTCAAAACGTTCATCTTCTAGAGTACTGGTATGATATTCTAGAGGTAATGTTTCTTCTTGAGCACTAGTCAAATAATTTGGAGTAATTTCTCCTAGAAAAATATCAGGAAAACATTTAGATAATGTTTCTAGATCATTCATAAGAGAATCCTGGGGTAACGCTTCAGGAGTATTTTGAGGCAATATTCTTCCTAAATCCAAACGACGCTGCTCATTTTGTCTTTTGTTCCGTACAAAATAAGTCACAACCTCGCGTTCAGCGTCTTCAATCATGACATACTTATAAGTTCTGCTCTCTATGATTATCTCAATTCCATCTGGAACCACTGTTGGAGAATCACTAAGTAATTTATCATCGACAAAATACCATGCTTTTTTCACGGATTTTTTAGGCACATTACCTATTAGAGCAACTTCTACATCCAAAGGATTCAGATTCTCTTCATTTTCGCTAGTATTTGTTGTCTGAGTATCTTCATCAGATCTTTCTGAAAATAGCCCTGACGTCAGTAAAGAATATTGATTATTCATAGCCAAAACACTCTCTCGTTTTTATAATTTGAGCCTCTATTTTATCCAAATTCATTTAAATACGATTAAAATAGGCTTAAAACTAAGAAAAAAAGTAACTCCCCCAATACTGTCATCGCGAGGCCGCGCAGCGTTTGGCCGTGGCGATCCAGTCACCGAACAATGTTATCAAAGCACTTGAAAAAAAGATGAAATATACTCAAATAGCGCCGGGATGAAAAAGACATTCATTCTAGTTCATCCTGTTTAAAACCATGTTAGGATATAGACATTATTCCTAGCTATATACAATCATTTAATGGAGTAGATATATTGGAATCAATTAGGCGCTGGTTGCTATTCATTCTATTAGTTTGCGGATTAATAATTTTTTTCAGTTTAAACTTAGATAGCTATTTTACATTTGACACATTAAAGCAACATCGACAACAACTTTTATCTTTGGCTGAAGCACATTATCTATTAGCAGTTTTAATTTATATTGCTACCTATATTATTGCTGTTGCTATATCGGTTCCAGGTGGTGCTACATTTCTTACCTTAGTAAGCGGTTTTTTATTCGGCATTGTTTTCGGCACCATTTATGTTTTAGTTGGAGCGACACTAGGTGCAACACTGACTTTTCTCGCAGTGCGATTAGCACTAGGATCTTGGATAGCAAAGAAAACCAACCAATGGCTAGAAAAGACACGAAGTGACTTTCAGCAAGGAGCATTTCAATATCTATTCTTTCTACGATTCATTCCTATTTTTCCTTTTTGGGTAGTGAATATTATTCCCGCGTTGTTAGGTGTGAAAACATCTACCTTTATGATAACAACAGCAATAGGAATTATTCCTGGTACTATTATTTATGTTGCTTTAGGTAATGGCCTTGGTAAATTTGTTGATTATGATTATGGAGCAAATCTTGATATTATTTCTGATCCTACAATATTATTTCCTTTACTGGGATTAGCCTTCTTATCAATCTTACCCATCTTATATAAATGGATAAAATCAAATATTCCTTAAAAAATTATTTCAGAATACAATCAAAAATATCATTTTTTATTTAAAAGTCTTTGAACGGAGAGATAAATGCACATCGCCAGACACTTTTATCCTGGACCAAAGCTCATTATTTCCAAGCAGCTTTCACCTATATCATTATTTATATTCTTGCAGGGAAGGGTCTTGGGGCTATTTTTGATCGAAATACTCAGGTTATGTAATATGTACTACCTTTTTGCTCGTCATTTCCGAATCAATTAAACCAAGCATCATCTTCATCATTAACTCTTGATGATCAGTTTTTAGAAAGAATTCCTGATAAACAGATTCAGCATGATTTTTTTGGATAAAGAAAATTGTTCCTGGCATCGAAAGTGTTGGATTCAAGTCCGTTTGTATGCTGAGGGTTGGCCGCATATTATCAATATTCTTTAATACTTTCATTCGATCTTCATTTTTAACGTAAAAAGCAATATTTGATGGGTACATGTAAATATTATTAATGTTATGCAAACTAAGAATATTTTTAATTTTACTAAAAATAATAGGATCAACCCAAGTCTGAGCAATAACTGTAGTATGCAAAATAATCGATCGCATTAATTTATAACCAAATTCATTAATTATTTTGGAAAAAAATCTATAAGAATTTTGATTATGCAACTTTGTTCCTAGGACTTCTTGTATATCTGGTAAAGCAGCATGATGTTTCTCAAATTGATATTCATATAATATTTCGTGTTTTTTCAGAAAGCTTGGTAAGGTTGATAAAAATGAATCTTCATTTTTATTTTCTTCTGAAAATTTTCTTAATTCTCGCCAAAATGTACAAACGATTTTACTATTATCAATTAAAATAATTTTTGGTGTTTCATTTGAATTGTTCAGTTGGCATGCAACCATAAGGGCTCTCATACCTCCAGTTGCAATCAACGCAATTTTTTCATCTTTTTTAGATTTATATGAAAATATATCATCAGTCATAACAGGATCATTACCAACAATGTGGGTTGGATAGTTTGTTTGCGCATTAGGAGAAAGTTCTTGAACCTGATATTTTTTTTGAGCCAAATAAGTGCGGAAATTATTTTGAATTTTTGTTGCTGCATGTTGTCTAAACATCTTGTGTCCCTCTAGGTTGTACACAATATACCTAGAATTTATTAAAATAGTCTTAATTTTGGCTAATAATCTGTTAAACCAAAGTTGAAATGTCCACTTTTTGTATCATTCCATACTCAGATTTAGGTTCGCTTAAGCCATTCTCTAATGGTTGTTCATTGGGACGTTTTACTTGCAAAAATTCTTTTCGGAATACTACAATATTTTTCTTTTCTTTCTTTAGACAGAGCGGTATTCATCGCATCTGATTTTAGATTACTAAATGTTTTCACATTTTTGAATAAACTTAACTGTATTTCGTGAAGGGTAGATAGAATTGGTTGTATGCCGAATTCCTTACTGCTTTTATCATTATCAACTATCTTGTTTTCTGGAATGTTTTCTATCTTGCCATTGAATTGCTCATACTTAAAAATTGAATCTTCTGTTTCACAAAGTATCAGCATTAAACGAGACCATGTCCTTTCACGCTCAGAACTTGGAAGCTGGGCTTTAATTTGGATTAGCAGTTGCTCATGAGAATAACTAGTTTGATTGATCAAAATGATCTGTCTGCCGCCTTGATCGTGGGCATAATTGAGCACGCGAATTAGCTGATGCACAGAATCCTCATCAATTTTTTTCCCGAAAAAACGAGAATGATACTCCCTCATTTCAAGTGCTATCGTTTTACATGAGGTTTTTTCAAAATTTGAAGGATTTACTGTAAGATAAGATTCCATATAAAGGGGTTGACCATTTTCCATCAATGAAGAGACACCTCCAGCCTTTTGTATATTAATCCATCGTTGTTGTATAGGACTTAATGTATCGTAGGCACTTCCCATAGAGCCAGTTTTACGCAATGATTGTCGTATAGGAACTAGCTCTTCATTTTCATCAAAAGCAGGAATAAGCTCAACAGACTCAAGCTTACTTTCATTAATTTTCCAGGATGAATCACTCACGATAGCACCTATTGATTGTCCATCGCGTTTTGAACGAAGGCTTTCACCTGCTAAATCTGTTTTAAATTGCCAATTTAGGTATTGATAAGAATGGTAATCACTGAATGGGGGATAATAATATCTTCGGTCTAGTTTATAGCCATAACAATTTTTAAAGCTAATAGGTTCATTTGAGGTAATAAATAATCCTTTCCCTGTGTTTTTTACATACCAGGAATATATTTTTTCAAGCAATAAATTGCCACTGAAACCTGCTAAATTATCATCATCTAAAAATACTACGTCAGGTTTTGTCGCTAATAATTTATCTATTTCTAAGCTGCAGTTATTCAGATCCTCAATACTTTTAGCTTGATCTGTCCATCCGTTAACCATCACCTCTGAAATCCAAGCAATCTTCTTTCCTCTAGCAGCTAATTCTTTTGCGGCGCAAACAGCTGATGCTGTTTTACCAACACCTGCTTTTCCACTTAATATAACGAGTTTCGATTTACCTGCCATGACGCTTAGACAAAATTGCTTACTCATTGCCATTAATTCATTTTGTTGAGATGTTTCCTGTTTAAATGTAGAAAAAGTCATCGATGTTTTATTTTCAAATGGGATCACATTAAGTAATTCAATAGATATTTGAGAGTGATCAATTGCACATGGTAAATAATCTGTTTGAGCAACTTTTACGTGATTTTCCACAGCCCACAACCAATTTGAGAATTTATGAAAATCAAAGGTTAATTCTAAAGAAGGATTCTGTTTTACTTCAAGAAATTCTTCTTCGGTAAGCGTTGTGTTACGTAATATTTCAGCAGTTTTTATTAATTGACCATATGTTTGCAATAACTTAGGATGAAATTTCTCTGGATTTGAAGCGTATAAAGATAGGCGATCAGTATCATATTGCGCTCTTTCAGCATTAAATGCATTACGTAGTAAGTTCAGCACCGCTGATTCTGTCAGTTCCTGGATAACCTCTAAATGAGGATCAAAAATATAATGTTGCTTGCCAATCAAGATGCAATTTTCGCCGCCATAATTTCCTCCAGGGTGCTTTAAAGCATATAGTGAGGTATTTGTAATATGTTTGACATTAACAGAGGGAATTATCGCTTGTTCTTTTGTGGATAGAAATGAATAGAGTGGATTTCCCGAATAAGGTTTATCGTTATGTTCAATCTTATTGTAAACATTTTGAGTGATAAAAAATGGTGCGCGCCCAAAACATTGGTTAAATCTCGTATTACCCAACATGTATCGAATGCCAAACCAAAAACTTAATTGAGTAAACATGCCACAATCAATAACTGTTGGGCCCTTGACTAATTGATCCAACGCTTGTGCGGGTTGCTGACCTTTGTAAATCAGAGTAAAAAATTCATCCTGAAATATTGAATCCCACCCTAAAGGGGCAAGCGTTGACACATCTGTAGCTTTAATTGGGTCAGAGTTATGATGGGAGCTATTCCATAATTTTACTAAATCATTATTGTAATGTAAGCCTAAATATATATTTCCATATAATGCGTTTCGGTCATCTCCTGATTGGGAATGACTACTTCTTAGCGGATTGCTATTTGCTAACTTAATAAATAATTTTACACCTTCTGCGAAGGTTTCCGGATCAATTGACCGCGGCTTATCAAAGCTAGCTAAAAAATTTATCAATTTGGTGGAAGGATTTAATAATTGTAACTTATGGGAATATTCAATAGCCAGGTGCCTTTTTTGACTTGTTAATTCCGGGTTAAGCATGTAACGATTATTATTGTTTTTAGTTTCAGTGTAATGGGTTTTATCAGTTGAATTTGATAAAGAAATTTTTCTATTATCTGCCATGGTCTCGCCTCGTTATGTTATAAATTATTATGCCAGGAATTGTATATTATATGGGCGCTCAAGTCTATTGAAAACTGAGCGTGGATGAAAGAAAATTTACACCTATCGGTATCCAATTTATATCCCAATTACTTAGTCTTTCCTTGATTATCCAATCGATAAAATTGGTTTTAATTTTCGAATATAAAGAATGTTGTAATTCATCATGACCATATATTGATATATTTCTTGCAATAATGTTATTACTGCCCTCGCCAAACATTAATTCTGTGACCGTAACAAGTTCACGAATACAAATCAATCCAGTGAGGATTAGATCGCTCAATAAGCTTCATGATATTAGAGTATCACTTTTGTGATCAACCCTTCTGATATCCATCCTTTTAGAAAGGAGGCCGCTCGTAAACCCACCTCTTCTTCATCAATCCATTGGCATAAACCTTCGCATATTTCACTAAAGGTTGAACCATTAAGTATGGCATCGATTGCCCACGCTTCATCTTCCCTTAGTGAACAAAAATGATTAGTGAGTTCCTTTCGCCATAATACCCAATGAATAGGAACTGAATTTTCTATGGGATCAGGGAGCGTTTTATCATCAGAAATAGCTTGCCAAATGTGAATAACATTCCATGATAGCGTTAAACGGTGTAGAGAAGGATGCGCTTGTAATCGCATATTGACCCAGGCATTAGATGGTATGTTTCCCATTTCTTCCATTTGTAAAACAGTGCTATCCCAAGCATCAAAAACAAGCGTCAACGTCCATTCAAATTGTGCAAGCTCGGCTAAAACAGGAAATGCTTTATAATCAGAATGTTCCTTCAAAAAATTGACTAATTGATCCCCAAACCAACGAATGGATCGAAAAGAGGAAGGGTAAGCACGAAGATAGACTTTCCCTAACGTTTCAAATTGATCACAGCCTAAATAGGCTTGTAATACAGGATAATTGGCGGCAAGTGCTTCGATCAAACGTGAATGATAGGCATGACTATAGATGGCTAAGCGTGTTTCTGCTGGAATTTTTTTAGTAGTAACAATGCATTTTCGAAATAGTGGGTTTGAATTTAACAAGTAATCTTGAAATTGAGTTTGTAAACGTTGCAGTCCCTTCATGCTACCACCTGCGCTAACGTTATTTCTGCAATTTTCTTTGCATGATTTAACTCAGATAATAAAAGAGATAAAGGCGGAATATTATCATCGCGTTCTATCATCGTTGAGATAGGACCAAAACGCCGCAACACTTCAGCATATAAGTCCCACACAGGATTTACAATATCATGATCATGGGTATCGATTACATACTCACCCTTATTCTCGTGGCCTGCTAAATGGATTTGATATACACGTTCAGGAGGAATAACAACGATATAATCTAAGGGATTAAATTCGTGATTGATGCTGCTAACATAAATATTATTCACATCAAGTAAAATGAGACAATCAGCGCGCTCACTAATTTCTTTTAAAAAATCCCATTCTGTTAAAATAGATTCTTGATACGTAAGATAACTCGAAACATTTTCAACCAAAATTCGCTGACCTAAAAAGTCTTGTATTTGTTGGATACGATCAACCACATGATTAATCGTTTCTTCAGTATAAGGCAAGGGTAATAAATCGTGCATATTTTTTCCTTGCACGCCTGTCCAACATAAATGATCTGAAATCCATTTCGGTTGAATACGGTTTGCAAGTTGTTTAACACTTTCTAAATACGTCCAATCCAATGGATCACTACTTCCGATTGACATCGAAACACCATGCATTACCATGGGATAGTGCTCACGAATGCTATCGAGAAAATGAAGTGGCTTACCGCCTGGAACGAGATAATTTTCAGTAAGAATTTCAAACCAATCAATAGGAGGCTGTTCATCAAGGATGGTGGTGTAGTGATCAGTACGTAAACCTAATCCAAAGCCTAAGTAAGGTTTATTCTGCATAATGAAGCGCCATAGAAAATTTTTCACAAAGAGAGTGAACATCTGACTGTCTACTCTCTTTTCTTTATAGAAGCGATTTATGAAGTTGGTTCTTCTACACTGCCGCCAAGCTTTTTACATTTCTTAGCTGTTTTCATTAAGTATCCTTTGCTTTTGCAATCATTATGCCCTTTGCAATCGCTTGTTGCTGTTTTACAGGCACTCTTCCCTTTGCAAGAATTCACACCATAACAGTGCACTTTTTTGGCTGCGGCTTCTGACACTGTTGATGTGATTGGTGCTGTCGCAAAAGCAATCGCTGCGGCGGTTGCAATAGTTAAACCTAACATTTTCTTTTTATTTCCCATATCAGCTAGCTCCTTTAGCAATGACCATTAAAAGATAGAATTACGTTTACATCTTAAGAATATTCATTCTAACATAGGTATTAACTTTTTTTGAATCAAGAATGATTTGTTTTTGATATTGTAATCAGAAATATCATTTTTTATTTAAAAGTCTTTGAACGGATAGATAAATGCACTTGGATAAGGTGATAACAGCATTAATGAGGCGATGGCTACCACTTGCTATTCTGCTTGTTGGATTAGGTGCTTTTTTCTATTTTGATTTATCCCAATTTCTTAATTTTTCCACTTTACAACAGCATCGCCAGACACTTTTATCCTGGACCGAAGCTCATTATTTCCAAGCAGCTTTCATCTATATCATTATTTATATTCTTGCAGTCGCCATTTCTATTCCAGGGGCTATTTTCCTTACATTAGTGGGTGGATTCTTATTCGGCACTATTTTTGGAACGCTATATGTATTAATCAGTGCGACACTCGGCGCGACGCTTATCTTTTTAGCAGTACGTATTGCATTAGAACCCTGGGTAGCAAAGAAAACATCCCGATGGATTAAAAAGATGAGAACTGGTTTTAAGCAAGGCGCTTTTCAATATCTCCTCTTTTTACGCCTTGTTCCACTTTTCCCTTTTTGGGTCATCAATATTGTCCCTGCTCTGCTTGGAGTAAAGGCCAGCACATTCATGCTTGCCACCTTTATTGGCATCATCCCAGGTTCGATTGTCTATGTGACATTAGGAAATGGTCTCGGGTCTATTTTTGATCGGAATGAGACGCCTAATCTCGGCATCATTTTTGAACTTCCTGTTTTATTACCTCTTCTTGGACTTGCTTTCTTATCTCTAGTGCCAATTATTTACCAATGGAAGAAAAGGAAATCATCAACATGAATTCAATTAAATGTGACCTAGCAGTGATTGGTGCAGGCGCTGGTGGTTTAAGTGTAGCAGCAGGTGCAGCACAATTAGGCATAAAAGTCGTTTTAATTGAAAACGATAAAATGGGTGGGGATTGTCTTAATTATGGCTGTGTTCCTTCTAAATCATTATTAGCTGCTGCAAAAGCGGCTCATCATTTTAGAACCGTTGCACCTTTTGGCATTAAACCTATTGAGCCTGATATCGATTTTGCAAAAGTCATGAATCATGTGAGCAATGTCATCAATATCATTGGAACAACGAAAGATTCTATTGAACGTTTTACTCACATGGGCGTTAAGGTAATCCAAGCGCATGGACAATTTGTTAATCCATACACACTAAAGGCAGGCGATACAACCCTCACCGCACGCCGATTTGTAATTGCAACCGGATCATCACCTGCTATTCCTCCCATACAAGGTTTAGATAAGATCGTTTTTTATACCAATGAAACGATTTTTAATATTACAAAAAAACCAGAACATCTCATCATTATTGGCGGCGGACCCATTGGGTGCGAGCTTGGTCAGGCTTTTTTAATGCTGGGATCAAAGGTCACTCTATTAGAAGGCAACCATATTTTATCGCATGATGAAGAAGATTTAGTTGATATGCTTCGCACGCATCTTAAGAAACAAGGAATGGAAATTTTTGAAAATACCAAGACGATTAAAGTTGCACAGAAAGATAATCAAATAGAAATTTTTATAGAAAAAAATGGTCAGCAACAAACTATCATAGGTTCTGATTTACTTATCGCAACGGGACGTCGTGTCAATGTCGATGGTTTAAATTTAGAAGCAGCAAAAATTTCTTACACCAAAAAAGGAATTCAAGTTGATTCAAAATTACGTACGAGTAATAAACATGTTTACGCTGTCGGAGATGTTGCTAGTAGCTATCAATTTACCCATCTTGCCAACTATCATGCAGGGATAGTCATTCGAAATATTTTATTTCGACTACCTGCAAAAGTAGATTATCGCGCTTTACCTTGGGTAACTTATACTGAACCAGAACTTGCTCATGTGGGGGTAAGTAGCAAGGAAGTAGAAAAACAAGGTTCCACTTTTAAAAGTTTACTATTTGATTTTGCTGAAGTCGATCGTGCGCTTGCTGAAAATCAAACTCTTGGAAAAATCAAGGTGATTACTAATAAACACGGAAAAATTTTAGGTGTTACCATTTTAGGTTCTCATGCGGGTGAGCTATTAGTTCCATGGATAAGCGCTATACAAGAAGGAAAATCTATTCGTAGTATGATCAATATTATTGTTCCTTACCCAACATTAAGCGAGGTAAACAAATTTGTAGCAAACAAATTTTATTCGCCGATTATCTTTTCAAATAAAGTGAAATGGCTTGTTAAATTTTTACAGATATTTGGATAACGATTAGAAACCTATGAAAATCACAATTTGATTTGCTCGCTTAACCTACCTTTAAAAAAGCAGGTTAATGCAAGCATTTCGTGTTTAAAAAATTACGGGAGAGTCTTCACCCAATGACCAGATTTTAACTCCCAAACCGTGCATTTTCCATCTGCAGTAGCGGTTGTGCACGCCCAATAATCATTTACCCAGGCAACTCCTTCTACCCTGCTTTCATAGCGACAAACCGTTTGCGTATCTACCCATACATTATCTTCCCAATGTGCATTGACTGTTGTACAACTAACTGATTTTGGAGCAGGCGAAATAATGATATTCTTCTCTACCACTGGAACTACAACCTCTTGAGCTTGAATATTCATGCTAACATTCATTACTAACAATCCAAGTAAAGCGGATAATCCTAACCGAATAAATGACATAAATTTTTCCCCTGTTGAATAATGTTATTTTAAATTAATTTCCTACCTAATTTTATGATCCCATCCAACCCCATAAAAAATTTTCAATAATAATTATTATAATTCCTAATATTATCAGTAAATAAAAAAGTAATTTAGGTTTATTTTTTAAATAAAAATACAACCCCCAAATAATACTGAGAGACACGATGAAATAAATGAAACTATATATTGATAGAGCAATGGAAGTATTAATTTTACCTGTTGCATCGGTATGTAGTGGGCCTATGATATTTAACAATGTTGCTATGGTAAATGCGAATGATAAAATAATTACAATGATAAGATTTGATCTTTTCTGCCACCTCATGATTTACCCAGTATAAAAGTTAATACTGTTTTAGTATTACATAAAGGATGATTGGTTTAAATCATAAAGTGTTTAGTAGTATTACTAGTTTGATTAGTAAAATCCCTAATGTATTGAGTAAACTCCCTAAATTTCATATTTTATTATCATTACCATAATCGATATGCTAAACGTAGATATCCTGAATACAGGAAAGGGACATAATCTTCTGCTGGATCCAATTCAGATTCACCATATCCACCAGTATAATTGAAACCAATTTCTCCCATAATGTGCTCCGCTAAATTGTAATTTAATCCGAGACTAAAAGTTGGACTAATACGCCAACATTCCTTTATGATATCTTTTCGATGAACACGTGCTGCTCCAGCACTTGAAAAAGCTTTAATTTCTGTATATGGAATAGTTATCATAAATTTTGCCATTAAAGAGATTGAATCAGTGCTGGTATTTAAATCTGTTAACCCATTGTTTTCGAATGCTACCAAACTAGTTTCATCAAAAATGACTTTGGCATTTGGATAATGTGTATAACTCGCTTCGAGTGCAAAATGAGGAATTATTTCGTAACCCATAAAATATCCCCAAAGACCGCCGCCCTCACTAACGTCACTTGGTGTAGAAAGCAATAATGCAGCTGCTTGCTTATTGCGTGGAGGCACTAATCCTTCCCAAGTAGTCGAGCCATACCCACCAGTTATACCGAGATAAAATGGATAAGTTGAATGACTAAATTCAGCAGCAAAAATTTGATTGAAATTAAATAAGAAGATAATCAAACAAAAGATTTGTTTTATTCTAGGCATAACTCCTCGATTAAATAAAACGAAAATACCGTCAATAGAGGTTTGTATAAGTAAGAAATAACTTCTTCTATGATTAAATAAGATTAATGGCTATTTATTTAACAAGCTTTTCCCGTACTACTACACAAATTTCCATGGGAATCTTTTCCGCCTAAACGATAGCAATTCCAATCATCCATACATTCTTGAGTTGAAACATCTTTTTGATAATCACAAGCCTTCTGCTGACTGCCAAAGACACTGACCATACGATTATAAATTGCAGTCATATCTTTACACATGCCAGATGGTAACCCTGATGATGTACAACGACATTCTGCAGCAGTTTTAAAAGAAGCACAAAAATTTGCACTGACAACTGGATCAGCAAATGGACATTGTGCATGTTTAGTTGCGATAAAATATTTTAATATATCAGAAAAACTATATACATTAAATGAAAAAAATAAACTGATTATTGCTAGGCTTAAAGTAAATAATTTAATTTTCATTCTTAATCCTTAATGAATAATGATTTAGTCCCTAATTCCAAGTTTTTTATCTAAAAAGCATTAGAATTTTTCATTCTAATAAAATAGAGCTCCGTGAGCAAACAGAATATTCATCTTCTGAAATATGTTGGACTAGTCCTGTTTAATCTAAATTTAGCAATTAAAAATCTAAAATAATTTAAATAAGCAAAACCGGTATAAGTAACTGGAATATACTTGAATCCTCTTTTAAGCAACATTAATGTCACCATTGCTGCAAATTTAGCAGACATGAGACCTGGCCCCATAGAAGAGATAAAAGCAGAATGAACTAAATGTCGATATTGGATATCGCGTTGATGAAAATAGTAGCGCCCTGCTTTTGCATAATTTCGCTTAGATTTGGCATATATTTGGATTTTTTTAATGCCAAAACAGGGATGGCATTCAATTTCCGAACCAACCGCCCAGATTTCAGGAGGAACTAATTTGGTAATCTTTGCGGATTTATATAGCTCGATAATTCTAATATAGGAGTCACAATTTGCCTGTTGGGCGAAATCATACTTCGATCCATGACATAAAAATAAAATATCTGCCTGTGAAAGTGGAACTTGTAATTGATCGTATTGTTGATATGTATAATCCACCCCAAATTTAAGAGTAGTAACGATAGCACCCTCTTTTTCAAGTAATTTCTTCATCTGTGAACCCAAAGCGCCACTTGCACCTGTCATTGCTATATGCTTACCTACTAATGGGAGACTGGTACCAAATATATAGTCAAAAAATTTAATATAACTACTAAAAAAATAATTTGGGTAGATATGGTGTAAAGCATGATAATCGGCGGTAACAAATGGACCTCCTCGGTAAGAAGGTAAAATGGTATAAGATCGATGATGCAAATCTCTTCCATTAGATAACCAAACATTAATAAACAAAAGAGTTTCAATTAAAATAGCAAAGGTAATCGCTATTGGCTGTAAAAATAAATAACAAAAAAAAGTTCCAATGACTTGAACGGCATATTCAATTGCTGCATGATGCACTAAATTCAAACGGCTAAATTCTAGTTGAATCATTAAAGATGATGAAAAAAACCGATGATGAGCATTGTGCCAGCTTGCAATTGAACGTAACCATTTATTTTTAGATTTTAAACATTTATGAAAACTATAATGAACAATATCAAAACATACTGTTCCAATAAAAAAAGCAATCAGTACTTCAACAATCATCATTATCCAAAACATTGCGATTTCGTAATTCCTGTAATGAATAGTAGGTATCTCGCCAAATAATTCCCTGATGTCGATATGCGGCTATAACTGAATTCCATAAAGTATAAAATAAAAGCAATACTCCAACCGGATAAAAAAAGGCAATATACTTTTGAACTTGAAAATATCTAGCAACAATAAGAGCCATTCCAAATGTAAGTGTAATATTCACTATGTTAATGAATTGCAATAAACCTTGAAAGATAAAAATCCCTATAAATGGTACTATAAAAAATAAAAATGCAAAAATAAAATTGATAAAAAAAGTTATAAAGGAATAATTAAAAAATGCAAAACTATTTTTTTTCAATCCATCAACCATTTCGCTCAAGGAGGCATACCATTCACGTTCAATTAAATTTTTTCCATTAACAATATCTTGTTTAAAACCATTGTTTTTTATTAATGCCCCCAGCTTTAGATCATCCAAACATTCCATAGCAATAGCGTGATGCCCACCGCACTTAAGATAAGAGGATTTTTTTACAAGATTAAAAGCGCCATGTCCTAAATATTTTTTACTCCATGTGTATTTAATTCGCCATGGCTTCAACTTCATGCTATATGTAATATAATTAGCTAATAATAATATTTTTAACCAAAAGCCTTTATTAATATGATTTTCATAAATAGTTAGGTGATCAATATTATTGTTAATCACATAACTGATGGCTTTTGCTACCAAATCTTCTTTCATGACCACATCAGCATCCGTAAATAATAACCATTCATTCTTTGCTAATTGCGATGCAGTATGCAAAGCATAATTTTTACCTAACCAACCCTTTGGTAAGGTTTGAATATATTTAGTTTTAAAATTAACATCATTTTCAAACTGCTTCAAAATCAAATTAGTATTATCAGTCGATCGATCATTGATCGCAACAATTTCAAAATTTGGATAGTTAAGACTCCGCATGGAACGAATTGCATTTGGTAAGTGCCGCTCTTCATTGCGAGCACTAAATATAATCGAAATAGCAGGTAATTTTTCTGATGGTAAAATAGCTTGAGATAATAAATTCTTAATGAAGTGGAACCCAAAACTAATTTCACTGATTAACAACAACAAATAGATTAAAGTAACAATGGCAATGACAGTTAAAATTGCTTGCATTCATTTTCCTGCTTTGATCTTTTCAGTTTTAAAATCTGCGTTTGCGAATGTGCTAACTATCTTAGCTTCCACTTGCGATAAACATCCATAATGCAAGTGCAAATGAAATAATCAATCCAATGGTACTGGCTTGCATAGGGATGTCTTTTCCAGCGATAGTAATTGAGAATTTATAGTACAATCGTAAAATATGTATGATTGCAACAATACTGAAGACTAGACCAGCAGTGATTAATGCCACATTCTTATCCATTAGGAGATCATCCTTTTTAGAAATATGATGGGAGTATTCATTTAAAAGCTTGCTAGATCACTCCTATAATGTCAAGTAATTTTAACATAATCAATGAATTATGCTAATCTCTAATAATTTAATTTTTATTTATGTCAGACATATTAAAACCACTCATGCTTTTGATATCAATAGATTCCTCGGGTTGTTGATGAGGTAAAATAGTGCCAAGATATGGCACATCTATCTGTGACTTTAAATAATCAATATTTTCTATTGGATAATGCATAGCAATATCAATGCAGTTTGCAACCCAACCAACAAAATTCACCCCTGCTGCTTTAATAGCCCGCACTGATAACAACGCATGATTTAAACATCCTAGTCGTATACCAACAACAAGAATGACATTCAACTGAAGTGTGCGGACAATATTTTCCATAGTTTCTTTACTATTTAGCGGAACATGCCAGCCTCCTATCCCCTCAATAATTTGAACTTGCGCAGGATAGTTCAGAGCATAGTCAATTCTGCTAATAATGCTTTCTGCAGTTAATTGTATTCCTGCTTGATGTGCTGCAATATGGGGAGCAATCGGTAATTGAAAAGTAAATGCGTTAATTAAACGATAATCCAGCTTTATACTAGCATTCTCATAGAGTGCAGCAACATCACTATTTACATCAGTCATTCCAGTTGCTATAGGTTTTATGCCTAAAGTTGAATAACCATGTTGATTAAATAAACGCAAGATACCGGTACTTAGATAGGTTTTTCCTACCCCCGTATCAGTTCCGGTAATGAATAATTTCAAACTCATATTTCGATCTCAAATATAAATGCAGATACTATCAAAAATAGAAAATGGAAACCATATTATCAGAGTTATTGAATACCGATCAACATGCTTCAATATCAAAAATATTTAAAAATTTATTTTTTAAGAAAAAAATAGCCTATCTGGTAAGTTAATGTATACGGAGGCTCATTTTTCTTAAAAAATTTTTCTGTGATTGATTTTCCACATAGAGTTTTGTTCATTGATTGTGGTAGGCAATTTGCACCGATAGATTTGATAGAGTGTAGTGCTAATGGAACTGAATCAAATACATTCGTGATCGATTCGCTGTAATGATAAATAGTAGTGAAGCCAATCTCATTCAAGATATCCAATATTTTATCTTGAGTAAATAATTGGTTCACATGGCCCAGATTTAATTCATAAAATGTTCCAGAAAGCGGTATAGAAAAAGCTAGGATTCCATCACTCAATAATATTGAGTGAATTTTTTTAATTAATGCTATTAAGTCCAAACTCCACTGAAATGACATGTTTGAGAATATTAAATCGTATGCTTCAGTTTGATAATCAAGCAAATCAAAATCGGACTCGACAACGATAGCACCATATGCTGCTAGCCTTACACGAGCAATTTCAAGTAGTCGTTCAGCGAAATCTACAGCATGTAAATATTCATACTCTAAGGTTTCAGCTAATATTTTGGTTGATATACCTGTACCACAACCTAAATCGAATATTTTATTAAAACTTAATTGATAATTTTTTACTTGATTAATGAGTGATTTTGCAATTCTGAGTTGCACTTGGCAATTAGTATCATACGTTTCAGATGCTTTATTAAAGCAATCTCTAATTTTATTTGGTCTATTTATGGTAATCATAAAGCAAATCAAGTAAGCGTTCGATATCACTTTCATGATGATTACAATTGAGTGAAATACGAATTCGTGCTGTGCCAGCTGGTACTGTAGGTGATCGTATTCCAGCAACAAAAAATCCATGGCTAATCAGTTTGTTTTGCAGCATGATAACTTTTTGATTATCGCCAATTATAATTGTTTTGATTGGTGTTAAATTTTTGGAATTAAGTAAAATATTCCGTTGTTCCGCATGCTTTATAAAAAACTTGATTATTGATTGAAGTTTATCACGACGCCAATTTTCGGCTTGCATAATTTCAAAAGAAGCTAATATAGCAACAACAACTGCCGGTGGTAACGCAGTAGTATAAGTATAAGTTCTTGCAAATTGTAAAATAATCTCCATTAACTCTTCATTGCCAGATACTAACGCTCCTATACTACCCA
>Ga0155582_189_pt1 | contig 42806 bp, 37 predicted proteins | sample RifCSPhighO2_12_FD_107239 | JGI IMG/M metagenome (GOLD analysis project Ga0155582, IMG submission 107239) | Gammaproteobacteria bacterium RIFCSPHIGHO2_12_FULL_37_14
CGTCTAGAAATTGCGTTTTTAAAGCCAAAAAATTGGTCCTGGACAAGTGGAAGTGAATATGGCGGAGAGGGAGGGATTCGAACCCTCGTGGGAGCAATGCTCCCCATCCGATTTCGAGTCGGCGCCGTTATGACCGCTTCGGTACCTCTCCATTATTTTTTAATAGGCCTTCTTTAACTATATACATTATACGTTCGATATGTTCGCAATGGTTTTTTAGGGATACAATCCTGGCGGTATAAGGCTAACACGCTTATTCTTGTTCAGATAGTATTTATCGGATACGGAATAATAGTTGTGAAAAGAATCAGAGGATAAGCCAGGTGGAATTTTTAAAGGCGGTATGCTTTTTGCTGTTAAGTATTGATTGCTTCGACCATAGGTAGTGGATTGCATAGATGAGCATGCGGTTAAGCTGACTGCCAAAAAAGATATTGTCAAAATAGTCAGAAAAGATTTTGAATGAAATAAGCTATCACGCATGATTTACCACTCCAAAATTATTTTTTAAACTTTCACTCCTGCTTGTTGCATCGCTAGTTTTAGATCTTCTTGATATTTTTCATCTAATGGTAATAAAGGTAGGCGTATGCCTGTATCAATTTTACCCATCATATACAATGCCCACTTTGTAGGAATGGGATTGGACTCAAGAAATAAACATTTATGCAATAACATCAAATCATCATTGATTTTTTTTGCCAAAGCAACATTACCACTTAATGCTGCAGCACACAATTCATGCATTTTTTCAGGTGCAACATTTGCTGTGACAGAGATCACCCCTACGGCTCCATGCAACATTAAATCTAATGCAGTCATATCATCACCGCTATAAACTTGAATTTTTTTATCACAATTTTGTAAAATTTTTTCAGTACGTTCTATATTACCAGTGGCTTCTTTGACACCGATAATATTTTTAAATTGAGATAAGCGCTCGATGGTTTCAGGCAACATATCGCACGCTGTTCGCCCTGGAACATTGTAGAGAATCAGTGGAACATCTACTGTTTCTGCAATCATCTTATAATGTTGATATAAACCATTTTGCGTTGGTTTATTATAATAGGGGGTGACAATTAGACAAGCATCTACCCCTACTTTTTTAGCTTGTTCAGTGAGTCGTAAGGTTAATTTAGTTGAATTTGATCCGGTTCCAGCAATCACAGGGATTTTTTTAGCGACTTGTTGTACTACGAGAGAAATTAATTCTGATTGCTCATACGGTTCTAGTGTTGCTGATTCGCCAGTTGTTCCAACCACCACAATAGCGTCTGTTTTTGCATGAAGATGCCATTCAATCAAATCATGTAATGCTTTCTTATCAATTGTCCCATTTTTATGCATGGGAGTGATCAGTGCGACCATACTACCTTTAAACATGTGGTTGCTCCACTTTAGATTTGTCGATATGATCATTATCCTAGAAATGGGAATAGGGTGCGAGTATAAGATCGCCACGTTATGAACTTATTTTCGTTTCTTGGATTAGCTCATAATCTAGCACAATCATTCGGTAGATTAAATCAATGAAATCTTTAGTGATAGAAGACTATCTCTGGGGTCGCAAGGCGCGTTTAAGTTATTTAATGATCGCCGCTACCATTTTACTATTTACTCTGCTTGGCACCAAAGATATTTGGACTCAAGAGCACCGTTGGGCAGATATTGTTTTTGGAATGTTTTATCGACATGATTTTTTGCATCCTTATCTCGGTGAAACGAAATATTACGATAAGCCATTACTATCTTATTGGCTGATTGCATGCATCGCTCAATTCACTGGCGTATTAACGACTTGGACCCTACGATTGCCTTCCGCATTAGCAGGTCTGTTAGCTGTTTGGTCAATTTATCGTTTAGGTTGCAAAATACGTAATAGAGAATTGGGATTATTGGCTGGATGGTTACTGCTCACTACATTTTATTTTGTTTTCTGGGCTCGAGTGAGCAGCGCGGATATGTTGAATCTTGCTGGTTCACTATTTGCTGTGTCATGGTATGTTGATCATCGGGAGCAGCAAAGTTTTTTTAATTATTCAATTTTCTTCACCATTTTAGCCCTAACATCATTATGTAAGGGATTAGGGGGTGCGATTATCCCACTCATTGCTGTATTGATTGATTTGATTAAGCAAAATAGTTGGAAAACGCATTTGAGATTCTCGTGCATAGCTAGTGTATTACCTGCTTTAATTATTTATTTAACTCCATTTTTAGCGTCGAGTTATTGGGGCAGTGAAAGCTATGATCAAAATGGCTTATATTTGGTTTACCGCGAGAATATATTACGATATTTTCAACCCTTTGATCATCAAGGACCAATTTATACTTATTTTATTTATTTGCCGATTTATCTGCTACCTTGGGCAATTTTTTTTCTTCCCGCTTTGTTTTCATTAAAAATTCGCTGGCCGGTCATGTCAACTTCTTCTCGATGGCTAACATGGACCTTATTCATATTATTTTTATTTTTTACCTTCAGTGGTTCTCGTCGAAGTTATTATATTTTACCAATCGTACCTTTTGCTATTTTGTTTATAGCAGATTGGATGTTAGCGGATACGAATCAAGCATGGGGATTGACCTCGTCAGCATGGCTAATCGTTTTTTCGCTTATTTTTCTCGCGATAACGATTATTATTTTTCCTGCTTGGTATTATTCGCAATTTGGTTTACAACGTTTTGCAAATACGCTGATGAGCGAAGCTTCTCATATTAAACCTTGGAACGAATGGAATGTTGTGATGCTTGATGCAGAAAGTAAATTAAACTTTTATCTAAGATTACCTCCTAATATACAAAATTTAGATATTCATGGGAAAAGAGATAGTCAATCTATTATTTTATTGAAAAAATCTTGGCCGATTTTAAATAATCAATCTGTTGAGACAATATTTATTAGCCGAAAACGGTATGCCATGATATTACGGAATTTTTTCCCACACTATCGAGTTATCACTATTCCATCATCCTCTCTCAATGCAATATTCGAGGATGGCGATGCACCGATTGCTTTTGTACCAGTAGTTGCACGTCAGTGATGCTTTACGTTTAAATAAAACTTATGTTAGATAATATTTTACACGCTAATAAATTTTGTACTATGATATGGCGTATTGATATTTCATCGTTTACCCTTAGCGACGTGCGCTTTGCGCACTCCACAGGGTAAACGGGAAATCATTATGCGATGCTGGGAATAAATTTAAATTGGATAAAAAGGAAGTAAAGAATGACTGAAAACTTGTTTCGAGAACTAGAAGAAAAGATGATGACCGTGCTAGCAAAATTAGAAAATATTCAGAAGGAAAATAATCGTCTGCAACATGAAAATGCTGCATTAAAGAGCGACCGTGAAAACAACACAAAAAGGCTTTACGATTTTATATCATTACTTGATTCTGTCAATGCGTCAGAAAGCACATTGTCAAATATGGGCATGCCGCCAGCTAAACCCATTTTGGTTCAAGGATAGCGGCAAAATTTTTTTTGTATAAGGAGATGCCATTACTTTACCTTTTCAACAAGGCAATCAAGTATACCATTCATCAACCGTACTTTTATCATTGTACCTGTAGTGACTTGCTTGATATCGCGGATGATAGCGAGATCTTGTTTCATTGCAACGGCATAACCTCGCTGTAATGTTGCTAATGGACTTAACGCATCAAGGGTTGCAGCAGCATTTGCTAATCTTTTTTGTAGTTTACTGAGTGTAGCTAACATCCATTCATTCAGTTGATGTTGTAACACGTGTGTTTGCTGATTTGCTTTACTGATGGCATAACGCGGAGTACGTTGATGCAATCGAAGATCGAGATCATTCATGCGCATACGAAATTTGTTAATTAAACGTTGTTGAAGTTGGACAAAATTCATTTCGTATAAATCTAATTGCTGAGCACGTTCAGCAAGTCGGCGTTTTGGATGTTGTTGATATAAGTGTTTATTGATCCAGATTAATTGTTGATTTTTAGTAACCATTTGCTGCTTGATGCGGTGTAAAAAATGTTGCTTATTTCGATGCAAGGTTTGTAGTAATTCTATCTTATCCGGTGTGAGTAACTCAGCAGCCGCAGATGGTGTAGGCGCACGCTCATCTGCAACAAAGTCAGCGATGGTAAAATCAACTTCATGGCCAATTCCGGTAATAATGGGTATGGAGCATTGATAGATAGCTTGAGCAACACTTTCTTCGTTAAAAGACCATAAATCTTCTAGTGTACCGCCACCGCGAGCTAGAATGAGGACGTCACACTCATTACGTCGAGTTGCTATTTGAAATGCGTTTACAATATGAGGTGCTGCTGCTGTGCCTTGTACCAAGGTTGGATAGATAATGACAGATGCGCAGGGATAGCGTCGCTTTAACACCGTTAAAATATCACGGATAGCGGCACCAGTCGGCGAGGTGATGACACCGATATGTCGGGGAAATGCAGGTAAAGTTTTTTTATGTGCAGGATCAAATAAACCAGCCAATTGCAATTTTTTCTTCAAAGCTTCAAAGGCGCGGCGTAGTTTTCCTTCTCCTCGATCTTCTATATATTCAGCAATCAGTTGAAATTCGCCGCGGTTTTCATACAAACTGACTCGTGCTCGCAATAGAACATGCAAGCCGTCTTTAGGAAGAAAATTTAATTTTCGTTGATTTCCACGAAACATGGCACAGCGAATTTGTGCATTAGCATCTTTCAGCGAAAAATACCAATGACCTGAATTAGGAGCGGCAAAATTTGAAATTTCTCCTTCAATCCAAACCAGTGGGAAGGTATTTTCTAATAAAGTACGTACTTCGCTATTGAGACGGCTGACAGAATAAATCGATTCATCTTGTTCAAGGTCGATGATTTGCATAAAGTACCCAACTATTTGCTAGTATGTTTTTTTTAACCATTGATAAATCATCTCATGTTGTTCTGGATCTAATAAAGCAGGAGCATGCCCGGCATCGGGTATTTCAATCACATCCACATGAATGTGTCCTCGTTTCATCCTGTCAACCGTACTCATCGATAAAATATCTGATTTTTTACCACGAATAATCAGTACCGGACATTTTACAGTTTCCCAAATTTCCCATAATTCAACATCAAATAATACGCCTTCTAATGCTTTATGAGGATGCAATACCGATGACCATGCCATTTTACTCTTGAGAGAGGTCGTTTTAATTTTGGGATCAAACTTCAGGGTAAATATACCTGGTTTCGTCTCATAAATACTATTTTCAGAGATTTCTTGCCACTGGGCTTCCGTTAAATTACCTAAATCCGGAAGGGTTTGTTTGTGATAAAGAATAGCTTGTTCAATGGTAGAGAAATAGGGATGACTACCGACTTGAAGCATGAGACGCGTTAAGCCTTTTAGTTGAATCTGCGGTCCAACATCATTGAGGATGAGGCGGCGAATAGGTGAATTGGGCAAAGAGGCCAAAGCCATACCAATGATGCCGCCCATAGAGGTTCCTACCCAATCAATTTCCTGAGTGTGTATTCTGCTAATCATGACATTACAATCAGCAATATACTGTTCGAAGGTATAATGCAAAGGATTGTTGAGCCAATCACTATCACCACGTCCTACTATATCAGGGCAGAAAAGATGAAATTCTCGTTCACTAAGATAGTTTGCTAAATGATCAAAGTCGCGCCTATTTCTAGTCAAACCATGCACGCAAATCAGCGGTGTATGGCTAGAAGAAGGTGTTCCCCATTCTGTATATGCTATTCGATGAAATCCTTCTTCACATACACCCAAGTAATAATCCGTTTTCATGTTAAGCAATCCTTATGTGATGAGGGGTTTTTGGAGTCGTGATTCTGCTTATACGAGATTTCTAGATTAAAATGCCATTTTGTCTAGTATTTGTCACGCTATAAATGTTTGCTTTTTCTATTGTCATCTAAAAAAATGAAACAACACTATGAGGTTTATAAAGAAATGTGTATAATGGGTCGTTAATTTTAACCTACAAATAAGTGGGGGAATTAACATGATTCGTTTAGCACAAAATGAGCTAGCTTTAACTTTCGATGACGTTTTATTGGTACCTGGCGCGTCTTCTGTTTTACCTCGCGAGATTGATTTAAAAACCAAATTGGCACGTGATTTTATTCTGAATATACCATTACTTTCGGCTGCGATGGATACAGTGACCGAGGCAAGATTGGCTATTGCCTTGGCACAGGAAGGAGGAATAGGTATTATTCATAAAAATATGCCGATTGAAGAACAAGCGGCACAAATTCGTAAAGTTAAAAAATTTGAAAGCGGTGTCGTCAAAGATCCTATTACCATCTCCCCACAAACAACAGTATGCGAAGTGATTGAACTGAGTAAAAAATTCAATTTTTATGCATTTCCAGTGGTAGAGTCTGGTAATCAATTAGTTGGAATAGTGACTAGTCGTGATTTACGTTTCGAAACCAATTTAGATCAACCCGTCGCTAATCTGATGACGCCAAAAGCACGTTTAGTGACAGTAAAAGAATTCGCAAAACGTGAAGTAGTCAAAAAATTATTGCATCAGCATCGTATCGAAAAAGTATTGGTGGTGAATGATCAATTTCAATTGCAAGGCATGATTACGGTGAAGGATATTTTGAAAGAACAAGCTAAACCCTTTGCTTGTAAGGATGCTCAAGGGCAGCTCTGTGTGGGAGCCGCTATTGGTACCAGCGAGGATACGAATGATCGTATGACTGCTTTAGCTGTCGCTGGTGTCGATATTATTGTAGTCGATACGGCGCATGGACATTCAAAAAATGTGCTTGAACGTGTGCGTTGGATTAAAAAACATTATCCAAAATTATTGGTTATCGCGGGTAATATTGCTACTGGAGAAGCTGCAAAAGCTTTAGCTGATGCTGGTGTAGATGCGGTCAAGGTTGGTATAGGCCCAGGTTCTATTTGTACAACCCGAATTGTTACTGGGGTGGGTGTACCACAAATAACAGCTATTTCAAATGTCAGTCAAGCGTTGAAAGGACGGGGTGTAGGTATCATTGCAGATGGTGGAATTCGTTATTCTGGAGATGTCACAAAAGCATTAGCCGCGGGCGCAGATGTCGTGATGGTAGGAGGTTTATTTGCTGGAACGGAAGAAGCACCAGGCGAAGTTGAACTTTATCATGGTCGTGCGTATAAATCTTATCGTGGTATGGGATCGCTAGGAGCAATGTCTCAACGTCATGGATCAAGCGACCGATATTTTCAAGAAGACGCAAAGGATACCGAGAAATTAGTACCAGAAGGGATTGAAGGTCGTGTACCTTATAAAGGCTCTATGGTTAGCATTGTTAATCAATTGATGGGCGGATTACGTTCAGGAATGGGGTATACCGGTTGTTCAACGATACCAGAATTACATGCTCACTCCTGTTTTGTTAGAGTGACGCCATCTGGTGTACGAGAAAGCCATGTTCATGATGTGCAAATTACAAAAGAAGCACCCAACTATCATCTCGATGAGAATTACTCGTGAAACATGCACAGCGTATTTTAATCCTTGATTTTGGTTCCCAATATACCCAACTCATTGCGCGGCGTATTCGCGAGATGGGAGTATACTGTGAAATTCATCCTCTCAGTGTCGCTCAACAAGAGATAAAAAAATCTTTGCCAGCTGGCATTATTCTTTCAGGTGGTCCTGAAACGGTAACAGAAACATTTACACCGCGTACACCGGAAGCAGTATTTTCTGCAGGATGTCCAGTCCTGGGTATTTGTTATGGTATGCAAACGATGGCGCAGCAATTGGGAGGTAAAGTTAGTCCTGGTCATCAACGTGAATTTGGTTATGCTCAAGTGAAGATTTCAGGTTCATCTGCTTTATTAGAAGGGATAGACGATCATTTGGCTGAAGATGGATCAGCATTATTAGATGTATGGATGAGTCATGGCGATCATGTTAGTCAATTACCTCAACATTTTAAAACAATAGCAAGCACGACCAATTGCTCAATTGCAGCCATGGGCGATGAGAAACGCCACCTATATGGGTTGCAATTTCATCCAGAAGTTACCCATACCCGACAAGGGCAACGTATTTTAGAGCGATTTATTTTAACAATTTGTAAATGCCAGCCAAATTGGACATCTAACAATATTATTCAAGAACAAATTGAATATATTCGGCAACAAGTAGGTCAAGAAAAAGTAATATTAGGACTTTCTGGCGGGGTCGATTCAGCTGTAGCGGCGCTGCTCTTACACAAGGCAATTGGTCATCAACTTAGCTGTGTTTTTGTCGATACAGGATTATTGCGTCTTAATGAACCTAGCGAAGTTCAAACTGTATTTATTAAACATTTCGGTATTCAATTAATTACTGTGGATGCAAAAGATTTATTTTTTCAAGCATTATCAGGTGTGGATGATCCAGAAGAAAAACGTAAAGTCATAGGAAAAAAATTTATTGAGGTATTTGATCAACAAGCTGAAAAAATTAGCCAGATTAAATGGCTGGCACAAGGCACAATTTATTCTGATGTCATTGAATCTGCAGCTACTAAAACCGGTAAAGCTCATGTCATCAAATCGCATCATAATGTAGGCGGCTTACCAGATTTCATGCAGCTTAAGTTGATTGAACCATTACGTGAGTTATTTAAAGATGAGGTACGCAAAATAGGGATTGAATTAGGCATGCCTTCGGAATTAATTTATCGCCATCCATTTCCAGGACCGGGTTTAGCTGTGCGTGTGCTGGGTGAAGTGAAACCTGAATATGTAGAAAAATTACGACAAGCCGATAATATTTTAATTACTGAACTTCATCGTCATCATCTGTATCAAAAAGTGAGTCAGGCATTTGCAGTGTTTTTACCAATTAAATCGGTAGGTGTCATTGGTGATGCACGACATTACGACCATGTCATTGCCATTCGTATAGTAGAAACTAACGATTTCATGACAGCGCATTGGGCAAAAGTTCCTTATGAATTTTTAGAAATTATTTCAAATCGTATTATTAATGAAGTATCCGGAATTTCTCGAGTTACTTATGATATTTCCAGTAAACCACCCGCGACAATAGAATGGGAGTAAATGATGATGCTCAAGGAAGAGCAGATTCAGTTTGAGAAATATATCGACAAAGTGATCAAAAAGATCAAAATCATCAAATCCGGACCAGTTAAAACATTAAATTGTTTGTTGCAGGATTATCTTCATGAAAATAGTTGTCGATTCTCATTTTCTGTTCCCATTCCAAACCATTCGATTTTCGATATTTCACTGGCAAAAATATTAGTTAAACGCTTAGATTCGCTCTGTGATCATGAAGATAAAAAAATTAATGCAGTGATTATCTATCTTAATGAATATTACGAAAAAATGAATCATAAGGGAACATTAAGGCTATTATTAAGTGCGTTTTTTTCTATATTTGAATGTTTTCGCGTGAGATTATCAACAAGATTGCTTGAATGGTTATTATACAAGGATGTTTGGAACGATTATATTAAGCTGCAGTTGAATTCGATCGTCTGGAATATTTCAGAAGGTCCGCATATTGATAAAACTAAAATAATTATCAAATTGGCTGCCTGCGAGGCAATCGGACGAATTGCATCTTGGATTCCAAAAGAATTACGCAATGATGTTACTAGAAGTTTATTGGAATACGTAGAAAATCATAAATTAAAAAATCAAGTAATCAAATCTATTGTAAAATTAAAAAATTGGATCATACCTGAAAAAAGATTACTCATCATGTGGCGTTTATTTAATAACATTATTATTAGCAATGAATTAAATAGCATGGAACAAGAAGTTTGTTTAGAGTCATGTGATGCAATTATTCAATTAAAAGAATGGAAGAGACCTGTTAACTATTTAGAAAAAATAAATATCTGTATGGTAAAGTTATCTGATTCAAATCCAGAAATTGCCATTGCCGCTTGTACGGTGATTGGCAAGTTGATAGACATCATTCCGCGTCATTTGCAGATGACTTTTGCAAAAAGTGTATTTAAAAATATTCATCATGAAAATGATGCTATCGCTTGTAGTAATATTAAAGCCTTAGCTAAGATACCTAATAATATATTAATTCATGTCAGGTCAGTGGTGTTTCAAAAATTTTTAGTTTTATTAGACTGCTCAAATAGTCATATTTGCCAAGCGACCTGCGAAACAATAGGAAGAATGTGGAAATTTATTTCACTGACGGATGCGACAAAATTATTGTTTTTGTTGAAGCACCTAATGGATTCCACTGCAAACGTCGCTATGAAGATTTCAATCATCCATGCTATGGCGCAGTTTTGTCCCTTAGCTCCGCCCTCCATTCGCACTACAATAATAGATAAATTATTAGCTATCATCAGCAGTGAGAATGAGGAGAGTGCCATTAGAATTGCTGCTATTCATGCTCTTGCTCAATTAGGTGATGCAATTACTTTAGAGATTCGCGATTCAGTGGCCAATGGCATGTTAACTATTTTGCATGATGAAAAATCATCAGCAAAGACAAAAGATGCAACATATGAATTATTGGGTCGATTGTGGCGAATCATACCAGATGAAATTCGCAACCAACTATCAGAAAATATTTATCAATCCATTAGCCAAGAACTTCTTAAAATTAGCTTACATACATCTCATGCTACGCCATTGACTTACTGGCCAAGCAAGGAAATTGCATTAGATACGGTAGTTGACAATAAAATAAACCATAATCATGATCGGATTTACAGTGTCCTAATACGTTTGCGTGGTTTGTTTTCGGCTACGCAGCGTCGTTTGATTGCCATAAAATTGCTAGATCAATTAAAAAAAGAAACTTTTTCTAATAATTTTTCTTGTGATTTTTACCAGGCATTTGAATCCTATGTTGATGAGATGAACTTGCATCAAAAAATTTGTGCATTATGTTGTTTGTTACCGTTTACTTCTCATGAGAGTAGTTGCCATCATCATGCAAAAGTATTATTTATATATATTTATGCTGCTTATAGGAAAGATTTATTGCGAAATATACTTAAATGTGTTCCAAGCGAACAAAACAACTATTTACCTGAGGAAATTGTTAAGCAGGTAATGGCTTATACACTGTAACGAGAGATGTGAGTACTATCATGAGTAGATGCTAATATGTTTTCAGAACAAGATAAAATTTTTATGCAACGCGCGATAGAGCTGGCACAGCAAGCTGCTGCTCATCATGAGGTGCCGATTGGTGCGTTATTGGTTTTAGATAATGAAATAATTGCGGAGGGGTATAATTGTCCCATTTCTCAGCACGATCCTTGTGCTCATGCGGAAATTATTGCATTACGCCATGCTTCGCGAAAACTGGCAAATTACCGCTTAATCAATACGGCTTTATATGTCACCTTGGAGCCATGCATGATGTGTGCTGGAGCAATGGTTCATGCTCGTATCAAACGGCTTGTTTATGGCGCAGCAGATCCCAAAGCTGGGGCGATTGTAAGCAAAGCGCATTGCCTAGATCAGCCATTTTTAAATCACCATGTTGAATATAGTGGTGGATTGCTAGCGGAGCAATGTGGAAGTTTGTTAAGTCTTTTTTTTCAAGCTAAACGTGGTTAGTCATGAATGTTTTTGCTAGTTAAAAACTCGCGAACAATGACAACACTTTTATTCTTTCTTTTTTTTGATTCTCTGCAAAATACATTGAATAATAGTTTTATAAAGATGGTCTCGCAATATGCCATCTTCGATATTGAAATCAATGCTTGGATTATCGTTAATTTCAATGACCATGACTTGATTGCCCGATTGTTTAAGATCTACCCCGTATAAGCCATCGCCGATTAAGCTGGCTGCTCGTTGCGCCATTTTAAGCACTTTGATCGGTACTTCTTCTAGAGGAATCGCTTCATGTTCACCATCTCTAATATGATTGCCTTGCCAATGATGGATTTGCCAATGGTCTTTAGCCATATAATATTTGCATGCATAAAGAGGTTTTTTATCTAAGATACCAATACGCCAATCAAAATCAGTCGGTACAAATTCTTGAGCGATGATTAAATCAGATTGCATCAGCAGTCGATGCAATTCATCATCATTTTCTGTAGCATTATTGACTTTTATTACTCCATTGGAAAATGAACCATCGGGTTGTTTAATAATATAAGGAAAGCTTAGTTGTTGCATCAGTAAATTTTTATTTTTTTTATGAACAATAATGGTTTTGGGTGTAGGAATATTTGCATTTTTTAATACTTCAGCCATATATACTTTATTCGTACATTTAACAATGGAAATAGGATCATCAATGACCACTAAATTTTCAGCATAGGCACGACGGGCAAATCGATAAGTATGATGATTCACTGATGTTGTTTCACGGATAAATAAAGCATCGAATTCGGGAATACGACTAAAATCATTTTTACAAATAATCTTAGCACGCATTCCTTCTTCTTCTGCAGCTTGTAAAAATTTGTTTATAGCTTTTTTATTGGAAGGAGGGGCTTTTTCTTCTGGATTTGTAAGAATGGCAAGATCATAAATCAATTTTGAATGGGTAGATGAGGATCGAATGCGTTTTCTTGCAAAATATTCTTTCGCAAACTCAAGTAAATATGGTTTGTGTAAATCTGGAATTTGGTTAACGGGCAGCGGAAAAATATTTTGTACTAGCCATTTATTTTGTTCATTATCTCGAACAAAACAAACTTTAAGTAATGGGGCAGGAAAAAGATTTGACAATTGTTTGCTCAAAATCTCATGCTGTTTGGCTATATTTTTACCAAAATAAATATACAAATCGAATTGAGTTGACCGTAAACGAGCAAAGCTTCGCTGAATTTGCTCATCTAGTTCATCTGAAATAATACGAATAATCGATTGCGATTTTAGATCCTGGATGGTGGTGATATTGGGAAAGCTGCGATGACCTCGTGCTTCAGCTAATAAAGAGACGTAGTAACCTAAACCTTGGTATCGATAAGATTGACAAAGGTTATACACCCTGACATTCCGTATTTCAGAATATTTGCTGTGTGTGAGGTAATCCTTTGCTGAAACCACCTCAACGTCTGGAAAATGGAGACTCCAGTGCGTTGGTTTGTTTACAATCACTAAACTATGCATGTTCAGTTTATCTGAAATAATTGGCACACACTATGCATTAAGCTTATCATCTCGTCAAGGGCATTTCTTAGGGTTTAGGTGCAGAAGGATAATTTACCTTTTTTTGTCATAGGTAACCCCAGGTGTCCTAGGAGGTTACATTTTATCTTGGATAGCAACTAACATTAGCTGGAAATTTTTGGTAAAATCACATTTATTTAAAATTAACGTAACTCGGTTGTCGTTGTCATGTATTTTGTTACAAAATAATTTAACAGGATCTTACATACATGCGGATTTTAAATCTTCGAATTTATTTAGAAACGCAAACCATTAAAGTTACATTAGATACCTTGCGTTTGGTCGAATACTTAAAAAATGTCGTTGAACCTCCAGTTATTTCTATTCACGACAGAATGGCCGATAAATATTTTTACAACCACGGTTCCTTAAGGAGCAAGAGGCTAGGTGATGTTGACTTTGTTGCCGAATATAAACAAATGCCAACAAGAGTGTTGGTAACTGGAGAGAGATATAGGTTACCTACCAATCGACAACAAGCCTTTGATTTTTTAAGTTGTCTAGATGATCACATGAAATATATGCAGTTTGATCTCATTACCTTTAATCAACTTACTTTCGTTGATCTTTCCATAGAAGAATTTTTGGTGAGCGGTAAAGAAATAAGTAGCCCACTTAAGAAAGTGATGGAACATATTTTAGCTATTAACTCTGCGCCAGATTATCAGGATGTGCAGCATGATTTAAAAAAGATTTGTGATTGGTATGCCGTTAATCATGATATTGATATGGGTAGATGTATATCAGCATCAGAACGATATGGCATTCTTCTGGAATCGTTAGGCCATGAAAATTTGCTATCTGATCAATCAACGTTGGTACAAAAAACAGTTGCTATTTTTAGCATGATTAAAAAGTGTTTGAGTATGAAAAATGAAATATCTTGTGAAGTAATCATAGATACTCTCCACAAAAGAGCAAAAAAAGAACTTTTTCGAAATGCTATTGGCAAAGATTCGCTCGATCCTGTTTGGCGAGATAGTAATGGTAAAATGAAACCATATACCTGGAATTTTACGGAATGGTATGTGATAAGAGATGGTGAGTTTAGCATGCGGCCAGATGGAAGAATGTGTATTCGACTGAATGATAATCCAGGTTATAAGGATAATTATGCTCGCCATCCGGATCAAACTATTTTTGAACGTGAATTCAAACATTTAGGAAATGTAATCGGTTTTGAATTTGCCAATGATAGTGACTTCAAAAAGGAAGTTATATTCACAGCAGGCTGCACAAAAAAATTAATGGCAAAGTGGCTACATCTGAATGTCGATTATTTTAAAAATTTATTGAAAATTAGTCATCATGCCGGGTTCTTTGCACAATTGTATCGCAATACTTCACCACTAAATGACGCTGGCATCAATTATATGAGTTGGCTACCACCTGAAGTGGTGAAGTATATTACTCGTGAGGCGGATAAAGAAATATATCAACAATTAGATGCGAATGATGCTCGTGAGGTTACTGAATTAACTTGGGCTCGCTATCAATAATAAAACAGCGAAGCGCGGCATATTTTGTTGAGGGTGTTCATTTTGGCGCGTGTAATGAGCTAATTTTTTCTGAGATTGAAATAGCATCTTGTAATTGATGTAAATGATCAGCTGTTCTATGGCGAAATATGCCTCGCAAAACAACAGAATGAGGTGCTAGCAGTTTATTAATTTCATCGTTCGCAGATTGATCATCATTAATACATTCCAACGCGCCTTTCAAGGCTAACATTTTCGCTATTTTTTGATGTTTAGAGTAACTTCTGAATAAAGCGAAAGAACTGTTTTTTCCAATATTATGGATACCATCTTCTAGACGAGTGATTTCCATACGCAATACTTGCTCCACTTTGTCTTGTATCGATAGTTGGTTCGATTGAATGGTCTCGTTGAGAATTTCTTCTCGAATCGCTCGAGCATAGTTGCTGACTGTTTTACCGAGTATCCAGATATTTGGATTACGTATTTTAAAAATACCGAGATGAATATAAATTTTCGTAGCCAATTTTTGTAGTTTCTGGGACTTATTATCGTTTGCTGCTTGTAATGAAGAAATAACATAATCGGCACAATTGTTTTTTCTCCTGCTAAAAAGCTCTGGATTTACTTTTTCGGCAACATGTTGATAGAATTTAATTTCGTCTAAGCCATAAAAAAAATTATCTTGCAGGGTGGGAAGAGTAATTTTATCGTTAGGGTCAATTACCTCAACCTGAGAAAAATAAGGTAGCTTTTTTACTTCTAAATAATATTTTTTTTCTGTTTGCTGAGGAGTTCGAAGTAAGGTCCGTCGCGTGAGTTGATAATTGACAATCATATTGACTACAATTGAAATTTCACCTGATGTTAGATAGGTGTGTGGTGGTTGTAATTTTTCCTTTGCAAGGGCTTTATCAATCAGAAAAACATAAGAATCTTGGTCTTTCTTTATCACGGTAAAAGGTAGTTGGACTTGCTTGCTGCCGATATTAATCGATAGCGTTCCTGTTTTGTCATCTGGATTGATCACAACAATATTATCCGCATTAATGAATTGCTGAGGAATTTTTGTTTGAGGCCTAAATTTTTTTTCTAGTGCTCGATATTTTTTGATATTTTCTTCTTCAGCTAAAAGATTTCCCCAAGAACCAGCACTTAAATAAATTTGAGTTCCTGCCGCAGTAGATTCTGCAGAAACATGTGTCCAAAAATTAAATGCTCTTACGATAATTGACACGGTAGACCATTTTCATCTGTTATATAAATAGGTTATTATTAAATTATACTTTATAATCATTAAGATAAAGTTAACGAGACGATGGGAAAATTAAGATGTAACAGATTGATTATTAAATACTATTTATATGCATAACATTAAAGCATTACGATCTTATCTCCGCTGCGTGTCATTTTGCACGGCAGATAATTACGATATTTTGGGTCTAGCTAGCTTTTTCAAACGAAAAGGCTATTTTACTCGCATGACGCGCGATGTATTACATGTTACTAATTTAAAAAGAGTGGGCGATATTTTTTTCTTCAATCATGGTAGTTTTGTCACCTGGGGGTTTAAAAAACATTTTGAAGATAAATTGCTTGAACAAGTGAAAGAATTTTCAATTCATCCATTATCACATATTGAATCGGATCATTTTTTTTATCGATATGGTGAAAGCACGTCGCTTGATACTCATGAACGATTAAGATTGGATATGATCACGCTTGATTCTGAAGATTCTAAAATTAAATTAGCTCTCTCGTATGGTTTAGCCCAATCAATTAAACTCGAAGCATTTGAAGAAGCAATTAAAGATGCAATAAAGAAAAATAGTCATTTACCAGAAGAGATTGCTACGCGCGGTGTGATATCTTTATCTAGACGCGCTATATTTAAGCGGATTGGTGAAATATTTCTTGCAAGAAGCTCCATTAATATCAATATTGAATATCTTGATGCCCCCGAATTTTTTTGGCGTAATCCTGGTTTAGAACCTTACTATATCATGACGAAAAAATTTCTTGATATTCCTAGCCGTGTGATGGCGTTAAATCAAAAACTCGATGTCTTGCAAGAATTATTGCATATTTTAAATAGTCAGGTACAACATCGACATTCAAGTTTATTGGAAAGCATTATTATTATTTTAATTGCTGTTGAAATTATTATTAGTTTATTTCAATTCCATGTGGTTTAAGTACTTTGCGCATCCTTAACGCATCTTGTCCATCTTCATAATATTTTTTATATTCATCAAATTTTAAGTAGCCATTACGTTGATAAAATCGAATGGCACGATGGTTATCTCTTCTCACTTCTAAACGTACTTCGGTACAATACTGTTTAGTAATAAAGCGCTCAATGTGCTGATAAATTAATCGCGCTATACCAGAACGTTGACAATTTGGATCAACAGCAATGGAATATAATCGTGCGATAGTTGAATTTTTACGAAATAATATGATCGCGTAAGCAATAATAGATGATTTTTTTTTGACGATAAAAATATCGGTGCTTTTAGCTTGATTAATCAAATAACGAAGTTGTGGACGTGATAATTGATCTGACTTAAAGCAAGCCTTTTCAAGTTTAAGCAAAGCATCGATATCCTTATCTTGTGGATAGTCGATTTTAACTTTGCTCATGTTTTAATAGTTGTTCCTTAATTTTTGCAAATGGCCCACTGATATTGCCCACATAGCCGCCCAAATGATGAGTAGCAATGATACGATGGCAGGGAATAATAAGAGGTAGGCGATTGGTGCGACAGGCTTGGCCAATCGCCCGGGGACTAGTTTGTAATTTTTTGGCTAGAGTACCGTAAGTGAGCGTGTTACCACTTGGAATTTTTTGTAAGGCTTGCCAAACACGTTGTTGAAAAGGCGTGCCTTCTATATGCAAGCTTATTGTAAAGATATGCTTTGCATGTTCAAAGTAGTGTTGCAGCTCATTTGTGATTTGTTGAATCAATGACGATGAATTGTTTGAATCATCATCTGGATGCTGAATGACATGAGAATGGCTAGGCTCGAGAAACGTTAGCCTAGCTAATTGCTTAGCGCGCAATATTATCCCAATAGGCCCCATGGGAGAAAAAAAAATAGCAGAATAGGCAGATGCTTGCATACTTACTTACTTTTCATCAGTTTATTCTGTGACAGAGCCCTGAGTATCATCCGTTGCTTGTGTAGTGGAATCATTAACAACGTTAGCGCTCAGTTTGTTATTGCCAGTTAATTTTTCACGGATACGTGCTGCACGGCCAACTAGGTTGCGCATGTAATAAAGCTTAGCTCGTCGTACTTCACCACGACGTTTAATTTCGACAGACTCAATCACAGGGCTATAACTTTGAAATACACGTTCTACACCCACGCCATGAGATACTTTACGTACAGTAAAAGAAGAATGATAACCACGATTGCGTTTTGCAATGACAACGCCTTCAAAAGATTGTAGCCTAACGCGTTCACCTTCTTTTACTTTTACTTGTACAATGACTGTGTCACCCGGACTAAATGCAGGTAAACCTTTATGCGATTGCATGAATTCAGTTTCTAATGTTTGAATAATATTGTTGCTCATGTTTATATTCCATCTACGATCATCATGTTAGAAAGCGAGATTCTATACGAATTTATGGCATTTTTCGAGAGTTTTTTTGTAAAAATTCTTCTATAAATTCGTTCAGGGCGCTAATTTCTTCTTGAGAGAGCTGTTTTTTGGCCAATAGGTCAGGGCGTTTTAGCCAAGTTTTTCCTAAGGATTGTTTGAGCCGCCAATGCTCTATCTGTTGATGATGGCCGCTCAATAATATTTCTGGTACTTTGTCATCTAAAAAATGTTCAGGGCGAGTATATTGAGGGTATTTAAGCAAGCCACTGGTCAGGGAGTCTAGTGAAACAGAATGATGGTCGCCGACGGTACCAGGGATTAATCGGCTAATCGTATCAATGATGACCATCGCGGCTAATTCGCCACCTGTCAAAATATAATCACCTATTGAGATTTCTTCATCAATATCCTGCTGGATAATACGTTCGTCAATACCTTCGTAACGTCCAGCCACTAAAATAAGCGAGCCTTTTGCAGCAAATTGACTAGCAATTTCTTGATCAAAACGTTTTCCTTGTGGAGATAAGTAGATAACAGAGGTGTTTTCTGGGGCAGCTTTTTTTGCATCGCAGATAGCAGCATGCAATGGCTCAGCCATCATCAACATACCGGGTCCGCCACCGTAAGGTTTATCATCGACTGATCGATGTTTATCAGTAGCAAAATCGCGGGGGTTCCAACAGTTAATTTGCAATAGTTGATTTTGTTTTGCTCTCCCCGTCACGCCTGAGTTGAGTACACCCAATACCTCGGGAAAAAGAGAAATTACTCCAAACCACATTAGATTGCTTCCCAATCGACGATAATTTGGCCATTAGCAAGATCAATTTTTTTAATTACTTTGCCAGGAAGGTAAGGAATCGCCTGCTCTGTATCTCCTTTAACAACTAATACATCATTTGAGCCAGTAGCCATTAAATAGATAACTTTTCCCAGAACAATACCGTTTATATTAACAACGGTTAATCCTTCTAAATCTGACCAATAATATTGATCAGGATCTAAGATAGGTAATCGCGAGCGTGGAATAGCGAGTGCTTTTCCTGTTAGTAAACGGGCCTCTTCTGGCGTATTTATCCCGGTAATTTTAATAATGATGTTAGCATGTTGAATTTTTTGATCTTCAATATCGATGGGATGCCAATCATGCTGAGTTTCAAGATACCAAGGTTGGTAATCGAGGATAGTCGTACCTAATTCTGTATACGAGTAAATTTTCAACCATCCACGTATCCCATAGGCCGAGCCAATATGGCCTATGGTGATCAGAGCTTTATCCGCCTGATTTTTCATAAGGGATAGAAATTAAGCATCCGAAGCTTTTGTAGATTGTTCAGCAGCTACTTTTTGATAGCTTTTTATTAAGTATTTGACGCGGTCAGATGCTTGTGCGCCATTTCCAATCCAATGCTGGGCTCGTTCCATATTAATGGTTAAACGGACATCTTTGCCAGCGGCAATGGGATTAAAATAACCGATTCGTTCAATAAAACGACCGTCACGAGAGCGTCGTTTATCAGCAACAACAATATGATAAAAAGGGCGTTTTCTAACTCCACCACGCGATAAACGGATAACTACCATGAACTATTTTCCTCTATATGAATGACTGACATAAAAGTGCAAAATTATACGTGAGAATTGACGGCTTGCAAACTAGAAAAATCATATTATGGATCGAAATCAAATGATATTTGCTTAAGCCTAGCCTCTCTTTTTAAAACATTCCTGGCGGCATGCCACCACTAAATGGAAGTTTGCCTTGAAGACCACGCATGAGTTTCATCATGCCGCCTTTTTTCGCCACTTTTTTCATCATTTTTTGCATGTGATCAAATTGCTTGAGTAGTTGATTAATTGCTTGCACAGAGGTGCCTGACCCAGTGGCAATACGACGTTTATGGGAATTCTTAATTCTATCTGGAAAACGGCGCTCTTTATGCGTCATAGAGTTAATAATAGCTTCGATTTCGACTAACTTTTTATCATTAAATTGATCTTTAACTTGTTGTGGTAACTGATTGATTCCAGGTAATTTATTCATAATTCCCATCACACCACCCATGCTATGAATTTGCTTTAATTGATCACGAAAATCTTCGAGATCAAACGATTTACCCTTTTTAATCTTCTTAGCAAATTTTTCTGCTTTAGCTTTATCAATATTGCGTTCAGCTTCTTCAACAAGAGTGAGAATATCCCCCATACCAAGAATGCGGGATGCAATCCTATCCGGGTGAAAAGCCTCTAAAGCATCGATTTTTTCGCCTGTACCGATAAATTTAATCGGTTTCCCTGTGATGTATCGAATAGAAAGTGCTGCGCCGCCTTTTGCATCTCCATCCGCCTTCGTTAAGATGACACCAGTTAATGGAAGCGCATCGTTGAAGGCTTTAGCCGTATTGGCTGCATCCTGACCTGTCATGCTATCTACCACAAAAAGTGTTTCAATCGGTTGGATGGCGGCATGTAGACCCTTAATCTCAGCCATCATTTGTTCATCAATGTGCAAGCGACCAGCTGTATCAATCAACACCACATCAATCACTTTATTTTTGGCCATTTGGATAGCTTGTAAGGCTATATCAATGGGTTGTTGGGAAGCATGACTAGGAAAAAATTCAACGTCTATTGTTTTTGCTAGTGTAGCGAGCTGATCAATTGCTGCTGGTCGATAAATATCGGTACTGGCAACTAATACGGATTTATTTTGCGAAATCTTCAGCCATTTTGCTAGTTTAGCAACAGTAGTCGTTTTGCCCGACCCTTGTAATCCAGCCATTAATATGACGGCAGGCGCTTGAGTTTTTAGATTTAACTCTTCATTTATCTCTCCCATCATAGCGACTAGTTCATCATGCACTAATTTAATCAGTACCTGACCTGGGCTGAGACTTTCTAATACTTCCTTTCCAATAGCTTTGGCTTGAATATCATGAATAAATGCAATCGCGACAGACAACGCTACGTCTGCCTCTAATAAGGCAATCCGAATATCACGCAAGGTATCTTTAATATTATCTTCGGTAAGACGTCCTTGACCGGTTAGATTTTTAATTACTTTATTTAAGCGTTCAGATAAATGTGTAAACATAAGATGAACCATTAATCCTAAAATGAGTGTATAGCGAATCAGAAGTATACCCAAAAATAGGGGAGAGCGGAAAGCGTTGCATCAGGATTATTTTAAAAAATGCCTGTTCGCTGATCATTGCTGAAAATAATATTATGCTTAGGTATGATAGTATCCTCTAATAGGCGATTCACCACCAAGGATATTGCTTGAGTCATTTTGAACTTATTTTCTACAGCGCGATTCTTACCTTATTAATCATTTTGGCTGCTTTTTTTGCTGGCGCTGAAACTGGCTTAATGGCAGTGAATCGCTATCGCTTGCGGCATCATGCACGATTAAAAAAACGTTATGCAATTCGAATATTACAATTACTCAAGCGTCCGGATCGCTTACTAGGTGCTATTTTAATTGGCAGTACGTTTACAACCATTTTAGCTTCATCGTTGGCGACGATGATTGCTCTGCATTTCTGGGGAGATCAGGGTGCTTTTTTGGTAGCAATTGTGCTCACTTTTATTATTTTAATTTTTGCAGAAATCACTCCGAAAACGTTAGCGGCAATTTATCCAGACAAAGTATCACGATGGGTAGTGTACCCAATCCAATTTTTATTACAATGGCTCTATCCTATTGTTTGGTTGGCTAACACCATTGCTAATCGTTCATTGCGTCTACTTCATATTAATGTCAGCAATTATTCGGTTGAGCCATTATCTCGCGAAGAATTGCGTAGCGTTGTTTATGATGCAACTGATAAAATTTCGCGACAATATCAACATATGTTACTCAGTATTTTAGATTTAAACCGCTTAACGGTTGATGATGTTATGATTCCTCTGCATCACATTAAAGGAATTAATATTGAACAATCCTCGGAGATAATTATCGAGCAAATTAAACAATCCAGACATGATTGGATACCCATCTATCGAAGTCATATCAATCAAATCATTGGTATTTTATATATGAGTGATGTGTTGAAGTTACTTCTGCTTGGGCTTACCTTAGATAGGGATTTGTTGCAGCAACAATTAAAAGAACCCTATTTTATTCCGGAAGGAACACTATTACATATTCAGTTGAATTATTTTCAACAAAATCCAAACAAAATTGCTTTTGTAGTCGATGAATATGGTGAAATTCAAGGACTGATTACTTTAAATGATATTTTAGAGGAAATTGTGGGTGATTTTACTTCTAGTGTTTCTATTGGGAAACGAATAAAAAAACAAATTGATGGCAGTTATTTAGTAGATGGAGGTGTCACGATACGTGAATTTAATCGTTTGACTGGATGGGAACTACCATTACGCAAACCAAAAACAATTAATGGACTCATTACCGAACATTTGGAATCGCTACCACACATAGGCACATCCATGTTAATTGGTGGTTATCCTGTTGAAATTATTTTTGTAAAAGATAATCGAGTGAAGCAAGCAAGAGTATTTCCGCTACTATAATTATTTTACTATCAATGCAGCGACAACATTTCGATTTTCTGAGGATAAGGCATTATAGGTACGACAAGCGGCGGCTGTATCCATTATTTCAACACCAATATGCGCATTAATAAATTCTCCATAAATTTCAACGGCGGGAAATATTAATGTACTTCCGGTACCGATCAGAACGATATCCGGTTTCAAAGCTAGAATGGGGGACAATGTTTGAGCAGATAACTCAGTAATTGTTTGTGGTGACCATTGTTCTATCAATGAGCGAGGTGTAATAATCAGGCTATGTGTAAATATTCTGTCATTAATTTGGATTGCGCCGGGTTTAAATGAGCGTATTTGATAAGTAGCATCATTGTGGTCAAGCATGAAGGTTGGCATAAACAAATTGACAGATATAAGATTGATGTTTATGTTACCAGAATTATCTCAACATTGATAAGGATTTTACATGGGTTCATCTCCTGAAATTCCACTTAAAAGTACAGCTGTAGCGTTATTATTTAGTGTAATTTTAGGCCCCTTGGGTTTGCTTTATGCTTCTTTTTGGGGAGGAATTCTGATGATTTCAATCGGAATTGTTGTCCTGAGTAGTAAATTTTTTTTCCCCAGCATAATTTTTTGGATTGCTTGCAGTGTTTGGGCTGTTGGGGCGGTGGAGATGCATAATAAGAAAGTAGTTGCTCTATTGAAAGACGGGACCGGTCACTCCCACTGACCAATCTTATTGGATGATAAAATAATTCTATGCAAAAAAAAATTATTAGACGCGATTATCCAAAAGATATCGCAGCAACATTAGAAGGTATTCATCCATTATTGCAACGCATTTATGCTGCTCGACATGTGAATAGCATTCAAGAATTAGAGTTATCGCTTGCCCATTTACTTCCCTACCAATCGCTTCTTGGTATCGAGCCAGCTGCGCATTTATTAGGAGAAGCAATTACGCAAAATCAGCGAATATTGATAGTCGGTGATTTTGATGCCGATGGTGCAACCAGTACCGCGCTCGCCATGAGAGCATTACGTAGTTTAGGAGCAAAGCAAGTGCAATATCTTGTTCCTAATCGTTTTGCTTTTGGTTATGGTTTAACTCCTGAATTAGTGGCAGTTACTAAAGATTTTATGCCGCAATTAATTATTACGGTTGATAATGGAATTGCGAATCACGCCGGTGTTGAAGCAGCTAAGGCACAAGGCATGCGTGTCTTAATCACAGATCATCATCTACCCGCTACAACACTTCCGCCCGCAGATGTTATTGTGAATCCCAATCAACCGGGCGATCTGTTTCCCAGTAAGCAGTTGGCAGGAGTAGGAGTCATTTTTTATGTGATGTTGGCTACACGTCGCTATTTAATTAATCTTGGTTGGTTTGAGAAGCAGCAACTTCCTGAAGCCAATTTATCAAAATTATTAGATTTGGTTGCCTTAGGTACAGTGGCTGATTTAGTCGCATTAGATCGTAATAATCGTATTCTTGTGGATCAAGGTATGCGTCGAATTCGAGCAGGCCAATGTGTGCCGGCTATTGTTGCCTTATTAGAACTATCCAATCGTGATTTTCGTCGAGCATTCACTGCAGACCTTGGTTTTTCCGTTGCATCACGTTTAAATGCAGCAGGACGATTAGATGATATGTCGCTGGGCATAGAATGTTTATTGTCTGATGATGCGATTCAAGTGCGCGAAATGGCACGTACTTTAGATACATTAAATGTAGAGCGCAAGAGTATCGAGCAAGATATGCATACACAGGCTCTTCATATCTTGCGTGAGTTGGATACGCGTTTAAATGGTGAATTGCCGTATGGATTATGTTTGTTTGATGAGTCATGGCATCAGGGAGTAATAGGGATTCTAGCTTCACGGATTAAAGATCGCTTTCATCGTCCCGTAGTCGTATTTGCGCCAGGTCAACAAGATGAACTCAAGGGATCAGCGCGTTCAATTGCTGGTCTACATATTCGAGATGTTTTCGCACTCATTGAGGCTCGACATCCTGGACTGATTCTGAAGTTTGGTGGACATGCTATGGCAGCAGGACTATCAATCAAAAACACATCATTGCAGGATTTCATTACTATTTTTGATAAGACAGTGGCTGAGCAAATAACCGAGACTAGTTTGCAGCATGTATTGCTAAGTGATGGTGAATTAGCGCTAGAAGATTTTAACTTGGAAGTGGCGAGTTTAATTCAACATGCTGGTCCATGGGGACAATCCTTTTCTGAACCATTATTTGATGATACTTTTCAAATTATCGAACAGCGACTGGTTGGGGACAAACATTTAAAATTAAAATTGGCCAAACAAAATAAGATGTTTGATGCTATTGCTTTTTTTATCGACACTAAAATTTGGCCAAATAATCGATGTCAGTCTATCCATGCTGCCTATCGATTAAACGTTAATGAATATAAAAATCAAAAAAATATTCAGTTGGTCATTGAATATTTAGAGCAAAGGTAATCGTTCCCATTATTACGTGATACATGTATAATTTCAATCAGAACCTATAACATCAATCAGAGAGGTGGTTAGTGGCTAATTCACGTATAGTTGATTCACATCTCGAATCTATCACCGATAATATGGTTGAATTGATACAAAAATTTCAAATAAAAATCTCGGAATGCCAACATATTGAATTGAAAAATTTTTTGGAGATGAAAATCCAAGATATTTTTCAATTAATGATACCCAATCCGGAGTCTTGTGCTAATGTTGCAAATGAGTTTTGTAATCTTAATCTCGCAATAAAAAAAGAAGCACTGAAAATAAAAAAACTGTCAAAAAATCAAAAAAGAATAATTGATGAATTCAAGGAATTACTGAGCACTTTGCAAAAATTAATTTTATGCAAAGGTCGATTCGAGGCTAAACTCAATATACTAAATGAAAATGCTGAAGTAACTCAATCAACTGCGATAGCTGCAATAAATAATGAATTTGCTGAATATCAAGCTCTATATGCAAGGTATCAATCAAAAACACAAGAGATGCAAATACAATATAAAAACAATATTATTGGTGTCGCGCAGCGCATCATTCAAGAGCAATTAACTAGTTGTACGGCGAAAGCAATTTACTTGAAAAGTTGTGAACAATTAGATATTTTAACAGGCGTTTTTCTTTTGCGACTGGATGATACTAAAGCAGGTTGGCCACATCAGATAAGCGAGTATTACGCTGCGTTTCAGATTATATCAGAAACGCTTGGTAAAGAAATTGAAATTTTGAAAAATAATCAAAATGTTTTAGCCGGTTTTTATTTTGCGTTTTATGGCAATATTCTTTTTTCTCAATTAGAAGAATTTATTCATTCATGTACCAGTTACGCAAAGAAATTGCAGAATTTAGAAAATTCTTATCGAACTCAAATCGCCGAGCTTGAGAATGTCTACACAAAGGAAATCAAGCAAATGGTTGAAAAAATAACAGTAGAAGCTCAGCCATTTTTAATGAAAATCGATGCCATTACTTCTGAGTATCAGCCTTTAACCGAGGAAAAGAAAAATATTTTTTTTAGGTCTGTGCAAAATAATTCTGAAATAAAATTAGCAATGAGTCATTTTAGTCGCGAATGCCATTCTCAAATGGATTTAATTAATAATGGACAAATAAAATCGGCGGATGCTATTGCCAAATCCTTAAGTGATATGCAAGTCTTCAGGAAAGATATGGATGATATTTTTAATCAATTACTATCTGAATTGGAGTTAGCTAATCCTACGCAAATACATTTTGACAAGCCGTCAAGAATGACTCTTCGTCAACAATTAATAGATAGGCAAACCAGTTTAACAAACAATTGGGATAAGCAAATTCAATTAATGAGCGAATTATCAACAGATACCTTAGATAAAATGCATCAGTCTGATGTTGATATTGCTGCCATTCCTCATTTTTGCGAGGGTCTTCGAGAGCATATTTTGTTAATAGCAAAAACTGAATTAGTCGCATTAGACAAATTGGCAGCTAGCCAATATCAAGCGTTAAAATATCATGAGTTATTGGAAAGTAATAAGAAGAAAGCTGGCGAGTTTATTTTATCCAATATCAATGAAATGTTGGTAAGGCCTGCTCAAAAATTAGATTTTTTATCGCGCATTCATGATTTGAAGTATCTATCATTAGGGAGCAATAATAAAAATGTTTATGAACTTATTGATGAGCTCACTCAACAGCTGAATTCACTCAAGCCATCAACGCGCGAGTACGCTTCATCGAAGCGACAAGGTAATCACTCTACATTACCTATCCATTCATCTGTTTACCCTAATGTATGCCCATCCTATTCAGCGAATCAAAAAAAGTTACTAAAAAAAGCATTTTTCTATCGTCTTTTTGCTAATCATTGGAAGGCAATGAGTATAATAGGATTGCTGGCGGCAATAATATTTGGCACAGTTTTCACAGGTGGGATGCTCTCATCAGCTATTGTTGGTATCGTGGGTGGAACAAGTTTCCTTGCGTCAGTAATGAATTCTTCATTAGGGATAGCTGCAGTGGTTGGTAGTGTTGTAACCACCTCAAGTAGTACTTCCGTGATGATTGGCAGTACGGTCATCAGTCTTTTAGCGGGTGTTGTTGCCGGATTGAAAGCAGGCATTCTGATCACGATGATGGAAAAGGATGAAGATTCAATCGACGCTAATCTGAAAACGGTTGTTGAGACGAAAGAAGACAATCAAAACTCATCAAAAGCAAATCAAAGCAAACACAATAGTCATGCTCAAATAAAACAAAATCTACATCATGTGCCAGTGGTTTCTGCTCCATCTGATGTGAAGGAGGAGAAATCTGTTTTCGATGCGATTCCTCAAAGCATGTATATTTTATTAGGCTTGTTTTGGGGTGGATATGTGAATAGTGCACGATCTGCTGAAACGTCTAAGCATCTTTCCAACCCTCCACTAGAGGCTAATCTTTGTGAAAAAATTCGCTCAAAATCCTCTGCTTCAATGTAAAATGTAAACTCTAGTTTCTCGCTCGGTCCAATTAGTTGAATTGCGATGCCAAGTAAAGCGTGTTTTTATATTAGCGTCCACCATAGCGCTTGGATACTTTTTATGCTGCGACTCTCCATGGGGACGTAAGGCTGAGATGCTACATGGCTGCTTTCACATTTGTCAGAAGAATATTTTTTGACAATTCGGGTAAATTCCTATAATCTTACTAGTAAGATTATAGGAGGTATTCCATGAAACCACTTGCAACAACACGAATGTCCTCAAAAGGCCAGGTTGTCATTCCAGAAGAAATCAGGAAGGCTTTAAAATTAACAGAAGGAAAGCAGTTCGTTGTTTTGGGGGAAAAAGACGTTATTATATTAAAGATCATAACGTCACCGTCCATGAGGAATTTTGATCATCTTATTGCTCAAGCCAGGAAGCAAGCTGGGCGATTAGAAATTAAAAAGTCAGATATTCAAAAAATAATTAAAAAAGTGCGAAAAAAGTCGTGAAAATTGTTTTGGATACAAATGTTTTTATCTCTGGAATATTCTGGTCTGGGCCACCGTACCAAATTTTAAAAGCGTGGCAACAGCGAAAAATTGAGCTCATTGTATCTCAAGAAATTCTTAATGAATATGATCACGTGTCAAAAGCATTATCAGAAAAATACCCAGCGATTGACTTATCGCCATTTATTGAATTATTAACCATACATGCCGAGCTTTGTGTGCCAGAAAAATTAAAAGAACCGATTTCTCGTGACCCTGATGATGATAAATTTATTGCCTGTGCATTATCGGCAAAGATTAAAATCATTGTTACTGGCGATAAAGATTTATTAAGCGTCTCTGGTTATCAAGGCATTAATATAATGAAGCCAAGTTCTTTTGTGAAAAAAGGTTATTTTTAATCAGGTGATAGGAAGGTTAGTACTGCACCCATAGAAAAGTCAGAATAACCTTATTTTGTATGTTTAAATTGGGTTTCTCGCAATATTTGCACCGCACTGAATGTGTTTGTTTCCGCATCGGTAACTTGATTGCCTGTTAGGCTATTACCATTTTTAACACTGTTAGCAAATATTGAAAAAATCGGAGATAAATTAGTATGGCTAAGATCTCTTTTAATTCCCTTGCTTAATTTTCCAATAGATTGTGCCACTTGGCTGACGTATTTCGTGGTGGTTTGTTCTTTTAAAACTTCAAGAGTGTTGAGTTCAGGAAAGACATCAACAAAGGATTTTAATTTTTTATATCTATTATAATCAGTGGTTGTTTTGGAAGTAGTACGAGTCGGCTGCAAATGGTTGTTGAGATTATTTTTCTTACCATCAAAATGAATATCCCATATAGCTTCGGTATTATTCTTTTTCAATGCAGGGTCGTTTGGCCGTAAGAATTGACCTCCTTGCTGTGTTTCATAAAAATAAAAATAATCTTGGCAGGCATTAATTTCTTTTAATACATTCATCATATATTCATTCATTTTAGCTAAATTGGTTCCTTTCAGCAAGGATTCTAAATTATTGTTAGGGGGATTGTTTGAAAAATTGATATATTGATCAAGAAATTCTTGAGTAGATAATGTAAAAAGGTCATTTTTAAATTTCAGAATATCTTGCGCTTTTTGAGTACTCTCCTCCGCTAGATCTCGGGGATAAATTGCTTTTAATAAGTTTTCAAGATGAGCTTGATCGAGAGATTTTAGAGTATTATGTATAATTTTTTTATATAATTTATTACCAATAAGCGGTGTTAATTCAGTCATTAATAATCTTTTAATTTGATTTTTATCTATTTTTGCTTCTATATCATTAAGAAAGTTTTTATTTTCTTCGATTGCTTTTTTGGTAGTGTCGATTATTTTGGTTTCTATTATTACAGATCGAGAATCAGGTTGGATGGCTTCTTCTTTACTCATGGGTGCTTTTGCTTGATCTAATATCATTACTATGGTATCAAATTTATTTGTTTCATCTAGGGTATCTTTTTTTAACGAAGTAAACCATTCTGGATGAGCGCTGTATACTGTTTGTAATGCTTGTTGCATTTGTTGAGGTGAACGTTGATCTTGCGAATAAGATTGTTTTACTGCGTAATTGTCGGGTACTAAAGCCAAGACATCTGCTTGGATAGTTTGAATAAAGTTAATAAGTAGATATTCTTGTATGTTGACTAAGTGTAGTAAAGTATTTTTATCATCTTTATCAGTTACCGTCTCGTTAATTAACGTAGTCAATATATTGACAATGGCAATCGGATCATCGCTAGTTGAGAATTCGGCGAGGTGATTCAATAAGCTCTTGGACCAATCATATTTTTCGACAATAGCTTGCATTTGAGTAGCAGAAGCATGATCCAGAAGAGGGTAAAAGCAATCCTTTAGTACGCCTTTAAAAAAAGTATCTATTATTTCTGTGTCTCTTGAGATGAATGCATACATCAGGACATCTTGATTGTCATGAAGTTTCTTTTTAAGTTTTTCGGGAAGGGTATTGACTTGATTTGAAATATTGTTCACAGCATTCAGAATATTGTCGCGATGCGTTTTAATACGATCATATTGAAATAAAACTTGCTTGTCTTTTATATAAGTGGCAATTTCTTCATCTTGCTGAATAATGGGTAAGAATACTTTTTCAAAATTAAGAGCATGGTCATCAAGATTGGTTGCCTCTGCAATTTGCTCATCATGCGCAGCATAATATTTTAGCATCATGTCTAACCAATTAGCTCTTTTGCAAATGAGTTTATAAATGGCGTCACGTTGTTCTCTGGATTGACAATGTAATAACATAAAGGGTGCGATTTTATCTTTAAAGTTATTTTCAAAGACATCAGTTTTTTCTACTAAGTATTTTGATGGAGCAATTACTATTTTTTTCATTAATTGCTCTGATTTTGTTGCGGATAATAAGCTAAATTTATTTGCTATGCGCTCAATGCTGAGCGTTTTTTTCCAGTCATAGTGGCTAATAATCTGGGCGTAAGTTTTTTCATTAGTCATCGTTTGAATTTTTTTCGCTTCATTCTTGAGTTTATTGAACGATTTTACCTTTTTAAAAAAGGCAGTAATGTTAGTTAAAGTATACGCAATGATGCCGATTATTTTAGCTGTTCTAGGTTGATTAAAGGTAGATTGAATATGGTGGGTTGTTTGATGAAGATGCTGCTGAATGTTTTGCAATACAGTGACAAATTCACGACGAGTTTTAATAAAGTTATGTTCGTTGTCGTTATATATCTCTTCGAAACCATTAATCAATGTATCAACGCATCTTCTCTCAAGCGCGTTTTGATCAATATTACCTTCTGCATCAATGTTGTTTTCTATATATAATTTAATTTCTTCGGAAAGCTTTATCCTTAAATTATTGATAATTTGTTTATGATGTAAAATTTTTGCTTTTGAATAAAGTTGTCTGGCATTATTACTATCGAGATCGTTAGGATTAAAACTTAATATATGGCCGCGATTGGTTGTGGTAATACAATGGGGTCGTCGCGCAGGGTTTAAGCCGCGATTACGTCCTGCTGCTTGCACAATAGTTTCAGGATGATTAATGATGTCATCATTTGTATTAACCAAAAGACCAACATGTTGCAAATTGGGGTCATTAAAACCCACTATTTTTTGATTGGTAATATAAGCGCCTATTAATCCTTTTTTAAAAAGAATATCCACTAACTCCGTATCATAGCCTTCTGGAGCAGTATTGGTTTTATAAGTATATTGTTGCATGGTCGGGTCAAGTTGCTCAAATACGCCTAATTTCCTGTTATTTTTTTCTAAGTTAAGTGGTGTATGGTTTTCCGTTAAACTTGAAAATGGTTGTTTTGGCAGAACGGTCGGCGATTTTTCTAAGCCATTCATAAGAAACATCGTTCGATGTTGTTTGATAAAATTCTCAAATAAATCTTTTGTTTCTTGGAAATGATTAGCCTGGTTATGTATTCTGGTGAGAAAATTGGTGTGCAACACCTTGTCTAATGGCCAATTATCAATTAAATTTAGGCTAAATGACTCCTCAATTTGTCGCCACATTAAAACGATTGTTTCAGCTATCATGGTGGCGATTTGCGTTCTTAGCGCTTTTGATTTGATTCCATCGTGACTGAGTTGATTTTTAATGCGAGTAATAAGTACATTTTCAAGATCTTGCTTCCTTATCTCATTTACGTTAATTTTGTTATTAGCAGCAACTTCTTTCAGGATCCCATCAATTTTTTTTCTTACCTCTTGTCTTAACGCATCTAAATTATCGAAACGTTTTCTATCGAGTGTGACGCTATCATATCCAGTTAAAAACTGAAGTGCATTTTCAATAATGCCGTGCTGAATCCGAAAATTAAGGTAGTGGTGGTGATTAGAAAAATCAATCGTATCTTCAATAATTTTATTAAGATTATCACCGTTGCTTACCCGGATCTTGTCTTTGACTAAATTAAAGACACGCTCTTTTCGGTTTGTTAAGTGTTTTGTTTGATGATGAGATAAATAGTCGGCATCTAAATTGTTTGATTGCAGCACCTCATAAACATGGCCGCGTGGTACTCGATTACCATTGCCATAGGCATCTGTAATTAAAGGATTGTCTATATCTTCTTCAGGAAGCGCGATATGATTGTCTGGTAGCAATGGCTTTAATGCCGTTAGAATACCCATATTCATAACCGCATCATGACTGGTTGCATGAATAAGTGCTTTTTCTCCAATAGGTGATTCAAGATTCCATCGCAGATAATGTCGTATCTCGGATGAGTGCGAATAGAAGTTGCCTGCGTCACGTAAATGATAAGTCTTTTCTACTTCGTCCACATAGGCATGCGCTGGGCTAGTACGTTCTGGTTCAATAGAGTCAGCGAGTAACAACATTAATTTTTGTTTGATTTGCCAAGGCTTATTGCGTGCTTTATCTTTTATCCGTTGTGCAGTGACGGTTATATTTTTAATAGGTTTAGCCAGTCCTAATTTTTCTTTTTGGGTATGTGATAATTCAACGACGGCAGTTTTGGCATGTTTATTTTCACCAATAATGATGCGATATGCATTTTCAGTGGGCGTAGCGCTTAGAAAAATGAGCGGATTTGTTTTGGATAAGAGTTCAATTCTGCGCGCGAATAATTCTGTTTTTACTAATTCTTGTTGTTCATCAATGATAAGAAATAAATTGTCTTTTTCATCACTTAATGATTGCCAACCATTATTAAATAGTAGTGCTTGATGTGTTAAGATGGTGGCGTTATTTTTTATGTCATTTGGAAGTAATTTATTAAAATCCGTTGTTAATTGCGCAACCAATGATTCACTCGGAACGGCAAATTTAGATTGAACATTTGCGAGCGATAAGACGATATACCATAGGGCTTGGGTGTAGGATTTTCCCGAGCCTGTTGTCATTTCAAATAACATGTGTGGTTGCTGACTAGGATCTTGTAGTTGGCTAATGATGTTATATAGATTGCGAACATGAATGCTGTAAAGATCAATTTTTTTTGATCCACCAGCAGTATAGGTTTTATTATTAGATGCAAATTCAACGCCTAGTTTGGATGTTGCGACATCAAATTCGATAGGATAATGTGCCCATATATTCATGGCATCACTTTCATTGTAATGATCTAATGCATTAAATTCAGGGGCTGGTAAGTCGGTTCCATCACTATTTTTGATAGAAACGGTATAATTGTTGTTTTGGTTGTTGGTTAACGTGAGCTGATATGATTTTTTATCTAGGGTAATGTTAGCAGAATATTTTTTTTGAGTGATCAAATCTTTCAAATATTCATGAAAATACTTTCCTTCAATTTGGATCTTGCCTCTAGGGTCAGTAGCAAGATTTAAGGCGGCATAAGCTAAGTAGACGTTTTGGCCTTCTTTTATAATGTTTGCACGATTTTCTTTACTTAAAAGATTTTCATTGTTTTTATTGTTTTTGTTATTTGCAGCCAGCATATCCCATTCCTCGTTTGTTTTCTTCTATCTCATCTAAGTAGCGGTTAATTATAATAAAAATTTATTAAACTTTTCTTATGGATAGCCAAATGAGGAATATATTTTTTATTAGAGCATTATATTTTTGTAATTATTTGATAATATTGAATATTTTTAGATGGTTGCGGGGCTAACATCCCTCAACATTGAATGGATGTGTTCTTGTTTGCTACTAGCATGCTAAATTTTTCTGCGATAAAGTTACCTACATGGATACTTATTTTTCGTCAACCGAATTAGCCTACTATGCAAGGCAAATGAATCTGTCAGAGATTGGCATGACGGGCCAATATAAACTGAAGCAAGCTCGTGTTGGATGTGTTGGTGCGGGTGGCTTAGGTTCTGCCGTCATGATGTATTTAGCTGCGGCAGGTGTCGGTACGATTGGGATCATCGATGATGATTGTGTAGACATTTCTAATTTACATCGACAATTGCTTTATACTTATGCAGATAGTGGATGTAAAAAAACTCTAGTCGCAAAAGCTCGCTTACAACAACTCAATCCTGCTATTGAGATTATTACACATGATGTACGATTAAACACTGCGAATGCACTCGCTATCCTTAATCAATATGATCTTATTGTCGATGGCAGTGATAATTTTACTACTCGATATGTAGTAAATGATGCTTGCTTTTCTTTAAACAAGGCGCATATTTATGCGAGTATTTCGCAATTTGCTGGCCAATGCGCTACCTTTGTACCAAAGAAAGGGCCTTGTTTTCGCTGTTTATTTGCTATCCCACCTCCAATAGATTTAATACCAAATTGTGCTCAAGGTGGTGTAATAGGCGCGCTCCCCGGTATATTGGGAACTTTACAAGCCATGGAAGTAATAAAATTAATTTTATCTATTGGGCAACCATTAATTGGCAGATTATTATTGTTTGATGGTTTATCCTTACAATTTCGTGAGTTAACTATTTCACCCAATCCGGAATGTAAAGTATGTCGTTATGAGCAACTGTTTAGTGATTTATCTTACGCAGATAAACCAGTTTGTGCAGTTGATTCTCCTGAAATATCAGTGTATGAATTACAGCGATTAAAACAAGAAAACATAGATTTTTTATTACTCGATGTGCGTGAGCCAATGGAATATGAAATTGGTAATTTACAAGGAGGACAGTTAATTCCGCTTAATCATTTACCTCATAGATTAGCAGAATTAGACCGAAAGAAGTTTACAATAGTTTATTGTCAATCAGGTCAACGAAGCAAACGCGCAGTAGAATTACTGATTCAGCATGATTTTGTCAATGTACGTAGCTTACAAGGAGGCATGAAGGCATGGATAGAGCAAATTGATCCGCTGATGGAAAAATATTAAGTAGAGAGGTGGGAAAGTGTCGCTCGCATTCAAATTGTAGAAAGGTATTAAATGAAGGTAGGAAGCCAATGCAAACATCTCAATCCGCTGAGCCTAAATCAATATTGATTAAACTATTAACTAAATATCATGGACAAATCATTTTGTTTTTTGTTCTTCCGGTTAGTTTTCTATACGATTTTATCTTGGGGTGTCGAAACTGGATTTTTTGGAATTTCGTTTCCAATCCAAAATTGCATCATACACGCGTTAAAAAAGTGCAAGAACAAGTGATTGCATGGAATCAATCAGGTTCAACGAAACCCATGTGCACTGCTCGTCCTGCATGGATGACGATGTCTCTCCGAGTGGCAACTTTTAAAAAAGATTGTCATCGCATTAAAATAAATTTGCGCGATATATTAGAAATTGACACTCAAAAGAAAACGATTCGCGTAGAACCTCTCGTAACGATGGGCCAAATAACGCGATATCTTCTTGGGATGGGCTATGCTTTGGCAGTGATGGTAGAAATGGAAGATTTAACAGCCGGTGGTTTAGCGATGGGCGTAGGTATGGAAACCAATTCTCACCGTATTGGACTGATCCAAGAAAATATTGTTGCTTATGAATTGGTTCTTGGTGATGGAACATTAATCCATGCCACGTCTACTGAAAATGAGGATCTTTTCTATGCGCTCCCATGGTCACATGGGACACTTGGTTTTTTAGTAGCAATCGAACTTAAAATTATTCCGGTTAAATCCCACATGCATCTTACGTATACGCCTTGTTATAGTTTAGATGAAATGTGTCAATTAGCTGAATCTTCAGCAGTCTCTGACGATGGCCCAGACTTTCTTGAAGTGATTATTTTTAGTAAGGAAAAATCAGTATTGATTAGCGGGAATTTTGCTGATGTTAAGACGCCAAAAGAAAAAACTAAGGTTAACCAGCTCAACTTTTGGTTTAAACCTTGGTTCTATAAACAGGTTGAAGAATTTTTAAAACGCGGAAAAGATGATGAATATATTCCTTTGCGTCATTATTATCATCGATATACTCGTTCTATATTTTGGGAGTTAGAATCTCTTATTCCATTTGGAAATCATCCTGTTTACAGATGGTTGTTTGGTTGGCTCGGTCCACCTAAAGTTTCTTTTTTAAAGCTAGTGGGAACACCTGAGTTACGTCGTGAGACGGTTGAAAAACACGTCGTTCAAGATTTTATTCTTCCCATCAGCGAGTTGAAACGTAGCGTCTTATTGGCCGATGAATTATTTACTATCTATCCATTATTGGTATATTTCATGCGTATTTCAGCTACTCAATACCAAGGATTCCTTCGCAAACCGGAAAAGATGTTACTAGAGCACAATTATGGTATGTATTTTGACTTAGGAATATATGGTATTCCAGCTGCTGTAAAAAACAATCAACCATGGGATGCAAAAAGTACGATAAGAAAGGCTGAGCAATATGTACGAGAAGCAAAAGGGTATCAGTGTTTATATGCGGATATATTTGCAACGCGAGAAGAGTTCGAGCAAATGTTTGACCATACTCTCTATAAGAAAATGCGAATAAAATATAAAGCAGAAAATGCTTTTCCTTATGTCTATGATAAGGTAAGAGGCCAATGGTAGACACAGTTATCTAAATACTACTCAATATTGCCTAACAAAGCTTTAATACATTGAGAAATTATCGCGCTTTTTTCATACTTTGGGTCTTTTCTCGATAGAAGTACTAGTATTTTTTTTCGATGCGTCAGTATCAGAAAAATACATAAAGGGACTATCGCTTAAATTAACTGGGGTATATTTTTTTAATAAGTTAATAATTTTACTATCGACATTAATATGCTGAGCATATTCTAAAGCATTGCCTTCCATCATGCGATTATCTAGTATGAATTTTGATACAACTTTCAGATCGGCTTGATGGTTAATGAGGAATTTGATATGTTCATATCGCCTATTCTTTATGGCAACCATTAAAGGAGACATCATGTTTTCATCAGATCCATTAATATTACCTTCATGGATCAATAATGTTAGCACCTCTAGAGGAAGATTCAGTTCTATTCCTACAATTAAAGACTTATTGTAATCTTGTGTTCCATAGGTAGATAATTTTTTGAAATGATAAAGTAACGATTTTATTTTATATAGGACTATTCCTTTTGAGGAGCGATGCTTGCTATGCTTACTATACATCTGAAGCTCCTCTTTGTATTTCGTATATTTCTCAAATACACTAATAATTAATTCCTCACGTTGCTTAACGGAGAAAATAAAATTATATTTTGATTTAATATCGTTAAGAAATTGTTCTAAGAATTTAAGCTCAAAATTACCTTGAATAATTTGTTTAAAGAGCACGATTATCCCTTGATGATTAACATCGACTATTTCGTATAATGAAATGATTTTAGTTTTAATTGTATCAAACTTCTTTGCATAGGCTAATCGAATACAAGCATTTCCATCTAAAGTGGATAATAGCAGTAATGCTTCTTGTGTACCTATTTGGGTGATGTAATCTTTCATTTTAATCAGTATTTCTATTGCTTCAGATTCACTCTCGGTTATAGCACACTTCAATGGTGAGGCATGACATTTTACATTAATGCCAGCATAATAGGTGATCGATTTCTCAAATAATAAAGATGGACTGTTGACAGAGGTCGATGTGTTATCAGTTGGTTGAGATGGTTGGACGTCATGAATAGTGTTTTCCTTATCAGTCGAGAGAATTATTTTTATTTTTTTATGTAGGCAATAAAAAGCATCATCAATAAAATCACCAGTAGTATTATTTGTATGGCTTAAGGACTCAAATTGATACATCTCACATAAATCAGTATAAACTGGGTCCTTCTTTTCAAGGAGATCATAATTTTGCGCATCGATAAAAAATGTCTGATCAGGTGTGACACAGAAGGCTATAATATGATAGAGGTTACTTCTACCTGGGCGGAAAAATCCAATATGGCCTAAGAGTACAATACTTTCTTTCTCATTCAATTTCTGAAATTTTAGCTCTTTCTCTGCCAGATTTTGTAGAGTTTTATTGATATCATGAACATGTATTTTAATTCCGTTCACTTTGTCCGCTTCTAAATCAATCAAATTGCTTTCATTATTTGTATCAATATTAATATAAGGAAATGTCTGATGAATGAGAGAATTGATACTTGTGCCAGATCGAAAATAAGAAACCGCATTAACCCAGTACCTCGATTTTTTTGTATGTCCATCTTCAGTTTTAATTGCTTGGAGGTGACGTGTTATCTCTGCTTCATCTTCACTGCCTGTATCGTTAGGAGGTGTCTCTACGTCATCTGGCGGTTTTCCTACTAATAAATTATGTAAAGCTAACAATGCCTCTTTTGCTAAAAAACCGCAATTTAGTTCTGAATCTTTAGGCTTTTTATTTTTTAATTCTTTATTGCGGCATTCTTTAATAAATTGATTTAATTTTTTCATTACTTCGTTAATGTCAACGGGCTCTTGTTTTATTTGAACAAAAGAGGGCTGAACTACTGATAAATCTTGATACTTATTTTGCTCACTAACATCCTCATCACTCGTTCTGTTGTTGCGTGGCTTTTTGTTAAATAAAGATGCTAGTTCTTTTTGAGTTTTTCTTTTACCTTTGCCAAGCATTCAGTCTCCTTGTATCAGTTAAGTAAGCGTTTAGGTAAAAATTGATAATGCATTATCATATCAACAAAAAATTAATAAACACTTAAGTCGCCCTGGTAAAGATAAATTAATTTTAATTATAAATCAGCATCTTACGATGCTTTGGTTTTTCATTACCGATTTAAATGAGGACGATTGAGCGTTCATCTGCGTTCAAACGAGATTATAAGCGTGTAAAAGCGACGCCGCGTTATAAAAAAAATTTGGATTCTTTAATTTCTGAGATTCTAGAATTTTTAATACCCTGCGGGTATTCTTTGTTATTTATCGCGCCCGGAGAGATTCGAACTCCCGACCACCTGGTTCGAAGCCAGATACTCTATCCAACTGAGCTACGGGCGCAGCAATAGCAAAGCGATGTTAAAATAGCTATGTTCTTGAGTCAACCAATAAACTCGAATGATTGATAATGTTATTTAAATTTGAAAGACCAAAAAATCGAATCTGTTAGCTATTTAGTGTGGCATCGCATAACGAGATTGATTAGCAGGATCAGACATATTTTTGGGTATTCCTTTTTGACGATGAGGAGAGAACAGGCCAAGGCCAGTAGAGACTAGTGCTATCTATGTCTGTAGTAATTTGATCAAATGCATCTTTAAATCTATTAACGTGAGTCGTGTAAGCTAACTGTTGAGTTTCACCAGAAGATTTTTGTAATATCAAACCCGTATCACCAATTCCAAAGCCAGCACAATATAACCGGCTATCTTTTTGATAGGTGATTGCAATCGACATAGTAAATTCAGAACCTGTAGAATGCGTGGCACGCAAAGTATAAATGGTTCGAATGAGATCTTTTATCGTTTCCTCAGGATCGTTATTTTTCGATAGTTTTTCGGCGTAATTATCCATTAGCGGTGTAACGTGTTTATCGATGAATTCAAATGTCTTTTTAGTCTCACCACCATAAAATCCATCTACAACAATTTGAAACGGTAAGCCATCGCAAGTATAACCAATGACAATTTTATCATCTGTATCTTTAGTTTTTTCTGTTTGCTTTCCATGATCGAAATGTGCAAAAACGCTGGTTCCATAAAGACAGCTACCTAGAGGATCTAATTCATTACGGCATTGTTTTACGACTTTACCCGCTTTGACGCCATCCAGTTGCTGGGCAATGAGGATGCCTGGGGCATTTAAATTGCCTTTGATAGGCGTTGGATTGGAATGGGATGGCATGTTTTCTACCTTTTTTAATGTTAGCGTAGCTTAACATAAGCAATCTGAATTTGTCATCAAAGAGGCGTTCCTATTCTCCCGCTACGACGGTCAAAATTTATCCACTCAATGCTCATAGGCCGTGCAAAATAGTTATTTTTTCTTAGTAACATGTTACAAAATGATTATAATGCAGGATCGATAATTCAATCCGTAAAAATGATTTTATCAGCATACATGGTAGACAAACATCTTTCCTTCAGGGGATTTTATAAAAATGAATATACGTTTTGATGAATATGAACTAGTCAGATTCAATGAAAAAAAAATAGATGACTATTTTTTATTATATGCTGATAAAACTAGCGGTAAGGATAAGGATATTGCTACTTATAAGAGCAGGCTAAAACAAAATCCTATCATTTGGGAGCTTGCTCATTTTTCTATTAACTTGGCGCTGATATTAGAGTTAGTCTCATGGCCCACGAATTATTCTGATTTAACTTATTTTTGTATGCGAATAATTTCAAATATAGGTCGTAATAATTCTCCTGCTCACCTAATGAATTTAGATTACCAAGCCTATTTTGCCCGCTTTCACCAAGAAATAAGTATTACTTCTTCCTGGATTTATCAACAAGTAGAACATCCCGATTCCTTTATTAATCAACCAAAAGAAGTAAAAGATTTTTTAAAAGATCCTTATCTTGCCTGCTCATTTTTAAAATATTATTTTGTTGCAAATCATATTTTTAATTTAATATGCGATAAGAATAAAAGTGATGAAGGATGGTCGTTTATAATAAAGCATGCAAACAATACAAAATGGACATGTGCATGGTATATGCTGGCAGCCTTTTTGAGCAAGGATTCATCTCCATATAAAAATTTTTTATTGCCAATTAATAAAAATGAGCAATATAAGAAACAATTAAGTCGTTTGTTTGATATTTTTATTGAAAAATTACCTAATAACGAAGAAAAATTATATTTTCTTTTATACGGTTGGGCAGAAACAGGGTTTACTCCTTATTTACAAGCCAAACATTATTTACAACTAATAGAATTGGTTAATCTATATTTATCAATTGAAACAATTTCAACAGAAAAATTTCAACATCTATTAAGATTCTTAAATTTATTTATACCAGAGCTCAATATTATTGATTCTGAACAAACTTTCACTTTTAATAAGAATAAATTAATTTGCGTCTTAGAGAAATTCGTTATTTTTCCAGATCAATTAGATCAATTATTATTAGAGGGCGTAAATAGCGCTGATATAAAGGTAGTTAAAAAAGCACTGTATCTTGGTGTTGATATTAATACTCAATATGATCAAAGGAATACGGCATTGCATATTGCTGCTCGCAATAGAGAACTTAAGATATGTTCACTTTTAGTAAAACACGGAGCTTCGATATCCTTGACTAATGAAGAGGGTAAGACTGCATGTGAAGTAGCAGCTGATTTTATAACGAAAATAATTTTGCAGGATACTGAAAAAAGCGCTCATATTGAAAATAGTATATTTTCACAATCTTCCACAATTAATGCCAAGGAATCCTTGCCCAATTCAACATTTAATTATTCGCCGTCCAAATCGTCATCCTGACGATTTGTCGAAATGTGACAAATTCCCTACACTGTTAATGAGGATGTGTTACTTGCTTGCTTGGTCTTTCCCAGTTGGGATGTTCTCAGGACTAACCCAAACTACTTTGCCATCTTTCCACTCACAGACGGGGTTTCCTGCTTGTTTGTGCTGTAATAAAGCCGCATGAATACCAGCTTGAATGATTGTTCGCACTTTCTCACTATCACTCATAATTTCAGAAATTATGTCATTTTTAGGACTTGGCTTCATCATATTTGTTCGGTAAGCGATATGAATATTGTTGTATAAAAAATCCCCCGCTTCGCTGCCCCCTTTATTATTTATCGCGCCCGGAGAGATTCGAACTCCCGACCCCCTGGTTCGTAGCCAGATACTCTATCCAACTGAGCTACGGGCGCATTTGTCACTTATTCGTTCACGTTTTAACTACGAATATATCCTGTGAATACAAATTTTTAAAATTCGCACTATCTTCCTTAGCTTGCGCACTTTCGCTACGTCACCACTACAGACACGCAAATTGCTGCGGTTCGTTCAATATAATTGCAGCACAACAACATAGCTGCAACGGAGAGGGAGGGATTCGAACCCTCGATGGAGCTTTTGGCCCCATACTCCCTTAGCAGGGGAGCGCCTTCAGCCTCTCGGCCACCTCTCCATCAATAATTACTCTTTATTTTCAGTCTTATCAGTTTTGCTTTCGCGTTTTTTTCTTGTTGTCACGGGAGCAGTAGGTGTAGTAGTAGCAGCAGGAGTTGGCGTTATCGCTTCTTCTTGTTTTGTTGGTGTTGCATTTTTCTCTTGCTGAATACGTTGATAAATTTCTTCACGATGCACTGTGACATCTTTAGGCGCATTAATGCCAATTCGCACTTGATTACCTTTAATACCAAGTACCGTCACGACGACATCATCACCAATAATAATTGTCTCACCCACACGTCTTGTTAATATGAGCATTCTTTCCATCTCCTTAAAAAAACTACCTTGTCCATATATAAGCCACTTCCCCCCGTTTGTTCCTTGAGGCGCCACACTGGTTGTTTAAATTTATGAATAGTTTTCTAGAGAGAGCGGGGACCATCCTTCTAGTATTACTGTCTACTCATAGTCTTCAAGGTGTGCAATAGTAAACAATAAATCGTCATTCTGCAAATAGGATTTGCATTTATTTATAACTTATTTAGGAAGCATGTGAATCGGTCGAGCAAAAGGTACTGATAGTCCCTTATTCGATATAGCGTGCTTCTGCTACTGCTGGCTGCTTATCGAGGTCAAATGC
>Ga0155582_149_pt2 | contig 41681 bp, 35 predicted proteins | sample RifCSPhighO2_12_FD_107239 | JGI IMG/M metagenome (GOLD analysis project Ga0155582, IMG submission 107239) | Gammaproteobacteria bacterium RIFCSPHIGHO2_12_FULL_37_14
TGTGATATCAGTATAATCACAAATTCCTTTTGCTGAATTTCCGATCACGCCTATTCCATGTGCATCATCGACCATCAGCAATGCATGATTTTCTTGAGCAATTTTAGCTAATTGAGCAATAGGAGCAATGTCACCTTCCATGCTAAACACGCTTTCGGTGATAATCAAATTGATGGAAGAATTTTTTTTTATAAGGTGATTAACATGATTCACATCACAGTGTTGATAACGAACATGTTTTGCACGGGATAGCTGAATACCATCCATAATAGAGGCATGGCACAACCTATCAGATAAAATACTGCTGTGGCGATTAGCGATTGCCTGTATGACACCTAGATTTGCATGATAGCCACTATTAAATAGAATTGCTCGATCTCGACCAAGATATTCTGCAAATTTATCTTCTAGTTTTCGTTGTGGTTCGAAATAACCAGATATCATTGCCGAAGACCCGCTGCCAAACCCATAATTCCGCACACCTTCGATAAAAGCATCCTTAATAAATGGATGGGTAGATAATCCAAGATAGTCATTGCTGGAAAAATTGATTAAATTTTTCTGGTCAAGATAAATAGAAGTATCATCACGCGCATCAATTGGTCTTCGGTGGCGATCAAGAGAATTAACACGGTAACTTTCAAATTTATTTTTAACTGACAATGTTAACATCTGGATTCATCAGAAACTTGGTTTGATTTGGTTTTGATTCCTAAATTCTTTAGTAAGCGAAGGTCTCTCTCGTGATCAGGATTGCTCGCTGTTAGTAATCTATCACAATAAAATATTGAATTTGCACCCGCAAAAAAACATAAAGCTTGCATTTCATCTGACATATCATCACGACCTGCTGATAAACGAATCATTGCATTTGGCATAACAATTCTAGCAATAGCAATTGTCCGAATAAATTCAAAATTATCTATGGGTTCGACATTTTCTAATGGAGTTCCTTTCATGGGAATCAACTTATTGATTGGCACACTTGTAGGTGGTTCAGGCAAATTTGCTAATTGTACGAGCAAATTAATTCTATCGTTTCGCGATTCACCCATACCAATGATTCCTCCACAACAAACATTGATATTAGCTTGCCGGACACGTTCAAGTGTATCCAAGCGATCTTGGTAAGTATGGGTTGAAATAATTTTTTCATAATAACTTGGGGAGGTATCTAAATTATGGTTATAAAAATCTAAACCAGCTACTTTTAATGCCTGAGCTTGGTCAGTAGTTAACATTCCTAATGTAACACATGTTTCTAGTCCCATTGCTTTTACGGCTTTAACCATTGCTAATACTTGTGGAAAATCTTTTTCTGGCGGATTGCGCCAAGCCGCACCCATACAAAAGCGTTGTGAACCATTTTCTTTAGCAATTTTAGCTTGCGCCAAAACGCTATCAATATCCGCCAATTTTTCTCGCTTGAGATCTGTTTTATAATGGCCACTTTGAGTGCAATAACCACAATCCTCTGGACATGCACCCGTCTTAATATTTGCCAAAGTACATAATTCCATCTCATCCGTTAAAAAAACTTGTCGGTGAATGGTACGAGCTTGATAAAGCAATTCAATGAATGTTTGCTGATATAATTTTTCTATCGCCTCTGCCGTCCATTTTTTTTCTAACATATTCTTTTCCAGTTGATGGTTGCCATAAATACAGACTATATGTTAGCTTTATTTTACAGTCAACTATCAATCTAGAAGTGGTTAACTAATGCATAGCGAGATATCATCACACAGCAAAATGAATAATCAACCTTTATGGTATCCTTGTTCACAAATGAAGGATTATGAAACATTTAAGCCTCTCCCTGTCGTAAAAGCCTATGGAAGTTACATCGAATTGTCTGATGGATCCAAAATTATCGATGCTATATCTAGTTGGTGGTGTAAATCATTAGGACATGGACACCCACGATTAAAAAAAGCACTACTTAAACAAATTGATAAATTTGAGCATGTCATTCTAGCAAATACTACAAACGAAACGATTATTTCATTAACTCATCAATTAGCAACATTACTTCCATCGCTTAATAAAGTTTGTTATGCCAGCGATGGCTCCTGTGCGGTAGAGATGGCTTTAAAAATGAGTATGCAATCAAGACAAATTTTAGGCGAACACCACAGGACTAAATTTATCACCCTCGCCAATAGTTATCACGGTGAAACATTAGGGGCGCTGAGTGTCGGTGATGTTGGCCTGTATCGCCAAGTGTTTAAACCAATTTTATTTGAACCAATTGTTATTTCTCCAATACCTTATATTTTTAATAAGCAAGATCCTCTCTGGTATGATTGTGGCTTACAGTGGTCTGAACTAGAAACTAAATTATCAGCTTATGCAAATGTTGCTACTGCTTTAATTGTAGAACCGATCATTCAAGCAGCAGGTGGCATGAAAATTTATAGTAAAGATTTGTTGTACCGTTTACGTAAATGGACAAAAGAAAATAATATTCATTTCATCGCTGATGAGATCATGACTGGATTAGGTAGAACAGGAAAATTATTTGCTTGTCAACATGCAAATATTATTCCCGACTTTCTCTGCATAGGAAAAAGCCTCACTTCAGGATGGTTACCACTTAGTGCATTGCTAACGAATGATGCTATTTATAATATTTTTTATGATACTTATGATACCGGCAAATCATTTTTACATTCTCATACTTATGCCGGTAATGCTTTGGCCGCTAGTATTGCTTCAGAAGTATTATCTATTTTTAATGACGAAAAAATTTGCGAACAAGCGACTATACTGGGTGAACAGATGCTTGCAGCAATGCAAGATATCGCTGATGATTCTAAAAAAATTAATCACGTCAGAGGTCTTGGTGCAATGGTAGCGGCTGATCTCATTTGTGATCAGCCGCAGCGTCGATTAGGATATGAAGTTTATCAAGAAGCAGTTAAAAAAGGCGCTTTACTTCGTCCTTTAGGTAATACTATCTATTGGGTACCACCATTAAATATGGATAAAGAAACACTTTATCGTCTTAAAGAGATTACTCTCTGTTCAATTATGTCAGTGAATTAATCTTAACAAAACAGAGGTTTATTCTTGTTTAAGAAAAAAAAATATTATAGGCTTGATGACATCCATAAAAGGATAGGCGGTTTTAAGAGATTGAACGTCTAGTATAAAAATATTTAAGGACTAAATGTATGACCATAGCCAATCCCATCGGTACAGACGGTTTTGATTTTCTTGAATTTACTACACACGATAGAAAAAAACTTGACTCGCAATTTAAATCATTAGGCATGTCGCCAATAGCAAAACATAGCACACATGATGTATCCATTTATCAGCAGAACGATATTCGTTTTATGATTAACACAACGCATGATTCGATGGCAAAAACATTTGCAGATTTACATGGAGATTGCGTATGTTCCATGGGATTTCGTGTTAATGATGCAAACGCAGCCTTGAAACATGCATTAGCGCATGGCGCTATACTCTATCAACCGAAGCAAGAAAAAAATATTTACGGTATTCCTGCTATTTATGGTGTTGGTAACAGTTTAATTTATTTTGTCGATTACAAAAACAGCACGCCAAATTATATGCGATATTTTCCTGAACTCGCCACCACATCTAATCATCCAGGCTTGGGATTATCTTACCTTGATCACGTGACTCATAACTTACATCGTGGCCAAATGGATCGATGGGCTGACTTTTATACTCGTATTTTTAACTTTCGTGAAGTGCGATATTTTGATATTTCAGGTAAATTAACCGGTTTAAAAAGTCGGGCAATGACGAGCCCTTGCAACAAAATTCGTATACCGCTAAACGAATCGTCAGATGATAAATCACAAATTGAAGAATTTATTAAAGAATTTAAAGGCGAAGGTATTCAGCATGTTGCACTCGGTGCCAAACAAATCTATAAGAGTGTCGAATTACTTCGAAAGAATGGCTTAGAATTTTTAGATACACCGGATACTTATTATGAATTACTTGAGAAACGTCTTCCGGATCATGGGGAACCGATCGATGATCTTAAAAAATATCGCATTCTGATGGATGGTACAACAAAAAAAGAAAAAAAATTATTATTGCAAATCTTTACTAAGAATATGCTAGGCCCAGTATTTTTTGAAATTATTCAACGCAAAGGTGACGAAGGGTTTGGTGAAGGAAACTTTAAAGCACTTTTTGAATCAATTGAACTTGATCAAATTCGACGCGGTGTACTGAATATTGAAGATAAAAAAATATGAAAGTTGCTACTTTAAAAAATAATACTCGCGATGGGCAACTAGTAGTAGTGAGTCGTGATTTATCCCAAGCGATTGCCGTACCAGAGATCGCAACATCACTGCAACAAGCATTAGATAATTGGAAAAGTTGTCAACCTCAATTAGAAAAATGTTACGAAAAATTAAATCGTGGTGAGATTAAAAATTCATTAGCTTTTCAGCATCAACTGATTGCTTCCCCTCTTCCGCGAGCCTATCAATGGGCAGATGGTAGTGCGTATGTCAATCATATTGAACTGGTTCGTAAAGCACGGGGCGCAGATATGCCAGATAATTTTTGGCATGATCCTCTACTGTATCAGGGCGGATCTGATACATTTTTAGGACCTTATGACGATATTCCGTTACTCGATGAAAAATGGGGACTAGATTTTGAAGCTGAAGTGGCAATTATTACTTCAGATGTAACAATGGCAATCACTTCGGCAGAAGCCGAAAATACGATTTGTCTTATGATGTTAGTAAATGATATTTCTCTACGTAATTTAATACCGAATGAATTAGCAAAAGGTTTTGGTTTTTTTCAAAGTAAACCTTCTAGTGCATTTTCACCGGTTGCAGTTACACCAGATGAATTATCATCCTCCTGGGATGGGAAAAAAATTCATCTACCATTGGTATCACATCTTAACGAACAATTATTTGGCAAACCAAATGCAGGAGTTGATATGACATTTGATTTTCCAACATTAATAGCACATGCTGCGAAAACGAGAAAATTAAGCGCAGGAACAATTATTGGTTCTGGTACCGTTTCAAATTACGATCGATCCAATGGTTCATCATGTATTGCTGAAAAGCGAATGCTCGAATTGTTGGCATCTGGAAAAGCGATAACACCATTTATGCAAGTAGGGGATCGTATTAAAATTGAAATGCTTGATGAAAACAATCAAAACATTTTTGGTTCCATTTATCAAAAAGTAGTTTCTTATTTATGAAAAAATTAAAATTGTATGATTACTATCGATCAAGCGCATGTTTTCGAGTGCGTATTGCGCTTGAATTAAAAAATCTGGATTATCAACTCGTCCCGATTCATCTTGTCAAAAACGGTGGGGAACAGTATTCCGATTCATACCAAATGATTAACCCACAATCTCTTGTTCCTACTTTACAAGATAACAATCAAATCATTACTCAATCGCTTGCTATTATTGATTATCTTGAAGAAAAATACCAAAAACCGTCATTATTATCATCAGATCTTTACATAAAAGCACTCATTAAATCATTTGCGTTGACCATCGTTGCGGATATTCATCCACTTAATAATCTACGTGTTCTTAATTATTTAACCAATGAATTAAACATAACGGAAGAGATGAAAACCCAGTGGTATCATCATTGGGTAACAAAAGGTTTTTCAGCGCTGGAAAAGCAATTGAACTCAACAAAATTACATCGAGATTTTTGCTTCGGTGATTACCCTACGCTTGCTGATATTTGTTTAGTTCCACAAATGTATAATGCAAGACGATTCAATATTGATTTAAGCACTTATGAAACATTAGTTCGTATCGATAAATTTTGTCAGCAGCATCCGGCTTTTATGAAGGCCTGGCCTGAGGAAAAAATGACATGACAGATTTTCGGCTGTTAGCAAATCAGGGAGTACGCAATCTAACTCCTTACCAACCTGGAAAACCTATAGAAGAAGTTGAACGGGAACTAGGTATTACATCGATAATTAAATTGGCGAGTAATGAAAATCCACTTGGACCCAGTCCTAAAGCAATCGCTTCTGCAAAACAAGCCTTATTAACTGCTCATATTTATCCTGATGGTAATTGTTATGAATTTAAACACATCCTATCATCTTTTTTGGCAATTAAACCCGAGCAAATTACTGTTGGTAATGGTTCTGAAAATCTATTGGAATTAATTGTAAAATCTTATCTTAATTGCAATGATGAAGTGATTATTTCTCAATATGCTTTTCTGACCATTCCAATTATTATCAAGAGTTATAATATAAAAATGATAATCGCACCGGCAGTTAATTGGGGACATCATATAAAAAATATCATTGATGCTGTGAATGAAAAAACAAAAATGATTTTTTTAGTTAATCCGAATAATCCAACAGGTACTTATACAAATAAAAATGATTTTTTATTATTAATGAAATCTATTCCGCCAGGAGTAATCGTCGTCTCTGATGAAGCCTATGCTGAATACATCTTGCGAGATGATTATCCGAAAACACTTGATTATCTTGCTAATTATCCTAACTTAATTATTACGCGAACTTTTTCTAAAGCTTATGGGCTTGCTGCTTTACGTTTTGGTTATGCTATCTCATCACCCGAAATTGCTGATATTCTAAATCGTGCTCGACTACCATTTAATGTTAATACAATTGCTGCTAAAGCCGCTTGTGCAGCTTTATCTGATCAAGAGCATGTTCAAAAAACTCTTCTGTTAAATACACAAGGTATGCAGCAAATTGAATTTGGATTAAAAAAATTAGGATTAACCTTTATTCCATCAATTGCAAATTTTATTACGATTAATGTCAGTAATGCTATCGCTATTTATCAACAATTATTGTGTGAAGGCGTGATTGTAAGACCACTTCATGCATATGATATGCCACAATATATTCGTGTTACGATTGGAACAGAGCAACAAAATGCACGATTTTTAACTACTATTGAAAAAATATTAGCGGTTTCTGCATAAGGATACTGATATGCATACTTCTCTACACTATTTGTCCGGATTCGCCAATTATTTTGAATCAGAAGCGATTGATGGTGCGCTGATCAAACATCGTAATTCGCCTCAAAAAGTACCTTATGGTTTGTATACGGAACAACTGAGTGGTAGTGCATTTACTCTTCCTCGACATTTAAATTTGCATAGCTGGTTATATCGAATTTATCCATCTGTGAAACAAGGTGAATTTGTAGCGATTCCTCACGATAATTTATTCGGCACACCATTTGATCTTGCTTATACACCACCTACGCAATTTCGTTGGGATCCACTCCCTTATCCGAAAACATCCTGTCATTTTATTGAAAGCTTAGTGACTTTAGCTGGCCATGGATCAATCGATATGCATAGTGGCGCAGCAATCCATCTTTATGCGGTCACCCGTTCCATGCAGAATGAATTTTTTTATAACGCTGATGGTGATTTCCTCATTGTTCCACAAGAAGGCGAGTTACGATTTAAAACAGAATTTGGGTTACTTGATGTCAATCCAGGTGAAATTGTTGTCATCCCAAGAGGAATTAAATTTCAAGTTCAATTGTTATGTGAAAAAGCACGTGGGTATGTCTGTGAAAATTTTGGCATGCCGTTTCGTTTACCTGAATTAGGAATAATAGGAGCGAATGGCCTTGCTAATCCACGAGATTTTCAAATTCCAGTAGCAGCTTTTGATGAATTGCAAGGACATTTTATTTTGCTAACTAAATTTCAAGGTCAATTATGGCAAGCACCCATTGATCATTCGCCGCTAGATGTCGTTGCTTGGCATGGAACGTATATGCCTTACAAATATAATTTGAGTTTATTTAATACGATTAGCTCAGTAAGTTTTGACCATCCCGATCCATCTATTTTTACAGTATTGCATTCACCATCAGCTATTCCTGGCATTGCAAATGTTGATTTTGTTATTTTTCCACCACGATGGATGGTAGCTGAGGATACCTTTCGACCGCCTTATTATCATCGAAATATCATGAGTGAATATATGGGATTGATTCATGGTACCTACGATGCTAAGGAAAAAGGATTTGTTCCAGGAGGTGGTAGTTTACATAATTGCATGTCTGCGCATGGTCCTGATGCTGACGCTTATTACAAAGCTATTTCTACCAATTTACAACCTGAACATTATGAGCAAACACTAGCATTTATGTTTGAATCCCAACAAGTATGGCGATTGACCCCTTTCGCCTACCATGCCGATTTTCGTCAGAAAAATTATCTTGAATGTTGGCAAGGACTGCAATCGAATTTTCAGGTAGAATCTAAAAAATAAATGACGAAGAGGAGGCATCGTGTCGTATAAAAAAACATCCAATTATGTTGCAAGACCTGTTGATGAAAAAGGGTATGCTGATTATTCAGATGATGAAAATCGTGTTTGGCACGATCTTATTACTCGTCAAATTCCTATCGTCGAAGGACGCGCATGTGATGAATATATGTACGGTATTGATCTACTCCATTTCCCGAACGATCGAATCCCACAATGTCCTGAAGTTTCGGCAGCATTGCAGTCAAGCACGGGATGGTCATTAGAACCGGTTGCAGCACTGATTCCTTTCGATAAATTTTTTTATTTATTGGCTAATAAAAAATTTCCAGCAGCAACATTTATTCGTCGACGTGATGAACTCGATTATTTGCAAGAGCCAGATATCTTTCATGAAGTATTTGGTCATTGTCCACTACTAACGAATCAAGCTTATGCAGATTTTACTCAAACTTATGGAAAGCTAGGTTTAAATGCCTCTCATGAAGACAGAGTGATGTTGGCGAAACTATATTGGTTTACCATTGAATTTGGTTTGATAAAAACGAATTCAGGATTGCGAGTGTATGGTGGCGGTATTCTTTCGTCTAAAGATGAAACCGTCTATTGTTTGGAAAGTCCAATACCTAAACGACTTCCTCTCAATGCATTAGAAGTATTGCGTACACCTTATCGCATTGATATTATGCAACCGATTTATTATGTTATCGATAGTTTTGATGTGTTATTTCAACTCATTGATATGGATTTAATCAGCTTAATTCATGAGGCTCGTCAATTAGGAATGCACAAACCTTTATATCATATTTAATGGAGTCAATTTTATGTCTGAATTACATACTATACGTTGTGTCGGTTGCGAAGGCGGAGTGCCCGCATTGACACGCGATGAAATTGATAGCTTGCTTTCACAAGTGAATCAATGGCAATTAAACCGTGATGAGAAATTTATTAGTCGCCGTTTTACATTTAAAAATTTCTATAAGACAATGGCTTTCGTTAATGCAATTGCTTGGATTGCAAATCAAGAAAATCATCATCCAGATTTGGAAGTTGGGTTTAATTATTGTTTAGTCAAATATTCAACGCATGCCATTAATGGTTTGACTAAAAATGATTTTATTTGTGCAGCTAAAATTGATACTTTGGACGCTCAATGAAAGTTGGTATCCCTAAAGAAATATCCTCAAATGAACGCCGAGTAGCGGCAACTCCAGATACTATCCCTAAAATGATTTCAGCAGGACTTGTTGTCAACGTTGAATCTGGTGCGGGATCAACTGCTTATATTACGAATCAAGATTATATGCGCGCAGGCGCTGAAATAAAAGAATCGTCTAAAGAATTATATGAACAATCCGATATTATTTTAAAAGTTCAAGCACCTACTGGCGATGAAATTAAGCAAATAAAACCTAATGCGATTATCATTACCCCCCTAACAACAATACAAATGGATTTATTTAGAAAAGAAAAAACTTTAATCGTATTCGCATTGAATTTATTACCTCGCATTGCACGCGCACAATCTATGGATATATTGAGTTCAATGAGTAATATTGCCGGCTATAAAAGTGTCATTTTAGCTGCAGATTACTTAAGTAAATTTTTTCCCATGTTAACTACTGCTGCTGGGACTATTTTACCTGCTAAAGTGATCATCGTCGGTGCCGGAGTGGCAGGATTACAAGCAATTGCGACAGCACGTCGCTTAGGTGCGGTTGTGATTGCATTCGATACCAGACCAGCAACAGAAGAACAAGTTAAAAGTTTAGGAGCAAGTTTTGTCAGTTTGGCCACCACTCATGAGCAAACACAAGATCATAGCGGTTATGCAAAAGAACAATCTATTGATTTTTATCAAAACGAACAAAATATTCTTAGTCAATATACAAAGGATGCAGATGTTATCATTACGACAGCATTAATTCCTGGTAAACGTGCCCCTCTATTAATCACTGAAAAAATGGTCAGTGACATGAAACCAGGATCCGTAATTGTTGATTTAGCAATTGAGCAAGAAGGAAATTGTGAGCTATCTGAACGAGATAAAATTGTGGTTAAATATAATATCACGATGATTGGGTTAACGAATCTCCCCAGTACTGTTTCTCTGCATGCTAGCCAGCTCTACGCTAAAAACATATGGGCATTTTTGCATTATATTCTTCCACAGATCCAAGCAGGAACATATGACTTGAATGACGAAATTATTAAAAGTTGCTTAGTGAAATAGTTATATTACTTATAAAAGGAATTTATTCTATGTCATCAAACATTGGTGTAGCTGATATATATATTTTTATACTCGCTGGTTTTCTTGGATATCAATTAATTTCGCGTATTCCTTCACTTTTACATACACCACTCATGGCTGCAACCAATGCTATTTCTGGTATTGCACTGATTGGTTCGCTGATTATTGCCGGTGAAAATTATAGCTTACTCACGAATCTATTAGCCTTTTTTGCTGTCACCTGTTCCACTATTAATGTTGTCGGTGGTTTTTTAATTACTGACCGTATTCTCAAAATGTTTAAGAAATTACCCACAAACGAACGTAAATAATCATGAGTATCATTCAGGTTTGTTATATCATTTCCGCCATTTCATTTATTTTAGGTATTCGTGCCTTAAGTTCACCCGAAACAGCAAGACGCGGTATGAATTTAGCTGCATTAGGCATGCTAATAGCCATTATTGGTACGCTATTTGATCATCGCATTGTCAATTATTATTGGATAATCGCTGGTTTATTCCTTGGTACGGTATTAAGTATTCCAATTTCACTCTGGGTGCCAATGATCAACATTCCACAACGTATTGCACTCTCTCATGCAGGTGGCGCAATTGCTGCAGCTCTAATTGGTATCGCAGAATATTATCGCTATCAAGCAACGCTTGGTCAAATAAACGTAGGTATTATAGGTGTGGAGGTAGTATTAGGTGCACTTACTTTTACTGGAAGTTTAATGGTAGCGGGTAAGTTACATGGAGTTCTTCCATCACAACCTATGACGTATAAAGGACAAAACTCAGTAAACTTTTCATTATTTACTATCATGATTGCTATCTTCCTTTATTTAATTATTCATCCAACTCATGGTTTGTTTTTTTATATTTTATTGGCATTAGCATTTTTGTTTGGAGTGTTATTAGTGACACCTATTGGAGCAGCCGATATGCCAGTTGTCATTGCTCTCTTTAATGCTTATGGCGGATTAACTGGTGCAGCAATGGGATTTATGCTTGCCAATCACATTCAGATTATTACCGGTGCATTAGATGGCGCTTCGGGATTGATTCTTTCAATTTTGATGTGTAAAGCAATGAATCGCTCAATGAGAAATGTATTATTTGGTGCCTTTGGTAAAATACTTCCAAATCATGCGGCTATTGTTACTGAATTTAGCAATAAATCAGTAAAATCATTATCCATTGAAGAAGCATTGCAATTTTTTGAACATGCCAATTCCGTGATTATTGTTCCTGGATTTGGTATGGCCGCATCACAAGCTCATCATGCTTTGCGAGAATTTGCTGATAAACTTAAAACAAGTGGTATTCATGTAAAATATGCTATTCATCCTGTGGCTGGAAGAATGCCTGGTCATATGAATGTATTATTAGCTGAGGCAAATGTTCCTTACACCGATCTTTTTGAAATGGATGAAATTAATGCTGAATTCGCTCACACTGATATTGCATTAGTTGTTGGCGCTAATGATGTAACCAACCCAGCTGCGCGAAATGTTCAATCTAGTCCAATTTATGGAATGCCTATTTTAAATGTAGATCAAGCAAAAAAAGTTATCGTTTGTAAACGAAGTCTCAATCCTGGATTTTCTGGAATAGAAAATGATCTTTACTATCAAGATAACACTTGGTTGTTATTTGGTGATGCGAAAGAAAGCTTGTCCAAACTTGTTTATGGATTTAAACGTAGCTGGTAACTAAGGAAAATAAATATGCGTATCTTATATTATGTTGGAATATTTTTTTTATCTTTTATACAATCAGTTTATGCTGACCATTCTATTACTATTCCCATATCCTTGCTTAACGCGAATGGCCAAGAAATAAATATCGGTACCATTGTCGCAAAAAAAGTTAGTTGTGGGATATTGTTTACACCAAATTTAAGTAAGCTATCACCCGGTGTACATGGTTTTCATATCCATAAAAAACCATCTTGTGATAATAAAGGCATGGCTGCTGGCGGTCATTTTGATCCTCACCAAACCAATCAACATCAAGGTCCTTATCAACATGGACATTCAGGCGATCTACCCGTATTAGTAGTTGATCAATCAGGACGAGCAACTTTACCAACCCTAGCACCTCATCTCAAATTTTCGCAAATCAAAGGTCATGCTCTCATGATACATGCTGGAGCGGATAACTATTCTGACCAACCAGAAAAATTGGGTGGTGGTGGTGAACGGATCGCATGCGGCATTATTCCAACAGGTTCTTAATCTTGCATCGCATGTATCTTCCCAGCATGCCATTTATCATGCGAGATGACACACTATCCCTGCCTGGAACAAGAGATAATCGCGCGATGATATTAAGCATCATGATTGTGTCTGAGCTTCGTCGTAGGAAGAGCCAATCGATGCAATCCTTGTCAGATATTAGTCATTATTTGGTGTGATAACGCTTTTTTGACTAAATTATAATCTGTTTTGCGTGTACGTAGAACCAATGATGAAGTATTTAACAAATTTAGGTTTAGGGCATGATCTTATAATCAAATTAAATCTTAGGTGCAATATTAACGTGATGGTCTTCACGATTCTGATGTTGATAATATTTGTGTTCCCCTCTACCTGGCCGTGTTTCAATGTACTGAAGACCAGTAAAACTCTCATCAGCTAAATTTCTTAAATCTTCTTGCATAGCAAGTACACTTCTGGACATCTTATTAAAATATCTTATCTCACAACCATAAATAATGCTCCTCGTCATGGTATCAATAGGAGTCTTAGAAGCGAGAGTGAAATAGGATTTTTTAACAAACGGAACATCCTCAGGAAATTCTTTTTTATTAACCCGATATAATAATTCCTTTTGATATTGCTCAATGGAAAAATTATTTAATGTGTAGAGTTTTTCAGACTTGACGCAATAAATTTCTGAAATTAGCCCATCGGTTACTGGTAATAAAGCATAGAAATTATATTCAGAAAAAATGGTTAGCCCTTGGCTAAATCCAATAAGGATTTTTCGTAATTGATTATTAGTAAGATTATTCAAATAATCATCCAGCTCCTTTTTGAAAGGAACCTCATTAAACAACTGCAAAAATTTATTCAAACAAAATAAATTAATTGTAAATATATTGCCATATACTATGGTGTCTTTATTTTTTAATTTCAAATCAAATACTTTTTCGTTAAACTTTAATGAAATCAATAAAGATTCATGATTTTTATCAAAATAAAAACTTAATTGGTCGGATATGATCACTTCTAATCCAAAGTGCGGAGCAAAAAAATCACATAGTTTAAAAAATTGATTGAACTTTCCGGAAATATTTATTTGCTTTAAATCTATTGATAAACGTATTAAACCCTTCCGTACTGTTTTATAGCATTCATTGACATGATCAACGAATACCATTGGATCAACTAAATAAGGACAAAAGCAAATTACATTACCATCACCGTTCTGTATATCTACGCTCTCTAAAACATTTTTTTCATAGCGTATATTATATTTATGTAAAAGATGACTACCCAAAAATTTTTTACTTCTAATAATTTGATGAAGATTAGACCATGTTGTCCAATGATAAACTTTGTTATCAATGATCGCGTGCTGTTTTGCAAGCTCAAACACGATATTTCTAATTCTAGCACTCGCACTAAAAAAATTTAATTCGGTTAATTTACAGCCAAATACTTGTTTATGTAATTTGTACCTTGCGCAGCTGCGCCACCATTGTTGAATCGTAACGATGCTTTTAATGTTTTCTTCCTTTGAACCCAATGAAACATTATCAGATTGTATAGCTTGATCGCTAAAATTATCTTCGTCTTCTGTATCGGTATCTGACTGCAAGACAGGTAAATCATCGTATAATTCTAATTGATCGTCTTCATTGTTAATCATCAGTATGACTGCTTTATTAATGAGGTAGTGTAGAAAAATTTATCATAATTAAACTTAAAGTGCAAATATTAATTCATTTTGTTAATGCTAGATTATTGCCCGCGTGAGTATAGTGTAGTGATCCGCAATTTTATAAATACTTTATAACTATTAGTCTTAGCGAGTGTGCTCTATGAGAGAATCCGCGCTTGCGAGCAAAGAGGCGAGCTACCTCCTCCTCCCCCTTTGGAAGCCCCATCGGGAAAGTCCGAAAGCAAGTTTTTGGGTTTAAATGATAGATAAGGAAGATTATCCTCTGCATTGCTATTTCAATCCATGTTATATTGCCAATAATATTCTTCCTGGGGAGTACATCATGGATGATATTTTTCGTGGACGCCAAATTATTGCACGGCTTGATCGTCTTCCTATCTGGCCTTATCCGCGGTATTTTTTATTTATTATTGGCATTGGTTTCTTCTTTGCTTTTTTTGATACTTTAACAATAGGGCTTGCATTACCTCGTATTGAGATAGCATTTGGCGTGAATCTTCAGCAAGCCACTTGGACCATAACGAGTAGCTTAGTGGGTTATATTATTGGCGCATTTATTATTGGATATTTTTCAGATAAATTTGGACGTAAACTTGGTTTAATCTTGTCAATTTCATTATTTACGCTAGGATCATTCGCCTGTGCCATCAGTTTGGATTTATCATGGCTGATATTCTGGCGTTTCATCACTGGCATGGGTATTGGCGCTGAACTCATTATCGTGACAAGTATGATGGAAGAATTATCTCCAGCAATGATTCGTGGCCGCTCTACTTCAATCGCGATTGCTTTTGGGATGTTTGGGTTTGCTATTGCTCCCTTCATTGCCTATTTTTTAGTACCACAATTTGCAAATGGTTGGCGCATTTTATTTGCACTGGGTGGTATCGGCGGTGTTTTTATTGGAATAACACGATCTGTTTTACCTGATTCCCCACGTTGGTTAGTGCTGCAAAATGAATTTGATCGCGCAGAAAAGATCGTCTTAGCTGCCGAACAACAGGTGCGTCAGCAATGGGGTCAAGAATTACCGATACCTAAACACATTGATCATCATCAGCCACTAATTCGCGATTCATCATTAGAAAATTTTTTTCACCCACCCATATTAAAACGTGTATTTCAATTCTCGTTGCTATGGTTTATTTATTATATTGGTAATTATGCATGGCTAACACTAGCACCTAGTTTGCTTATCAAACAAGGGTTTACCTTAGCCAGCAGTATCGGTTTTGTTGCCATAGCTTCCTTTGGATTTGTTATTGGTTCGCTTCTAACCGTGATCTTAAGTGAATTGTTTGAACGTAAATGGTTAGCTGTTATTCTGATGTTTATCTGGGCGGCTACTTTATTTGTGATTGCTTGGTTTCCAAATCCTACCATCATTATGGTGGCTGGATTCATTGCCACGACAACAATTGCGATGACCATTCCTATTTTATATATTTATACCGGTGAAAATTTCCCAACGCATATTCGTGCGACTAGCCTAGCTGTGACTGATGGTTTAGGTCATTTAGGCGGAGCATTTTGCGGCCAGATCATATTTTTTATCTCCAATCTAACTATAGCTAATAGTTACAACTTTCATAGCGCATTTACAATCATGGCTATCACCGGAGTAATTACCGCATTTTTATTAATACCTGGTTTAATGATGACACATCGCAGCTTAAATGATTAAGAGTATCAATTTTTTGATCTATAGATAACTGAATTATTTTGGATTAAAATATCATATTCCATTAAGATAACAAGATTACAATTTCAATTTTATTATGCAATGGAGAAGATAATATGCTGAGACAACATATTAATTTGGGTATTTATGGCAATAGAAAAAGGATTCAAGCGCATAAAAAAAAGAAAAATAAACATAGCAATGAAGAGGATCAAAAATTGCTTATCCCTGATCATCAAACTAATTCAATCTGGGCACGACCAGAAACTCAATCGCCACAGTTAGAAAAATTGATTGAGGCGATTAATCTATATGACAGCGTGAGATTTCGTCGACTCTATCATAATCATCATCAAGTGGTAGATACCCAGACGCTTAGGTCAATCATTCTTACACAGAGTGATCAATTAAGTGAAGAAAAAATAGATGCAAAAATAGAATTTGATCAAGAGGTAAAATTATTAACAAATAGTGATGACATAACTGATATTGATCAAAAACAAATTGCTGAAGATCGTTTAAATCAAACATTAAAAAATATTGAGATGATGGAATCTGAATTAAATAAGATAAAATTTTGTTTGGAAGAGATACCCAAACATGTTCGTCGAACGAGTTGCCAAATCTTATAACTATTGTGAGGCTGTCGAAGCGAAAATATTCAGTTTAGAATAATAATCCTAAACCAAGTGATAGTGTATTTTGTATAGATGCTTCTCCTATATTATTTTGTAATATTTTAAATGCCCCATAATTTTTTTCATATTCATATTCAACAAATAAATTTACATTTGGCATAACGCGATAATACGGTCGAATAATATAACGCATTTGATTCAAACTGCTGCCGATACTCGCTCGTTGGACTGTTTGGGAGGCCAAAATACTGCGTATTCCTAATCTTATAATAAAGTTATTGGAAACTTGTGTATCGCGAGAAAATTCGATATCTAATTTTGCACTACCGCCATAATAATATCCCCGGACATTTGTATCTATAAAATACGGCATTAACCCTTCTATACCAATTCCTGGTTGCCAATAAGGAGTAGTTGCCGGACGATAAAAATAATTTACACCTCCTTTTATCGCCCAAAATTGACTAATAAGATGCCAATAAAAAATATCAATATCGGCATTTTCTACTTTACCTTCATTCATTTCTGCATCATTAGTAAACAATTCAATCTTATTCCAATCACGTCCATACAATCCTTTATATGTTAGATTCTGAAAATTCTTAAAAGGATCCATGCTCACATCTAAAAATGTAGCAAAAAATAAATTCATTGGATGCGGCATCGGATGTTCTACTAGCGATACATCAATTGGACGTATTTCATCGACTCGAACAATAGGTCGATTATGATAAGCTGTCTGTTTCACGATATTTTCTGGTTTAATTTCATCTTTAGTTATTTGAATCAACGTTGAATATTGAAATACTCTGCCCATTCCAGAAAACATATGATAAAGCATATGACAATGGAAAAACCATTGTCCGCTGGCGTCCGTATCAACATCAGCGGTTACAGTACTACCAGGCGGAACATCAATAGTATGCAATAATGGATCATAAGATCCATGTCCATTACGCAAAATAAACCAATGTCCATGAATATGCATAGGATGATGCATCATTGAATGATTGGTAAAAACAAAACGATAACGCTTAGCAGGATCAAGAATAATTGGCTTAGATAAATATTCAGGAACGCCATTAATGAACCAAATAAAACGATCCATATAACCAAAAAGTTCCATTTTAATCGTACCTGTTACAGCTCGATGTGGATTATTTGTTTTAACAGCTGCTATCAACGATTGATACTTTGTTCCATAAGTTTCCGAAGGTGTAGACTGAGATGAAGTTATTTTATCTTCAATGATGGTTGGTTCTGTTGGCATACTCATATTCATATGAGAACTGATACTCGTCATATGCTGGTGATGACCTGACATAGCTTCTATATGACTAGCATTGGAATGCATATCTTTCATATTTATCATCATTTCTCTAGTAACAGGTAATGGTTCGGGAAAGGGTAACACTTTTTTATAATTGACAATTTGCTGAGGAACGGTAGTTAACGCGCCATAGATAGCTCCAACCTTATCAGTTGATTCCAAATAAATAATGTATGGAGTATTTTTTTTAATATGAATTAAAATATCAGTTGTTTCGCCTGGCGCAATAGTAAAATCATCCATCTGATAACGATTTACATCATTGCCTTGCACATGAAACATTTGCATTTTTGTATCAAAAATTTTCACATGAAATATCGTACTCGCAGCAGCTCCAATAAAACGTAATCGCACACTATCACCCACATTCACTGGTGCAGTCCAAGGATGATTTTTAGGATGGCCATTCATCAAAAATGCGTCATAAGCGATATCATTGATATCATAAAGACTCATTCGCATTTGTTGCATCATCAGATAATCATTAATTAATTGCCGGCGTTCTACTGAATTTGCTCTTCGGTAATCATGAATAAATTTCATTAATGAAGGTTGTAATGGAAAGTTAGCCGAATAATAATCTCCATCTTTTTTTAAATTGGCAAAAATTTGATTGGCAGATGTATTGCTCCAATCTGACAAAACAACAACATAATCTTTATTATATTTCTGCAATATCGGTTTGATAGGATCTATCACTATCGCACCATACAAGCCTTCTTGTTCTTGAAGACCAGCGTGAGCGTGATACCAATACGTTCCTGACTGTTGTAAAGTGAATCGATAATGAAAGACATGACCAGGCGAAATGCCTTGTTGAGTCACGCCTAAAACACCATCCATTTGCCAAGGAAGAAGAATACCATGCCAATGGATAGCTGTTTCTTCATCCAGCCGATTATGAACATTAATAGTCACTTTATCTCCTTCCTTTAAATATAAGGTTGGAGCAGGAATTTGATTGTTAACTGCAATAGCTTTTCTCTGCTTACCTGCAAAGTTCACTATTTTGTAATCCACCACGAGATTGATGACACGATCTGCCGCAAACAAATTCGTAATGAAAATTAAATTTATAATAATAAACAAAAAATTTTTCACTAAATAGTACCTTGATTTATTGGAATGCTGACATGATATGCCTGAGAGAAAAATCTTACTATTTAATACTAGGATCGTGACTTAGTCGGCGCCTCATTAAACCACAGGTATAATCATCAGGGTTACGGTTTATCAATCACCACTTCCTGATCAATCCATTCGCCAGTACTAATTAACAATGGAGCATGACTCCATGGCCAATAATTTTACAATTACAATGCTCGCATTTTGGAGCTAAGGATTCGGATATTAAAAATAAATAGCTATCCAATCAGGACTTACGAGATATGCCTATTATCACCAGAATGATGCCTGCTGCTAGTGATAGACCACTTAATGCAGGTGGAATAATAATCGCTTTTTCTTGTTCAGTCGTCACCTGAATAGATCCAATTTCAGCAACTTTTTCATTGGTGGTATAGGTAAAGTATTTATAGGAATAACCAACAATCCCAATAATAATAAGAACTATTCCAACAAAACTAATAGTAGATTTCATTTTTTCTCTTCCCTGAAAAATAATTATCTATCATTCTAACATGAGAATCATTTTAAATTAAAGGGTAGCCTAGAAATTCAGTGTTTCTCAGAAGTGCTACAAACCCCCTATCCAAACAATGTTTTCGTATTCCATTTGATAAATCTATTAGAAATGATAGTATGATTCACTCATATTTTTGGTTGTTGATCAGATGAATCCTAACAGTTTAATAACTGCTGATTTTCTTGTAATTGGTGGCGGAGTGATTGGCCTGAGCCTTGGACGTTGTTTAAAGAAAACTTTCTCGGATGCCAACGTTATTGTACTAGAGAAAGAAAAAGAATGTGGTTTACATGCTAGTGGACGAAATAGCGGCGTACTACATGCTGGATTTTATTATACGCCCGATAGTTTGAAGGCAAAATTTACACGACTAGGAAATCAGCTGTTAACTGAATATTGTGAGGAAAAAAAAATACCTATTAATAAATGTGGCAAGCTGGTAGTAGCAAAGGACGAAAAAGATCTTGTTTCATTAGATGAGCTCCTAAAAAGAGGAAGAAATAATGATGTCATATTACATGAAATATCAGAATTAGAAGCTCAAAAAATTGAGCCTAGAGCGATTACTTATCAGCGAGCTCTTTTTTCACCCACTACTTCTTCAGTAGATCCTACCCAAATAATAAAATCCATAAAACAAGATGCCGAAAGAGAAGGAGTACAAATTCATTGTGAAACCAAATACTTGAAAAAAAAAGCTAATAATATTATTTTGACAACTGCCGGAGAATATCAAGCTGGTTATGTCATTAATTCTGGCGGGCTTTACGCAGATAAAATAGCTATGGATTTTGATTTTTCTGAAAATTATCGTATTCTTCCTTTCAAAGGAATTTATTTATACTCGAATGAACCTTCCTTTTCGATTAGAACCCATGTATACCCTGTTCCTGATCTGAAAAACCCTTTTCTTGGCGTTCATTTTACCGCTACCGTCGATGGACGAATAAAGATTGGGCCAACAGCTATCCCTGCTTTTTGGCGTGAGCAATATAATTTTTTTGATCGATTTAAATTTACCGAACTCACAGATATCTTAATCAGGCAAATCGGATTATTCATGTCTTCTAACTTTGATTTTAAAAAAATTGCTTTAGAAGAAATTAGAAAATATTCAAAAACTCATCTAGTTCAATTAGCATCAACGCTTATTCAAGGAATTAGAAAGGAAAATTTTACAAACTTTGGAAAGACTGGCATACGAGCACAATTACTGAATGTGAAAGAAAAAAAATTGGAGATGGATTTTATATTAGAAGGGGATAAATATTCAATGCATATTCTAAATGCCGTATCGCCAGGATTGACGTCATCTATGCCTTTTTCTCAGCATATCTGTGACAAAATTAAACAATTAGTGAGATAAAAATTTTTTTATTGGTACAACTTTCATTGATTGCGCAAATAGAAAACTCTATTTTGCTCGGTATTGTTCAAATGATGCTTTCTCCCATTTTTGATAATTAATACTACCATCACTAAACATATTTTCACTATAACGCGCATCTTCTATTAATATTGAACGTGAATGAACAGTAACATCATTATGTGCTGAATAAAATAAAGCAAATGCAAAACGCTCTATATTACCTTTTGCTTTCTTTACTACATGCTTGGTAGCTTTAACTGCATCATGCAAAAGTAATTGACCAAATTCACCCACTTGAAAAAGCAAAATGGATTTATCCGACGCACAGATTTTTTCAAAATCATTATTACTCGTCGCTTTTATAAAGAGACCCGCTTCTTTTGGTTCATCCACTTCCTTTCCATCGCGGAAATAATAAGCTGGCACTACTCCAGTAAATACACCATGATCGACATGTGCTCCACACCAGTTTTCATTCCTATTGCTTGCATCACTTTCTTTATGATAATGGAGCATCCGGCCATATCCAATTAAGTGTTCATGCTTTAATCCAGCAGTACTATTTAAGCCAATAAAATTTAATAATACTTTTCCAGTGTTAAAAATGACTTCTCCTAATATCAAATATGGCGTCCTCAGATCAACTTCTTTTGGCCATTTATTTCGTAAATCATCTGGCACAAATGCATAGAATGATGCCTTTTTATCATCCGTTTGCCATATTCCATTTGGATCTTTGAAACGTTCTGCGCCAAGCTCATAACCCTCAGTATCACCTGCTTCGCGATTAGGCGCATATTTTTGTTTAATACTATCTTCAAGTGCAGAAAATTGACGAGCAGCACTTATATATGCACGTGACTTTTTTTCAAATTCAGGAACATCTCGAATACCAACAATGCCTTTATATAGTAGCGCATTTTCCAAACTTTTAGCTGCCGATCTATTTTCAGGATTAAGTAAATCTCGATAAGAAATGATATCTAATTCCATCGTCATGACTCCATCTAAAATAATATTTTTTGCATGATCCAATGATCAATGCTGATAAATCTTCATGAATTGATTTTGGTAAGTCTTATTGGATGAATGAATACTAATATTTTGCCATTTTAGAATCAATCTCGTTTGCCCATGCTGTTATTCCACCACGTAAATTTTTGACATTTTTAAAACCTGCCTGGATAAGAAACTCTGTAGCCCGTCGCGACCGTCCGCCGGCATGACAATGTACAACAATCAATTGTTCTCGATTAAGCTCATCGAGACGTGAAGATAATTCTTTAAATGGAATCAAGCATCCACCTAAATTACAAATTGCATATTCATCAGGATTACGAACATCTAAAATGATAAAATCGGTTTTTGCATTTCTTAAGGCTTCAAGCTCTTGTACGGAAATTTCTGGAATGTCCACCTGCATCCTCACTTATCTCACTTAATAGCATGATACTATACTGAGCGTTGCATAGTTTGTAAATATTATTTAAAATGCACACGAATATATCATCGCCATAAGGAATGGATATGAAATTATTGATGACCACCCTATTATCACTTTTGTTTTTTTATACAGCAGCCGAGGCAGCATCGACACAAAGTAGCTCTTTCGAACCAGCCAACACTCAACTTTCAGGAAATCAAACAACCATGACACCCGCTGAATTAAATAAGATTGAAGAAGAAAAATTTTTAGAAGCTAATAAAGTTAAACCTGGCGTTATTACTCTCGATAATGGCCTGCAATATAAAGAACTCATTGCAGGAAACGGGCCTACCCCAACTTCAGGCGATACAGTGACAGTTAATTATGCAGGTACGCTAGTCAATGGTACTGAATTTGATAGCTCTTACAAACGAGGTGAGCCAGCAACTTTTCCCGTTTCTGGTGTCATTGCTGGTTGGACAGAAGCTCTTAAATTAATGAAGGTAGGTTCAACCTGGGAATTATATATTCCTGCAAAATTAGCTTATGGTACACGAGGCGTGCCATCAGTGATTGGACCGAATCAAATGTTGATTTTTAAAGTTCAATTAATATCTATTAAAAAATAGATAAAACATTTGTACATGAACCAGAAAATCTGAATATGTCCGTTCATTGCTTCCATCATAACTTTCCTGTAACGTATTATTATGCTATCGCGCTATTACAGGGAAAAAAATCTGGGAGAAATTATGAAGATTCATCATTCAGTAAAAAAAAATATTGATTCAGATTCTTTATTGTATGAAGCAATTTCTCTTATTCAAACAGCCGAAGAAGCAAAAAAATTTTTTAATGATCTATGTACGCCAACTGAAATTCAAGCAATGGCTGATCGATGGTTAACCGTTTCTCCAATTAAAGAAGGTAAACCTTATCGGAAAATTCACGAAGATACTGGCGTGAGTGTCACAACCATTGGGCGTGTTGCTCGTTGTATTATGTTAGGTGAAGGTGGTTATAATTTAATTTATGAAAGACAAGTGGATAAAAATAAAGGACGTCATCCATCTATTAAAAATCAGGCACTTAAAAATCGAGCCTCGAAATAATAAGATCATCTAATACACACTACCCAAATTGATCGATTATAATCCAATTTTTAATAAAATAGTTAAAAAATTGTAATTTCGAAATCTCAGTTGAAACAATTATCTCCATCAGTTATTCTTAATTGCATTATAAATATAAGAATATGCTAAGCCATCGTTTAGCTGTCATCTAGAACTAAAACCTCTCTCGATAATTGAGGTTAAATAATACACAAAAACGGTAGCGAGTAATGCATCATCACTTAAAAATCATTCTTATTATATGCTTGATCTCTTCTTTAAGTCGTTTCGTATTAGATAGCTATTTACCTTCCTTACCTGCTATCAGCCAATATTTTCTAATTCCCGACTCCAGTACTCAATTAACCTTAACTATGTATTTGTTGGGCTTTAGTCTATCCCAATTAATCTATGGACCTCTTTCAGATAAATATGGTAGGCGCAATGTGATCATCTCTGGAATTACTATTTTTTTATTTGGAAATATAATCTGCTCGATTGCGACCAATCATAATATATTATTTTTAGCTCGATTAATCGCGGGAATCGGTGCTGGTGCGTGTGGCGTATTAAATCGCGCTATTGCTAGTGATTGTTTTAAAGGACCTGAATTATCCAGAGCATGGTCTTACACTACGACAACGTTAGTGATTACATTAATTTTTGCTCCCATATTAGGTGGCTACATGCAAGATGTTTTTGGATGGCGAAGCAATTTCATGCTGGCATCTTTCTGCGTGCTAATTGTTTTTTTTATCGTTTTAAAATTTCTCCCTGAAACCCGATATTACAATATTGAATCAGATATCACTTCTTTTAAATTCCAACAAATTATTCGAAATTATTATGCTATTTTAAGTTCACCAACATTTATCCTTTGTACTTTATGCTATACGCTTGCATTTTCTGGATTAATCGCTTATTTCCAAATTAGTCCATTGTTATTAATTAATATATTTAGTTTAACGCCTTCGCAATATGGATGGTGCTCGTTAATTATTGCTGGAAGTTATTTAATCGGTGGTTTACTTGTTAATATACTTTCACATCATGTTAATATGCGATATTTACTAATTTTAGGTGCAATATTATTGGTTTGTGGTGGTACCTTAATGTTGCTTGCCTACTTTTTTCAATATAGAAATCTATTAGCTGTGTTACTTCCATCAGCAGTATATGTGATCGGTGCTAGAATTATTATTCCAAATGCAATTTCTGGAGCAATGAAAGATTTTAGACATCTCGGTGGTAGTAGCTCTGCTTTAATTGGCTGCATTCAAATGTTAGGATCAGCGATTGTAAGTTTCATTATTACGAATCTTAATTATGCTAACCCTTCATCACTAGCATTAACATTTATTACTTTAGGAATGATTATGCTTTTGACTATTTACTTTATTAATCCCATCGAAAAAGCTTTATAATTCTTTTTGAAATTGAACGATTATCGTGCTGCTAAGAACGATAATCACTCCAATAATTTGGATCTGTGAAATAGATTCACCTAATAAGGTAATCCCCACGATGATAGTGACAAGTGGTTCAAGCACTGAAATCAAGGAAGCACGCATAGAACTAACATATTTTAATCCTTCAAGCATTAATTGAATAGGTAATGCTGTCGCTAAAATACCTAAAGCAATCAGATATAGCCATGCTCTCATTGTATTGGGTAAAATAAATTGATGTGTAAATAGCAAAATACTAATAAAAATAAATGCACAGCTAAAACAAACCATCATCGTCAATACATTCGAATCAACTTTAGCTGATGAAAATCGTTTACTGCCAAATAAATATAAAGCATAACAAACTGCTCCAATCAGTGCTAAGCATATTCCTAATATACTTAATGGATGAGTTAAAGAATCACTTAAAAAAAACAAACCAATAGTCATCATGATGAATGTCACTATAGTAGTAATCGAAAGTGGTTGCCGATAAAAAAGCCATGAAAGTATAGCGATCATGATAGGATAAGTGAAGAAAATAACCATTGCTAACCCGGTACCAGTATAATGAATAGCTACAAAATATAATTCACTCGAACCAGCATACCCCACTGCCCCTAAAATAAACGTTAAAAATAAAGTACGTTTATCGATTTGGGAAAAAATGTTATTTTTTGCATGCTTTTTTATAACCCACAAAGCCATCCAGAGCCCCGCTAACAAAAATCGCCAAAATAACATGTTGGGGACTGAAATATTTTCGCTCATCACATTCACGCCAAGATACCCGAGGAATCCATACAAAATTCCTGATAGGGTAATGAGTATACTAGCTTGAAATATTGTCATTTGATTATTTTCCATTTGAATTGTCTCAAACTCGATTGTCTTCTATTAATTTTAATATAGACCAGGTTTAACAATACTAGTATCACCTGATGAAAATGCTTTAATTGTACCATGCCGAATTTCCAGCAATAAATTACCAAGATGATTAATTCCAGTTACCCGACCTGTATAATCTTGTGTGCCATTTTTCAAATTAACGATTTTGTTGAAAAGTAAATCAACCGATTGCCACTCGTGTTGAAAAATACTCAATCCATGAGTAGAAAATTTCTTCAAGTATGCAAACAAAGTATCAATCAATAAAGCGCAAATCTTGTTACGATCCATATATTGCTTGGTAATTATTCGCATTGACGTCCATTCTTGTGAAATATTTCCACCTTGATCATTTAACATATTAATGTTAATACCAATCCCAATTATTGCACGACATATTCCATGTGTTTCTGCCTCAATTTCAATTAAACTACCTGAGAGTTTTTGACCATTATAAAAAACATCGTTTGGCCACTTAATTTGAACATCGGACAACTGAAAATGCTTCAACATAGTCACCACCGCTAAGCTTACAATTAAACTTAATCCTGCTAATTCACTGATATCTTTTTCAAAATAATAGATACATGAAAAATAAATATTTTGAGCGAATGGTGAATGCCATCGTCGAGCTAACCTACCCCTACCATGCGTTTGTTGTTCCGCCAAACATATTCTTGGATTCCCAGAATGATCCAATAACTTCAAATAGTCATTTGTTGATGAAAGACGCTCGAAAAGATCGATAGTAATGTCCGTGGTCATTAGATATTCTTGAATTTTTATTCGATCGAGTAAAATTAAAGGTTCGAGTAGTGCATAGCCTTTTTTTTTCACTGAATCAATTTGAATGTCATAATCTTTTAATTTTTGAATAAGCTTGCAGACGGCTGCCCGTGATATTCCTAGATCTCTTCCTAGGGAAATACCATTATGATAGCCGCTCTTATTAAGAAGATAAACTAAATGAGATAAATTTAAATTCGTTTTTTTTAACAATTTTAATTGTTCCTTTCAGCAATAAAAAATATGCGATTGAATGAAAATAATGTATGGCCATTAGCTTGTTTGGGATAATATTTTTTTAAATGATCGCTATATATTTTTAAAAAATTTTGTTGTTCCGTTTGATCTAGCGCATTTAATATTGGCCGTAAAGTCGTCCCTTTCATCCATTCTATCACCGGATCCTCGCCTGATAAAATGACTAAGTATTGCGTTTGCCAGATTGAAATTTGATTAGATAATGGCGCTAATATAGTGTAATAAAACTCAGGTGTACCAACTGGCGAACGATCTTCACCATATTGAAGTAATGGTAATAGATGCTTACGCCAAGTGCTATGTAAAATAACTTCGAGTAAGACCCGATGAGAAGGAGCATGATAATTGCATGGCATTTGTACAGCCAATATCCCTTTTTTATTAAGAAAATGAAATAGCCTGGGAATAATAGTTTCGTGATTGCTTAACCACTGCAAACTTGCATTGGCACAAAACAAATCAGGAGGCGTCTTAGGTTGCCAAGTCGCAATATCTTGGTGTAGCCACTCGATATTCTGCTGGATAGCTTTAGCCTGTTCTAACATATTTAAAGAATTATCCATACCAATCAGATGAGCTTTTGGCCAGCGCTTCTTCAATAAGAAAGTACTATTCCCCGTACCACATCCTAAATCCACTATTTCCTGCAGTTGACGTTTAGGAATGCGCGCTAATAAATCAGTCGCGGGTTGCGTACGCTCTACAAGATAGCGAGAGTATTGCTTGGCTTGCCAAATATCTTTCATATTATAAGCTCACAGTGACGAATTCATACTAATATGATAAAGTTTCTAAATAATCAACAGAAAAAGTGGGGATGTAGGGGAATCGTAAGAAAATGGAACCAAAGGTAAATCTTATAATTGTGGGCACTTTTATTCTCACTTTGTTGACTTCCATTATTTTGATGATTATTTGGTTATCTTCTGGTTTTTCATTAGAGAAATATTCAACTTATCTTGTCTACATGACTGAATCCGTCACTGGTTTAACTATCAACTCAACTGTTGAATATAACGGCGTTGAGGTAGGTGAAGTATCGAATATTAAAATTGATCCTAGCAATCCTCACTTTGTACAATTGCAACTAAACATCAAAAGTACTACACCTATCACACAAGGTACCATTGCCACTTTGGCCACACGAGGATTGACTAATATCACTTTTGTCGCACTCAAAGACGCTGGGAAAAATTTAAATCCACTGAGTCGTCGCCCTGGTCAAGAATTTCCGATTATTAAATCAGGCCCTTCTCTATTTACTAGACTGGATATCGCCTTAGGGCGATTGGCAGCTAATTTTCGGCGCGTCAATGCTTCTCTTCAATCCCTTCTCGACGAGCAAAACTTGCAAGCCGTTAAAAAAACCTTAGCTAATCTCGACCAAATCACGCTCGTTTTAAAAGAAAATGATAAACGATTAAATTTGTTATTAGAAAATACATCAAAAGCTAGTCAGCAATTAATGCCTTTCATGCAATCGTCTCTGAATACAGTTCAATTATTACAAATACAAACCTTACCGATGGCTTATCGAGTCGTTTCAAATTTAAATACTATGTCGCGAGCAATTGCTGAGCTTGCTGTGGAATTAAGACAAAATCCTTCGCTCTTAATCCGTGATACACAACTAAATTATGGGGCTCCAGGAGAAGTGAAATGATAATTTTTAATCCTATTAAAATTAAATTACGAATTTTGCTTTATATTAATATGATGCTTCTTTCAAGTTGTTCGCTCTTTTCTCCCGTAAAAATGGAAGCTGAATCAAATTACATATTAAATACGATTCCGCATCCTGTTAAAACACAGCAAAAACATCCAATAACTTTGTTTGTTTCCTTGCCAGAAACTGTTCCTGCTTATAATACAACTCAAATGGCTTATACAATCAAACCCTATCAAATTGCTTATTTTATCAAAAATCGATGGGCCGAAACACCTTCGCAAATGTTGCATCCACTCATCGTCCAAACCTTGCAAAATACTGGTTATTTCCATGCAATTGTTACGCCTCCATTTATTGGAAACTATGATTACGTGCTTAATATTCAAATCCTACAACTGCAACAAAATTTTACTTATCATCCGGCTAAGTTACAATTAACATGGCGGGTTCAAATAAATAAAATAGCAACTGGCAAAGTTATCGCTACTAAGTTATTTTCTGTTCGTGAAACTATTCCGCAAAAATCTCCTTACGGAGGGGTAATTGCCGCAAATCGTGCCACTGAAAAGCTGCTAGCACAACTAGTTGAGTTTTGTTTGCAAAAAATACATTAGATTGGCGAGCATCTTATCCTCAAAATACTTACTAAGTGATTGATATTTATTTATATTTTTCATCCCTATTTAAAATTGACAACCCCTATTAATTAATATAACATTGTAATAATACATTAATACGCTATTGTTTGTCATTGGGCCTGGCACGCCTGCAGACAAAAATAATCACTAGAGATTGGTACGTCATGAAGCAACTCAACTCATCTAATAAAATTCTCAATGTTTTTTCATTGGTGATGATAAATGTTATTGCCGTTGATAATCTTCGCAGCCTGACTGTTGGTGCAGAATATGGCTTTTCGCTACTATTCTTTTATACTCTCGCTATATTATTATTTTTTATTCCATCAGTACTGATTACAGCTGAATTAGCCACAGGATGGCCAACGACAGGTGGCGCATATATCTGGGTACGTGAAGCATTTGGACCTCGTTGGGGGTTTTTAGCTATTTGGTTACAGTGGATTTACAACGTAGTGTGGTATCCAACTATTTTTTCTTTTGTTGCAGGAATATTAGCGTATTTAATTTATCCGCCCTTAGTGGATAACAAATTATTTATGTTTTCAGCTACATTGAGTGCATTCTGGAGTGTGACTTTACTCAATTGTCTAGGATTAAAAGTATCCAGTATCATTAGTATCATTGGGGCCATTATTGGTACTATTTTTCCAATGATATTAATTGGTAGCTTAGGAATGCTTTGGATTTATTTAGGTCATCCCAGCCAAATTGCTTTTTCAACTAAAAGTTTTTTTCCTAATCTTTCTAATCTTAATAACCTAGCCTTTTTAACAAATATTTTATTTGGATTAATGGGTATGGAAATGTCAGCTGTACATGCAGGCGATGTTCGTCAGCCAGCAAAAGATTATCCTCGTGCTTTATTTTATTCAAGTATGATCATTTTAGTAACATTAATTTTAGCTTGTTTAGCTATTGCTATTGTCATCCCAAGTAACCAACTGAACCTTATTTCGGGTCTAATAGATGCATTCGGAATATTTTTTAATGTTTATGGGATGGGTTGGTTGATACCCATTATTGCCGGATTAATTATAGCCGGAAGTTTAAGCGGAGCGACTGCTTGGATTATCGGACCAGCACGCGGCTTGCTAATTGCCTGCCATGATAATCGCTTACCCAATTTATTCAGAAAAACCAACAAAAAAAATATGCCCATTGGTATTCTTCTATCACAAGGATTGATTGTTTCCATTCTTTCTACCTTGTTTTTGATTATTCCTAGTGTAAATGCTTCCTATTGGATTTTATCAAATCTTACTGCTCAGCTTGCTTTATTATTTTACGTACTCTTATTTTCTGCTGCGATACGTCTTCGTTATAAACAATCAAGTATTACTCGAGCTTTTCGAATTCCTGGAAAAAATTATGGTATGTGGATAGTCGGTGGAATAGGAATGATAACCTGCCTATTAGCTATTTTGGTAGGTTTTTTACCGCCTAGCCAAATTGCGATGGGAAGTATCAGCAACTATGAGATTATTTTAATTACCGGGATCATTATTTTTTGTTTACCGCCGTTTATATGGAGCTATTTTACTAAAACTTCTTCCTAACCCCTCCATTTTTTTCTTTGGGGCGATAGCCACAATATTACAAGATCTTAGTTGATAGGACTTACCAAAAACAGGTAGAATGTCAGTCTTTTATCATTGGACACTTATATGCGCTTATTAAAATGGATTTGGCAATCCTATTCAAGTCGTAGCCCTAAACAATATTTGTCTGCTGAATACATTAACTACGCTGAATCATCTTACCCTAGCAATCATACGTACAAAATAACCAAGAACAAATTACAACCCAAACACAAATTAAATCGGCGTTTTATGAAAATTCGTAAATTATTCCCTACGCCACTCACTAGCCTTGTCGATATTGGTTGCTCCAAGGGGTTTTTTGTTTTTTCTGCAGGCAATTATGGTACCTGTACTCGCAGTGTTGGTATCGATATTACTGACTATGATATTAACTTTTGTCGGCAAATTAAATCTTATCTAAATACTCAAAATACAAATTTTGAAAATCTTCAGTTGCATGAATTAGCGAATCGTATTCATGATTTTGGTGGGCCATTTCAAACTGTATTATTGTTAAATATTTATCAATACCTCTATTTTGGTAGTGACCGTTTTGCTGATCATTATCTGAATCATGCGCTCATCTTTAAACATCTTCGTGAAATTTGTAGCGGGCGAGTTATTTTTAGTAATCGAGTGAATCTAGCGGATTGCCAAAATGAACAATGGATAGAACGCGCAGGCAAACAAAGTTTAGATTATTCAGAAGAAAAAATTATGCAAGCTGCATCTGAATTTTTTACTATTACCCAATACGGCCATCTTGGTCGTTATCCATTATGGGCCTTAGACATAAAATAGCTGCGAACGATCGTCCTTTTAAAAATGGTGCCGCCATGACACTGGGCAAAAGCAATGAGCGCCACAAGGGAGCCATTTTCTGATAAAATAAAAGTATATGTAAGATGAGAATATCTCTTATATGTTACCTAAGCTCAACATTTTACAGAATTTTTTAATTAAGCAATGTCTTCTGATACCTATGTTGCCAATCTTTTTATGGTGGCTATATGGCTTACGATGATCGTTATCGTCTAAGTGCTCATGGAATCTTTATTAATAACGATAATAAAATCTTATTGGTAAAGGCAACTTATGGTGATTTTGGTTGGCATTTTCCAGGCGGCTCACTCGAACCAGGTGAAACTATCCATGAAGGGTTAATTCGCGAATGCAAAGAAGAACTCGATGCAAATATCGAAATTTTATATATGAGTGGAATGTATTTTCACCAAGCTTACCATTCGCATGCTTGTATGTTTCGTTGCAATTTGATCACCCCATATAACATTAAATTAAGCTGGGAACATTCAGATTATGGGTATTTTGATCTGGAAGAATTAAATAATACTCATAAAGTACGTATCATTGACTGTCTAAAATTCGATGGAAAAGTTAAAAGCGGAAAATTCTAGCAGTAAAAATCAGGCTTGCCTTTTTCACTCCTGTGTCCTAGCATGAAGTTTGGCCTATTAAATTCTTATATCAGTTAAAAAATGATGGCCTATTGGATTTCATATATTTTAGGAGACGACAAGCAGGATTGCTAAATAATGCATTCTCATCAGTATTATGTACAGCTTGTTTTCATAGCTATTATTTTTGCCTATTTATCAGGTTGTATGGTTGGGCCAAATTTCCATAAACCCCCTTCTCCTCAGGCAAATTCTTATAATGAAACCCCCTTACCGTCAAAAACTGTACGTGTTTCTTCTATCAAAAATGCTGGTAAATCACAAGCATTCCTAATAAACATGGATATTCAGGAAAATTGGTGGTATTTATTTCACTCTCGAGCAATCAATGAATTAATCCAAACTGGCTTAGCAAATAATCCCTCCTTAGCCGCTGCTCAAGCCTCCCTAAAACAAGCGCAAGAAATTCTACGCGCACAAATTGGTAATACACTTTTTCCTGCATTTGATGCATTAGCCGACGGTTCCCGTCAACGCACAGCGGCTGCTTCATTTGGTGGCAATGTTCCCTCTAGTATTTTTAATCTCTATAACGTTTCTGCTAGCGTATCCTATACATTAGATATATTTGGTGGTGCGCGCCGCGAAATCGAATCATTACAAGCGCAAGTCGACTATCAACAATTTCAAGTTCTTGCCACTTACTTAACTTTAACAGCAAATATTGTTACTACTGCCATCACGATTGCCTCACTAGAAGAACAAATTCAAGCTACACATGCTCTCATTCAAGCAGAAGAAAAACAGTTACGGATTATGCGGAATCAATTTCAAGTAGGCGGTGTGGCTGATACGAATGTATTATCTCAACAAACACTCGTCGATCAATCGCGTGCTACCTTGCCACCACTCGAGCAATCGTTATCGCAATCAAAACATGCTCTTTCCGTATTAATTGGGGCATACACCAATGCACCTTTACCGCGAATTAAATTAAGTTCACTGACTTTACCTAAACAAATTCCTGTTAGTCTGCCATCTAAATTAGTTCGTCAACGTCCAGATGTTCGAGCTGCAGAAGCACTACTGCATTCAGCTAGTGCACAAATTGGTGTAGCGACTGCAAATCTATTTCCACAATTTACTTTAGCAGGTGGAATAGGATGGGTAGCCGAAGTACCTTCTAGCTTATTTCAATCCAACAATAAAGTTTGGGATTTTGGTGGAAAAGTGACGCAACCATTATTTCATGGCGGTGCTTTGCTCGCGCAACGTCGCGCAGCTATTGATGCTTATGATCAGGCTAATGAACAATATCGTTTAGTTGTGTTACAGGCATTTCAAAATGTAGCAGATTCGCTACGTGCGTTAGAAACAGGAGCGAAGGCTTTTAAAGCAAATAAAGCTGCTGAAATTTCCGCTTATCAAACGCTTAAAATTACTCAACAGCAATATTTTGTGGGTGGAGTCAGTTATATCAATTTACTTTCCGCGCAACAACAATATCAACAAACTCGCCTTCCAAGTATTCAAGCACAAGCAGCTCGCTATACCAATACGGCTGCTTTATTCCAAGCGTTGGGTGGTGGCTGGTGGAATCGAAAATCAAATAAATGCCATATTGATTCCATTAACCCAACACAAGAAACAACTAAAGGTTCCTCGTGAGGTGCGTATGACTATTAAAGAAAAATTCACCGAAGTGAAAAGGCCAATGCGAATAATGTTGATTATCGTTGGTACATTGTTTGGAATAATTTTTATTTATAAAGGAGTAACTGGATGGTTACTCCATCGAGCACTGTCACGTATAGAAAACATCGTCACGGTTACCTCAACAACGGTTGATTATTCTAATTGGCAACCAGAAATTAAAGCTGTTGGTAATTTAAGAGCAATTCTCGGTGTCAATGTAACAGCTCAACTTGCCGCTATGATACAAAAAGTATATTTCACACCAGGGAGTGTGGTGGAAGAAGGCACCGTTTTGGTACAACAAAATGCTGATCCTAATATTGGTCAATTACATTCGTTAGAAGCCAATGAAAAACTCGCAGAAATTACTTATGAAAGAGATTTATTGCAATACAAAGCAAAAGGAATTAGTAAGCAACAATTGGATTCTGATGATCAAAATTTAAAAAGTCTTCGCGCTCAAGTTGCACAACAAGCTGCTATTGTTCAGCAATTAACAATCACTGCGCCTTTCACTGGTCAGCTTGGTGTATCGAATGTCTACCCAGGACAATATCTCAATCCGGGAGATGTTGTTACTACTTTGCAAAGTTTAGATCCAATCTATGTTGATTTTTATTTACCGCAAAATACGTTATCACAACTTAAAGTTAAACAAATCGTCAACTTTACAATCGATGCTTATCCTCACCAAACTTTTACGAGTAAAATCACGACCATTAATCCGGTGGTTGATAAAGATAGTAGAAATATTAAAGTTGAAGCAACTGCAACTAATACACAACACAAATTGCTTCCAGGTATGTTTGTGAATGTTGCCGTACAAACGGGCAATCCACAACCCTATCTCACCGTTCCACAATCAGCAATTAGCTTTAATCCCTATGGTAGTATTAGTTATGTCATTAAAGATCAAGGCAACGATAAAAGTGGCAAACCTATATTAGTTGCAAATCAAGTTTTTGTGATTACCGGTGAAGCACGTGGCGATCAAATTACAGTTCAACAAGGCTTAAAAAAAGGTGATGTGATAGTAACGAGTGGTCAACTTAAACTTAAAAATGGTAGCTTAGTAGCAATTAATAATTCCACTCAACTTGCGAATAATCCATCGCCTGACTTATCAAATGATCACGGAGGATAGGCGTGCAAATTACCGATCTATTTATTAAGCGACCGGTGCTTGCATCTGTCATTAGCTTATTTATTCTGGTTTTAGGTTTGCGTTCCATCGATTTACTACCCACCATGCAATTTCCATTTACCGAAAATGCCGTTATTACGGTAACGACTGCTTACACTGGTGCTGATCCAGAAACTGTAGCAGGTTTTATTACTACACCATTAGAAAATTCCATCGCCCAAGCAAATGGAATTGATTACATGGTATCAAGTAGCACGCAGGGTGAAAGCACCATTACTGTCTATTTACAATTAAATTATGATGCAGTAAAAGGATTAGCTGAAATCAACTCTCAAGTGAATGCCGTCCTCAATCAATTACCTACCAATTCTCAATTACCCGTCATTACTATTTCGATTGGACAAACCATTGATTCCATGTATCTCGCTTTTTATAGCGATATATTATCACGAAATAAAATAACCGATTATCTATTGCGTATTGTCCAACCACGACTGCAAGCAATAAATGGCGTACAGCAAGCACAAATATTAGGTAATCGTCAATTTGCATTACGAGCATGGCTTGATCCTGTTAAGCTTGGTGCTTATGGTATTACAGCGGGTGATGTTGCAAGCGCGTTAAGCAAAAATGATTTTATCTCAGCATCTGGTCGGACGGATGGCGAAATGTTTATTCAGAATTTCACCTCTAATACCAGCTTAATAGATGTGAATCAATTTAAAAAAATGGTTTTAAAAGTTGAAAATGAAGCCATTATTCGACTGAGTGATGTGGCAAATGTCGAATTAGGAGCACAAAATTATAACTCTTCTGTGAGCTATAATGGTCGTAATGCTGTTTATATCGGCATTATTCTGACTCCAACTGCAAATTTATTATCGGTTGCTAGCGCAATTAATCAAATTTTTCCAGAAATTAAATCGCAATTTCCTCAAGGCCTGCAAGCTGGGGTCGCTTATGATTCCAGTGCTTATGTAAATAGTTCCATTAAAGAAGTTGTGAAGTCATTATTTGAAGCATTTATAATTGTGGCCGTAGTGATATTTTTATTTCTTGGCACTGTACGCTCAGTGTTAATTCCACTGATCGCTATTCCACTATCCATTATTGGTGCGTTTTTTATCATGTTATTATTGGGATATTCAATTAATCTATTAACATTATTATCACTTGTACTTGCCATTGGTTTGGTAGTAGATGATGCTATTATTGTCGTAGAAAATGTCCAAAGACATATTGAAGAAGGTAAATCGCCATTTGAAAGCGCTTTATTAGGCGCACGTGAATTAGCTAATCCGATTTTTGCAATTACAATTGTCCTGATTGCTGTGTACTTACCAATCGGATTTATGGGTGGATTAACTGGTGCTCTATTTACTTCATTTGCATTCACTCTTGCAGGCGCCGTTACTGTTTCAGCCATTATCGCATTAACACTTTCACCTATGATGTGTTCAAAAATTTTAAAACCTATGGAAGGAACCAAACACAAATTGGTTCATTTCATAGATCAAACATTTGGAAAAGTTGAAAAATCTTACGAATATTTTTTGCATCATTCACTTAACTTACTGCCTGTTACAATTGTTTTTGCTGTCATTATTTTATCAAGTAATTATTTTCTTTTTGTAACTTCCGAATCTGAACTAGCTCCTCAAGAAGACCAAGGTATTATCCTCGGCCAAATTACTGCACCAGGAAATGCCTCTCTCGCACAAACACAAATCTATTCAGATCAGGTATATAGCATGTTTAATCAATATTCAAAATATATTTCACACATATTTCAAGTGGTTGGTAGCAGTGGTCTTAATACTAGTATCACCGGTATGGATTTAGTACCATGGGATCAACGAACGATTACTACTAATGAATTACAACCGATCATACAAGGAGAATTTAATAACATTGCTGGCGCGAAAGTTGCTGCATTTCAGCTTCCCTCACTTCCTAGTAGTGCCAGCGGCTTGCCCATTCAATTTGTTGTGACGACCACCGATGATTTTTATAAACTCAATGAAGTATTGCAAAGAATATTAACTAAAGCTGAGGCTACTGGATTATTTGGCTATATTGATCCTGATTTAAAAATTGATCAAATCCAAACGACGGTGACTTTTGATCGCGATCAAGCATCAGATCTTGGATTAAATATGCAAGATCTAGGTAATATTATGTCAGGCGCACTCAGTGAAAATTATATTAATTATTTTAATTATGTAGGACGTTCGTATCAGGTTATTCCACAAATGGTAAGGAATCAACGACAAAATACTAAAGATCTATTAAATTATTATATCACTACCGCTAGCGGTTCATCCGTTCCTCTATCAACCATCGCTCAACTCAAAACCAGTGTTGTTCCAGAATCAATCAATCATTTTCAGCAACTCAATTCTACGACTATATCCGCTGTTGCTAAACCAGGGGTAACGATGGGTCAAGCACTGGATTCTTTACGCACCATTGCACAAGCAGAATTACCATTTGGATATGGAATTGATTATGCAGCACAATCCAGACAATTTGTTCAAGAAGGATCTTCTCTGGTTAGCACATTCTTTTTTGCACTAATAGTTATCTATCTTTCACTCGCAGCATTATTTGAGAGTTTCCGTGATCCACTCATTGTGTTAATTAGTGTCCCCATGTCAATTTGTGGGGCAATGATTTTTGTGAGCCTAGGCGTCGGTGGTGCAACTTTAAATATATATTCAGAAGTTGGTTTAGTTACATTAATTGGTTTAATTAGCAAACATGGTATTCTCATTGTCCAATTCGCTAACGATCTACAAAAAAGTGGGCATAGCAAACGCGAAGCGATTGAAATGGCTGCACGTATCCGCTTACGACCCATTTTAATGACAACGGCAGCAATGGTGTTAGGCGTGATTCCACTCATTACAGCAACTGGCGCAGGAGCACTTAGTCGCTACAATATCGGCTTAGTGATAGCCACTGGCATTGCTATTGGTACCTTATTTACTTTATTTGTAGTTCCTGCTATGTATGCTTTACTCGCCGAGACAATTACCGAAAAACCTGAATAATCTGCTGATAAGGAATGTATCAAATTACTCACCTCAGAATTTCTTAAGCTATCTCTTTTATAATTGATTTTTACAGTATTAAAGGGAAAAAAATACTATGTTATTTGAGTCTCTTCGAGAATTTTTGGGCCTATCTCAAGCTAAAATTAACAAAGATAAAATCAAAACAGAATTGCAACTTGCAAAAGAAGCAAAAAGAAAAGAATTAATTGTTGATCAAATTAGATTGTACTCACAAAGTTTACATAATTCAGTGGATATCACTACCAATAATGCCTTTTTAATATTCTTTAACCATATCCAAGATAATGTAAACGATTGGTATAATCGTTACAATGATGAAGGCCATCTTGAGCATTCTCCAAATAATACAATATCCAAAATTGCGCTTTCATTACCGGAAGGTAAACTGAGTGGCTTGATAAATGCTTTAAAAAGCACCATTGCTGCTTATCAAGTTTATTCAAAATCAGAAAATGTCGTCAATAAAGGACTAACGATAGGAATCGCTGCTACGAGTACTGCTTTGAGTGCAGCAACTTCACCCATTTTAGGTAGTGCTGTTTATTCTGCAGGAACCGCAGTAAAATCCGAAGTTAGCAATTTTCTCCGTTACACAGTGAGCCTCATTTCTCTAAATATTATGCAAGCTATACAAGGATCTAATCAGTTAGTTTATGATCGGATAACTATTGAGGAGTTTTGGCTGGGGCTTTCTGTTGATCAAAAAAACTTAATAGAAATACTAGCTGAAGAACACTTTAAATATTTATTAGCATTGGATAATCACTCCCTTGACGAAAAAACTCGTGATAATTATCAAAAACTCTTAATACAAACCACTGTCATCCTCAGTAATAGCATTGCCAATGACATTGAAGAATCACTTAACCATCAAACCACAAAAAATACTTTAAATAAATTCACAGACATGTTGAAAAGAGTATTTAATCAACATTCTTTAGTCTCAAGCTTTAATCTACAAGCACGAATTTTTTCCACTTTTTCAAAAAATTGTGAAGTTGTTATTAGCCAAGAAACTCTTTTTAACAAGCCTATGACAGAACGAATAAAGAATGACAAAGAAATATGGAAACAACTCAAAACCTTAGCAAGTAATCAAAGTAGCAAACTAGCGGATATAGAGCAGTACAATATATCTCTTTTGCAATTTAATCAATCAACTTCTGGAAAAAATATATTTCTTGGCAGTGATTATTGCTATTTTGTCGAAAATAAAATTTATGTTAGTATCTGCTCAGGAGAAGAAAACGAATCATTGAATTCAGAGTTAGAGAATAATGTTACTCAAGTAATTATTGCCTCAAAAAATCAATTAAAACATCTAATAGAGAATCCGCAAGATATAGATACACTAATATATCAAACAAAGATTTTTCTTGGTGATGAAGAGCATGATTCCAGTCAATTGGATGCTATTCACGAATCTATCTCATCGATTAAAAATCAGAGTCATCTTGAGTTTTTAGAATACAAACGTAAGGTGAGAGTACAAGTTTTAGAGCTTACACATTTGCTCGCATGTAAAGAGAATTTTCTTGCGAATCTTGAAATTATTCATAATTTAAAAAATTTTTATACGCAAACATTACATGGTAACACTATAGACTTTGAACATGCCAAAGAAAAACCTAACGACCTTTTACTCGAAAAGAAAAAATTAGCTGAATTGATTCACAGGCAAATTAATCCTGACGCCGGTTCTATCGGGTTGCCAATATTCATTGGCACAAATGAATATTGGTGTTTCGTTTCAAATTCGGATTCAACTATCAATAAACTAATACAATTATCTATTCATGAAAATAATAATCGAAAACTTCAAATATCAGAAAAAAATAAAAATAATGATGACAACCTATCCACCGTGATTAAAAACACTAAAATTTTTCTTGATAAGTTGAAGCAAGAAAATCTTGATTTATTTAATCTCTACCGTGCGATTGTTTCACAAGAAATTGCTGCACGGTATTATGATCCACTTTATAGCACACAACTGACCGCGTTAAATCAATTTCGACGTGAATTAGACATTCCATTACCATATTTAGATGATTTAAGGTATTCCACTACAACTAGTGTACAAGAAAATAATATTGCATTTTCCGATCAATTAGATTTTTATTTTCGTGCATCCGTGAATCAATCTACGGATGATATTTATCGGCTTAAGCTTATTCCCATCTCACTTAACGAAAAATCAGTAGCAGAAAGATTTGTACAACTCGATAAGGAAGCAGCTTACAATCGTTCTGAAAAAGCATTTATTGCTCTCAAACGTTGGCTTCCAAAGGATATTTCGCATAATCGGCTTGATCAAGCGTTTAGTATAGTCAAAGATAAGCTGCAAGCTAATGAGAATAAACCAAGATTAAATACTGTCGATTTCACGAATGAAAAAGGTATTGTACGCTCTATGTTTGCGACAGTTAAAAATACTGTTACTTCATATGGAAGTATGCGAGTTACTCAATATGGAGCTGAGCAAGCTTTATTGAAAGTTGCTGAGAAAGCTGGCGGAATTGCTCCGATAGCTGGACAGGAGCTTGGCGGTATAGCTAAATCTGCTGCCGGTGTGATTGCTAAGCCATTAGCAAAAGTAACTGGATTCATGGCTGGTATTATTTCTTTTAAAATTTTACAAAAATTGAGTAATCGCAAAGACGAAATTGTATATAAGAATGACTCGATTGACACCAATTGGCAATTATTGCCAAATAAGATACAAAATCAAATTTCAAATATTGTTGATATCTATTGTTACTATTTAGCTTTACTCGATAAGAAATCTTTAGTAAGTGACGACGAAATTAAAACCATTCGGCTACAATTAGGTAATGCTATTATTGTATTATCTACAATGAAAATAGAAGAAAGAGAACAACAAGCTAATGCACTAGCCGATAAACGATCCATTGGTACGCGAGTTAAATCAACATTAAAGAGCTGGTTAGGTCTTATTCAAAATGAATCTGAAATTTCGCCAGAAGATTTACAATCCTCACTTTATACTATTCTTGGCAATCTCTCAGGTGATGCAGCTTCATTAATTAAAAATAACCCATGGGCAAAATTTTGGCACGCAGCTGGAGAACGATTACGTAAATCTGGAGCAGGTAAGTTAGTCGATGCTATCGGTAAAATTTATGACAATTCTTTCATCGTTAATAGTTTTTCAATCTTGCAAATTGAACAAATGTCACCGGATAAACGAGCCATCCTCACCCAAGAAAAAACCAGTTGGGATAATAGTGCCAGTGATGCTCGAAATTATCAATTATTGCAAGCAAAACCTGAAACCTATTTGGCTACGTTAAAACAGTTTTCCGAGTCATTAAAAATCGAACCGATTAGGAATAAAAATAAATCTGGCAACAAAATTAGTGAGTATTCGAATTCAATCTTTAAGAAAATTGCCAAAGCTCAAAACGCTATTCAGAATAGTCATTTCA
>Ga0155582_101_pt1 | contig 41401 bp, 37 predicted proteins | sample RifCSPhighO2_12_FD_107239 | JGI IMG/M metagenome (GOLD analysis project Ga0155582, IMG submission 107239) | Gammaproteobacteria bacterium RIFCSPHIGHO2_12_FULL_37_14
TCGAGCACAATATCAAGGCGCTACGCCATTATTGATAGCCGCAGAAAATGGGCACAACGATATCGTTAAAATGCTTATTGAGAACGGAGCCGATATCAATCACGCACAAAATCAAGGTACTACCCCATTATTGGTAGCTGCAGAAAAAGGGCACAACCATGTCGTTAAAATGCTTATTGAGAAAGGCGCTCATATCAATCCAGCGCAAAATCAAGGCGTTACGCCATTATTGATAGCCGCACAAAATGGGCATAATGATATCGTTAAAATGCTTATTAAAAATGGTGCCCATATTAACCAAGCGCGAAATGATGGTGTTACTCCATTATTGATAGCCGCACAAAATGGGCATAATGATATCGTTAAAATGCTGATTAAGAACGGTGCCCATATTAACCAAGCGCAAAGTCAAGGCGCTACCCCATTATTGATGGCCACACAAAATGGGCATAAAGATATCGTCAAAATACTGATTAAGAACGGTGCCCATATTAACCAAGCGCAAAGTCAAGGCGCTATCCCATTATTGATTGCCACACAAATTGGGCATAAAGATATCGTCAAAATACTGATTAAGAACGGTGCCCATATTAACCAAGCGCAAAGTCAAGGCGCTACGCCATTATTTATTGCTGCACTCCAGGGATACAACGATATCGTTAAAATTCTTATTGAGATAGGTGCCGATATCAATCAAGCGGAAAACAATGGTGTTACTCCATTATTGATAGCCGCACAAAATGGGCATAAAGATATCGTTAAAATGCTTATTGAGAAAGGTGCCCATATCAATCAGGCGCAAAAGAACGGCACTACTCCATTATTGATAGCCACGCAAAATGGGCACAGCGATATCGTTAAAATGCTTATTAAGAACGGTGCCCATATCAATCAAACGAAAAATAATGGTGCCGCTCTATTATTTATAGCAACACAAAATGGACATGAAACAATCATTGATATATTACTAACTAACCAAAAAAACATTACTATTTCATTCAATAATTCTGAACAAAAATTGCTAGAGTTTGCTAGTAAAAGAAATGTAGAAGAAAGCATGAGAGGTTTGATTGAATATAAAAAAATATCGCAAAATGAATCGTCATCAAAAATTACTATCACGCCACTTGAAATAGCAATTGTCCTGGGAAATAGTAAGATAATTGAAATTTTTGATAAACATCATTTATTGACAAATGAAGCGATCCATATAGCTAAGGCTTGTCAGCAAGCGGAAATTATAAATTATTTAACTAAACAGCAGGTAAATACTAATATGTTTTTTTATAATGCTACTATTTCATCTCAAAAAAACAAGCTACCCTTATCTGATCAACTTACTCCTCCCCGCAAGAAACCTCGGCATTAACATGCTGAGGGGTTACAAGGAAAGAAGTATTTTTTTTAAGTTGATAGAATGAATGTGGAGACTCCAACTTTTCTTTATTATTTAGGATATTTTTTTTTACAATCATTGAGGTTATTTACAATATCAAAAAACCAACAAGCAATTTCAGCACTTTGATCATAAGACGAATTAATATCTTCTGGATACCACATGCCATTTTTTTGATTTGAAATAAAATAATCAGAAATTCTATCAATTGCTATTAAATATTTTTCATCATTCGAATGTTTATATACAAGGGATGCGGCCCAAGCAATTTTATGGCTAAAGTTGCATCTAAAAATACTATTATCACACGATAAAGAAAAATCGTAACTCCCCAGGTCATCCTGAGCACTGTTTTTTAGTGCGAAGGATCTCGATTTATTTAAAAAAACGAGATCCTTCGCACTAAAAAACAGTGCTCAGGATGACAATCACGTATTTTGTTATAAAAATAACCCTAGTTTATCCATAACCTGGGGGTTACAAATATTTAACTATCATAGTTATTTGCAACAATGGCAAACCGTAGCATCAGCATTATTTCTCGTCAAGTGATTCCTGAATGATTGTTCGATAAAAATCTGGGCGGGCGATTCGATCAAGTTCAATTAATTTTCTCACAAAAATAATAGATGGCGCAAAATATAAGAGATGTTATTTCTAGAGAAAAATAATTGAAGAGATGGTTACATCGCTGGCTTATATTCCTTCATCTGTTGTATAGCTTTACCCCACTGTCACGCGGCAAAGATCAATAAAAAAGCTGGGAAATAAACCGAGAAATAGAGCAGCGGTACCGTTTACACTGATGGCAACTAATGCATCAGACGAAACAACAATTGGTGCATCACTTTCTTCTGTTGGTTCTTCAAAATACATCAGCATAACGACACGTAAATAATAATATACGCCAATAAGAGCGAAAATTAATGCTAGCACAGCTAACCACACCATATCCGCTTGCACTAGAGCTTCTAATAATCCCAATTTAGCAAAAAATCCTACAGTGGGAGGAACACCCGCCATGGAAAACATAATCAATAACATCATAAAAGCTAGCCAAGGATTGCGCGCATTCAATCCTCGATAATCGCTTAGCTGATCTAATTCAATTCCATCTTTACTCATGATTGCAATAATTGCGAATGCACCTGCAGCGACTAACACATAGGTGGCAATATAAAACAAAGCCGCAGAATACCCCTGCGATGCAATGGGTCCTACTAAAATACCCAGCAAGGTATAACCAATATGTGCAATCGACGAATAAGCTAGCATACGTTTAAGATTCGATTGAGCAATAGCCAATACATTCCCAAAACACATCGAAAGAATAGAAATGACGATAAGAATATGTTCCCAATTGAGATGCAAACTTGGCATTGCTTGTACCAATATACGTATGGTAATAACAAACGCAGCAATTTTAGGTGCGCTAGCAATAAATAAAGTCACTGATGTAGGCGCACCCTGATAAACATCTGGCACCCACATGTGAAATGGTACGGCACCAAATTTGAAAATTAATCCACCTAATACGAAAATTAATGCAGCAATAGCAACAACGTTTTGTTGATTAAGTGCCAAAGCCAACACATCCATGCGAATGCCACCTGTTACACCATACAAAAGTGAAATACCATACAGCAGCATTCCTGAAGCTAATCCACCTAAAATAAAGTATTTCATTGCTGCTTCAATCGCAATATAAGACTCTTTATGCATCGCAATAATAGTATATAAAGCCAGCGATAATAACTCTAAACCAAGATAAATAGTAAGGAAACTATAAGCCGATGCCATAATCGACATACCGAGCACGGCTAATAAACTCAATAAATAATATTCACTAGATGCAATTTTTCGTGATTGGATATATTCGCGCGCATAGATAAAAGCAAAGAAACTAAATAAATAAATAAATAATTTGGCTATAGCTGCTAAACGATCGAAGATATAATTACCGCTAAAGGTAATAATGGGATCCGAATATTCTTTAAATTGTAAAAAGACTAAAAAGAAAGTAATCACTAAAGTAAATTGCACAAGACAATAAGTGATAAGGTGATGTTTTTTGCTAAAATAGACATCGCACAATAAAATTAGGCAAGTTGCACAGAGAAGAAAAATTTCAGGTAAAGCAATTAAAATTTCTGCTAGCGACAAAATCATTGGTAAACCTCGTTTATTGTAAACGTTCGCGCATAGGTTCTAAGTCACTACATTCATTGCTAAATCAGAAGTAATACTCTGCAATAACAAGTGACCGATCGTCACACGTAATACATCAATAATCGGTTGTGGATAGAGTCCCACAAAAAATACGCCGATAGTTAACAAAATATAATTGGTTTTTTCAGTCCAGGTAATATCTTTAAATCCAGCAACATATTCATTAGCAATAGGACCAAAGAAAACTCGTTTATATAACCAAAGCGTATAGGCTGCACTTAAAATAAGCGTGAGCGCAGCAAATCCTGCCACCCAAAAATGGGTTTGAAATGCGCTCATAATAATCAAAAACTCACCGACGAAACCAGCTGTTCCAGGAAGTCCAACATTAGACATAGCAAATAACATAAAAAATGCCGCAAAAATTGGCATAGTATTAGCTACTCCGCCATAATCTTTGATCAATCGACTGTGATTGTAAAAACGTTCTGCCAATAATCCTACGCCTAAAAACATAGCGCCTGAACCAAACGCATGCGAAACCATTTGTATGATCGCACCTTCTAAACTCATATAAGCATCTTGCAAGTTGTGCGCACGATAAATGATTTCGTAAACCATAAAACATCCTAATGTGGCGAATCCCATATGTGCAATTGAAGAATATGCTATTAGTTTTTTCATATCAGTTTGTATAATCGCAATTAAACCAATATAAACTATCGCAATCAAAGAAAGCACGATCATCACCCACGCCAATTTTTCCGATGCAAGCGGTGTGATTGGCATACTAAATCGTAAAAAACCATACACGCCAAGTTTTAGCATCAGTGCCGCTAATACGACAGAACCCCCAGCAGGTGCTTCAGTATGAGCATCTGGTAACCAGGTATGGATAGGCCACATCGGTACCTTAACAGCAAAAGCAACTAAAAAAGCTAAGAATATCCATATTTGTGTCGTTAAATTTAAAGGTAAATGATAAAAACTTTGAATCATAAAAGTATTTGCTTGATTGTAGAGATAAATCAAGGCAACTAGCATTAAAATAGAACCAAAAAATGTAAATAAGAAAAATTTGATGGATGCATAAGAGCGATTTGAACTACCCCAAATTCCAATTGAAAGATACATGGGAATTAACATACCTTCCCAAAAAACATAAAATAATACCGCATCCATTGCGCAAAACACTCCCACTATCATGCCTTGCAAAGTAAGAAATGAAGCCATGTATTGAGCAACGCGTAATTTAATACTATGGCAGCCTGCGATGACGACTAATAAACCAGTAAAATTAGTGAGTGCTACCATTACTAAAGAAATACCATCTATACCAACAGCATAATGAGTTTGAAAGGCACGAATCCAAAGATAATCTTCTAAAAATTGCATGTCATACAAACCCGGATCAAAATAAATCCAGAGAGGAATGCAAAGCAATAAATTAATTATCGCAACGATCACTGCAATCGTGCGTGCAAGATTGGCATGTTTATCGCCGCCCGTACACAAACATAAAACCGCACCAAATACTGGAAGCCAAATGAGTAAGGATAAAATGGGAAACTGCTCTAACATCACTAAAAACCTCCCACATACCATACTAGAAAGACAAGAATGCCGAGCACCATCGCTAATGCATAATGGTAAACATAACCACTTTGTAGTAAACGTGAAACATAGGCAAACCATATAACAAATCGACCCGTACCATTGACACAAACTCCATCAATTAATTTCACATCGCCAACGTCGTAACAAATATGGCCTACTTCTTTTGTTCCTTCAACGAATACAATTTGATTAAACTCATCAAAACCATATTTACGTAATAAAATTGTATAGAGTAAAGAAAATCGTGTCTTAAGATTTTCACCCCACCTTGGAAGAAATGCAGTAAATAACCATGCCGCAACAATACCCGCTATTGCTAACCAAAATGTTAATGTACGGCCAGCTTCTAGTGCCATGATATTAGCACCACGATATTCAGTAGATAATTGATTAATGACATTATGATCTGGTAACACAAAAATTGTGTTACCTAATAACGGTGGATGGAAAAATAACATAGGACCAATCAGCAATTGTCCAACGATTACACTAGGAATTGCTAAACAAACTAAGGGAAATAAAACGACAAATGGTGACTCTTTAACATGTCCTTTCAATTCGGGATCCATTCGTTCATTCGTGTGGAAAGTCATGAATAAAGCGCGGAAAATATAAAGAGGTGTCACAAAAGCACTGGCTAACACGCAATAATAAGCATAACGTGCTCCCGGTAAGATACTTAACTGAGCGGCTTCAATAATAATATCTTTAGAATAAAATCCTGAAAAAGGTGGAATAGCTGATAAAGCAAGTGCTCCAATAATAAAAGTAAGATAAGTAACTGGCATGTACGAAACTAATCCGCCCATTTTTCGCATATCCTGTTCATGATGTAATGCAATGATGACGGATCCAGCAGCTAAAAATAAGAGTGCTTTGAAAAAAGCATGCGTAATTAAATGAAAAATTGCAGCGTCATAGGCGGATGCACCGAGTGCCACAGCCATATAACCTAATTGTGAAATAGTAGAATAAGCAATGACACGTTTTATGTCGTTTTGAACAACTGCTAATAATCCCATAAAAAATGCTGTCGTTCCGCCAATCACCAAAATCAAACTCAACGTTGCAGGAGAAAACTCAAATAACGGTGACATACGCGCTACCATATAAATACCTGCTGTCACCATTGTCGCGGCATGGATGAGTGCTGAAATTGGCGTGGGACCTTCCATCGATTCTGGTAACCACACATGCAACGGCACTTGTGCTGATTTGGCCATCGCGCCAAAAAAAAGTAATAAACAAATCATGGTAATGACAGATATTTCATATCCAGGAAAAATGCCTAATCGCTGTCCGATGACATCTGGAACTTGTTGAAATACATCATGGTAGTTCAGTGTTCCGAAATACATGAGAACAGCTGCTATTGCAAGAACAAAACCAACATCCCCAACACGATTAACAATAAACGCTTTTAGACTGCCTGATAAAGCTGTTTCACGCTTAAACCAAAAACCGATCAACAGATACGATACTAGCCCTACCCCTTCCCAGCCAAAAAATAATAATAAAAAATTATTCGCTAAGACTAAGGTCAACATGGCAAAAGTAAACAAGGAAACATAACTAAAAAAACGTTGGTATCCAGGATCATCCGCCATATAACCCACTGTATAGATGTGTACCATCAGGGATACAAATAGGACAACAGTCGTCATGGCAACGCTGAGTGGGTCAAGCAACAAAGCAATGTCGAAATGTAACATTCCAGCCGTGGCCCACGTATACAAAACTCCCTCAGTACTAGGATATTTGTTAATCACAAAAATTTTAAAAAGATAGCAGGATAAAAAAAACGAAATGCTTATTAACGTAATCAGTAATCGATGGGTGAATACTCTACCCATTGTTTTGCCTAATAAACCAGCAGCCAGCGTCCCAATAAGCGGCAATAAAATAATTGTCAATGCAATCAAAATCAAGCTGTTTTCCACTTTGATTTATCCCTTCAACATATCTAGATGATCCACTTCAATTGTTCTTCGTTTACGATACAGTACAACTAAAATAGCCAATCCAATAGCAGCTTCACTCGCTGCAACGGTTAACACAAAAAAAACAAAAACTTGTCCAATAACATTTCCTAAAAAATAAGAAAAAGCGATAAAATTTGTATTTACTGCTAAAAGAATAAGCTCAAGCGACATCAGTAAAACGATAATATTTTTACGATTTAAGATAATACCCGCTATTCCTAAGCCAAATAAAATAGCTGCTACCGTTAAAAATTCAGTTAATGATGGCATCTTATCCTTTCCTTTTTTCAGATGGCATCTTGATCAAACGAACACGATCATTTGGATCTATGTTGATTTGCTTTGCTGGATGTTGAACTTTACGCTGTACCGGCCCACGATGCGTCAAGGTAATGGCAGCAATGATAGCCACTAATAGTACTACCCCACCAATTTCAAATGGATAAGCATAGTCGGTATAAAGCAGCTCGCCTAATTGCTGAATGTTACTGTAATTCGCTGGTTCAACAAGTGGTAAGGGCATTTGAGCGATGCCAAAATAATGTGGTCCTACTGTCATCAAAATCATTACTAATAGCAAGAAGACAATGAGCAAACCAACAGGCAAATAGCGGACAAAACCGCTATGTTTTGCTTCTTTCACAATACTTAGCATCATGACGACAAATAAAAATAATGTCATGACTGCACCAACATAAACTAATAATAAAATGAGTGATAAAAATTCTGCCCGTAGCAACATCCAAATTCCTGCCATAGCAAAAAAAGTAACCACTAACGATAAAACACTGCGAACAGGATTACGAGCTGTAATGACAGCTATCCCAGAACCAACAGCAATTGCTGAGAAAATGTAAAAGATACTATGCAAAGGAGTTAGCATCATCGATACTCCTGATCTTGAGCTCGATCTTTAGCTATTTGTGCTTCGTATTGATCGCCAAGCGCTAACAATTTTTCTTTTGTTAAAATATTTTCTCCACGTTGTTCAATATGATAATCCCCTATGTTAGTTAAAACGATAGAATCAACCGGGCAAGCTTCTTCACAGAAACCACAATAAATACATTTAAACAAATCAATTTCATATAATGTCGTGCGTCTTAAGCCATCTTCGCGCGGTTCTGCTTCTATGGTAATGGCTAACGCAGGACAAACTGCTTCGCAAAGCTTACAAGCGATACAACGTTCTTCACCATTGGGATAACGTCGTAATGCATGAATCCCACGAAAACGCGGCGAGGTAGGTGTTTTTTCTTCTGGATATTGAATGGTAATTTTTTTCTTCCAGAAATAAATACCTGTTACTTTCAGGCCATTTAAAAAATCCCAGAAAGAAAAGCTTTTTACATACCGTGTTAGCCATTGCATCATGTTTTTTTATCCACTCATGCTCTACACAAACCATGGGCCAATTTTAAATTGCACCGCCAGTGCTACTACTACTATCCATATTAATGTTAATGGAATAAAAACCTTCCAACCTAAACGCATAATTTGATCGTAACGAAATCGTGGGAAAGTAGCTCTAAACCATAAATAACAATATAAGAAAAAACTCATCTTCATCAATAACCATATTGGACCTGGCACCCAAGCAAACCACGATTCCAAATAAGGAATATTTTGCAAAGGAGATAACCAGCCGCCTAAAAACAGTAATGATATTAAAACAGAAATGAGCACCATATTCGCATATTCAGCAAAGAAAAAAAGTGCAAATGTCACGCCTGAATATTCCACATGAAAACCACCCACCAATTCCGACTCACCTTCAGCGACGTCAAAAGGTAAACGATTAGTTTCTGCTACTCCTGAAATCCAATATACGATGAATAATGGTAATAAAGGTAACCAATACCAATGCCAAAAACCACCTTGTTGAGCATTCACGACTGTTTGAAAGTTAAGCGAACCTGCCGCCATCATCACACCGATTAATGCAAAACCCATAGCAATTTCATATGAAATGGATTGTGCTGCAGCTCGTAGCGCACCAAATAGTGAATATTTTGAATTTGAAGCCCAACCGGCAATCATAATGCCGTAAACGCCTAATGATGAAATAGCCAGTACGTATAAAATACCAGCATTTACATTGGCGATCACCACACCCTGATCGAATGGAATCACTGCCCAACTAATTAACGCTGTTCCAAAACTAATAGCTGGAGCAAGAACAAAAAGAAATTTGTTTGATGCGGTGGGAATAATAATTTCTTTGGTGATTAATTTAATCGTATCGGCAACAGGTTGTAACCATCCGCGTGGTCCAATGCGATTGGGGCCAATACGTACATGCATATAACCAATGACTTTGCGCTCAAGATAGGTGAGTAACAGCACAAGAATGACTAAGCCAATAATAATTAAAATAGCTTTCGCAAAAATGATAGCAATGATGTAAATGTTCTCTAGCATAAATTCACTTCTATTTTTTGAGCTTCTCTACGACGACTGGCCCTATCAAATCGCCTAATTCTGCAGTGGCTGCAATACCTCCAGCAATCCAAACTGAATCAGTAGCAATTCGCGCATCTATTTTAATTGGCAAGCTAAGTTCTGCATGATCTTGTTTAATACGCACAGTATCGCCATCGCACAACTGTAATTTACCTGCTGTTTCTGCATTCATACGAGCGAATGAGGTATCACCTTCCATCATCATTTGAATTTTTTGTAATGGTTCGGCGTGCCTCACTACACTATCAGTTGCATAGATAGGAACTTCACCAATACGGGATAACATTCCTTCTTTTAAAATCCCCCCCAGCCCCCCTTTTTCAAAGGGGGGGGAGGAGATAGCAGTACCTTTTTCAAAGGGGGGGAAGGAAATAGTGTCTCCTCTTGCAAAAGGATCACTCTCTCCAACTCCCCCCTTTGAAAAAGGCTGAGAATTTTCTGCTCCCCCCTTTGAAAAAGGGGGGCTGGGGGGGATTTTATCCCGCAATTCCCGCTTCACATCTTCAGAGCTCTCATACTCACATTCAGATAAATTTAAAAAATTACCTAATACTCGCAATATTTTCCAAGCAGGACGTGAAGCACCATAAGCGTGCGCAACGCCTGTAAAATTTTGCCACTCACCTGTCACATTAATGAAAGTACCTGATGTTTCAGTAAATGCTGACATCGGTAAAATCACATGCGCACAACTTTCTAATATAGGATTACGATAGAGTGATAAAGCTAAAATAAACTTTGCTTGCTTTAATGCTGATGTAGCTAATTTAGGATTAGCACAATCTAATTCAGGATCAACATTTAATAATATGTAAACTTTGCGTGGTTTTGCAAATTGTTCATAAGCACTCATTCCATGATGATGAATCGGTGTGCCCGCTGGAAGTCGATGAGGAATAGCACCTGCTAGCCAACCTCCTGCGGTATTCGCACCCTGTGTCATGTAACCTAAACTGGCTTGAGTTAAATCAGCTAATCGTTTTGCAAGATATCGCAAATAAGATGCTTGAGGATGCTGTGATATAAATGCGCCGAGCAAGATGCAAGTTTTTTTACTTTGTTGGAATTCACCCAACATTTCTTCCAACACCTGCGACAACAAATGCGGTGCAACAATTTTTTTCATCGCCACTTTAAAATTAAATGTATAATCAACTGGATTAATCACCACAATAGTGGCGCCTTGCAAAGCCGCTTTGCGTAAACGTAATGCTGCCAACGGTTGTTCTTTTTGAATATTTGAACCAATTAAAATAATTACTTCGCATGTTTCTAGTTCGCCCAACGGCATAGGTAAGCCAGGAAACAGTGGCATCATTATTTGATCCTGTACATCTATCTCACGCAAACGATGATCAATGTGCGGACTTCCTAATCCGCGCGTAATTTTTTGCAATAGATAAAATTCTTCCAGTGTAGAATTCGGTGAAGCCAGCGCACCTAATTTATCCGCACCATATTCCGCTAATGTTTCATGAATTCCTTCTGCAGCTAACTCAAAAGCTTGTTGCCAATCGACTGGTTGCCATTTACCATCGATACGAGCAATAGGTTCTTCTAATCTTTCTGGATGATAAAGACCTGTATAGCTAAAACGATCGCGATCAGATAACCATGTTTCATTAATATCGTGATTCTCTTTAGCAACTACCCGCATGACTTTTCCATAACGAGTATGTACGTTGAGATTAGAACCTAAACAATCATGCGGACTAATACTCGATGCTTGATCTAATTCCCATGGACGAGCAGTAAAACGATAAGGTTTAGAAGTCAATGCGCCAACTGGACAGAGATCAATAATATTTCCTGATACTTCTGATCGAATCGCATGTTGCACAAATGTCCCTATTTCTGTGTGCTCGCCACGATATGTGCCACCCATCTCGCGCATTCCAGCTACTTCTTCACCAAATCGCACGCAGCGCGTGCAATAAATACAGCGTGTCATCTCTGTTGCAATTAATGGGCCCAGATCCTGATCGTAAACAGCACGTTTACATTCATTATAATGTGAATGAGCAGAACCATATCCCATTGCTAAATCTTGCAATTCGCACTCTCCTCCTTGATCGCAAATAGGGCAATCGAGCGGATGATTAATCAATAAAAATTGCATCACAGCACGTTGAGCTTCGATGGTTTTGGCTGATTTCGTAAAGATTTTCATCCCTGGCATCACTGGTGTAGCACAAGCAGGAAGCGTTTTCGGCGATTTTTCAACTTCCACTAAACACATACGACAATTTGCTGCAATTGATAAATGTTTATGATAACAAAAACGCGGAATATAAACGCCCGCTGCATCAGCCACTTCAATAACAGTTTGATTTGGCTTTGCTGTTAGTTTGCGACCATCTATTTCAATTTCGATATCAGCCATACTATCCATTACTCCGTACCAGGCAAGCATTTACCATGCTCGACATGATACAAAAATTCATCATAAAAATGTTTTAAACATCCACCTACTGGCCATGCTGCAGCTTCTCCGAAAGCACAAATGGTGCGACCTTCAATATTTTTTGCAGCGATACGTAACGATTCAAGATCAGCAACGGTTGCACGACCATGCTCAATATCGTGCACTAAACGATAGAGCCAACCGGTTCCTTCACGACAAGGCGTACACTGTCCACAAGATTCATCCATATAAAATTTTGAAATTCGTTCGAGCACTCGAACAATACAAGTAGTTTCATCCATCACAATCACAGCGCCCGAACCCAAACCAGAGCCGGCCTTTTGTATTGAATCAAAATCCATATTAAGTGACATCATGACTTCAGCCGGCAAAATTGGCATGGAAGATCCACCAGGAATAACCGCTTTGAGTTGACGATTGTCGCGCATACCACCCGCTAACGCCAATAAATCTTTAAAAGGCATCCCAAGAGGAACCTCAAAGTTGCCTGGTTTATTCACATGGCCCGTCACAGAAAAAATTTTACATCCACCATTATTGGGTTTTCCTAATCCTAAAAACCAATCTGCACCTTTTTCCATGATGACTGGAATAGAAGCATAGGTTTCTGTGTTGTTAATAGTGGTAGGTTTGCCAAAAATACCTCTCACCGCTGGAAATGGTGGTTTATATCGAGGAAAACCTTTTTTACCCTCTAATGATTCCATCATCGCCGTTTCTTCGCCGCAAATATATGCACCCGCACCCAAATGTGAATACAATTCAAAATCAATACCAGAATTTAAAATATTTTTTCCAATCAATCCTGCATCGCGTGCTTCTTGTAAAGCAGCTTCAAAACGTTCATACGGTTCCCAATATTCACCACGAATATAGTTGTAACCCATCGTTGCGCCCATCGCATAACCACCCATGGCCATGCCTTCAATTAATTGATGAGGATTCAAGCGCAAAATATCACGATCTTTACACGTACCTGGTTCACCTTCATCAGAATTGCATAACACATATTTTTGACCAGGAATATCTCGTCGAATAAAACTCCATTTAAGCCCAGTCGGAAATCCTGCACCCCCACGTCCACGTAATGCTGATGCTTTAACAATTTCGATCACTTTTTCTGGCGGTATTTTTTCTGCAAGAATTTTTTTCCATTGTGCATACCCACCAATGCTGACATAGGTTTCCATTAACCAAGGTTGATTCAAATGTAAGCTACGAAAACAAATTTCATTTGCCATGATGCAGCTCCTGTAATAGCTGATCAATTTTCTCTGGCGTCAGATTTTCATAGTATTGTTTGCCAATTTGACAAACTGGCGGCGCAATGCAAGCGCCTAAACATTCAACTTCTTTTAAAGTAAATTGACCATCTGCCGTTGTTTCATTGATATCAATCGCTAAACGCTTTTTTAAATGTTCAAGAATTTTTTCAGAACCATTTAGCATGCACGAAATATTGGTGCACAATTGAATCACATGACATCCAACAGGATCTAAATGAAATAAAGTGTAAAAAGTAGCTACTTCATATACCGCAATCTTTGGCATCATCAAATAATCTGCCACTGCATCCATCAGCGGCACCGTCAAGGACCCGCCATTTTCTTCTTGTACCAAGCGCAATGCTTCAAAAACACCCGAACGCTTTTGTTCTGGTGGATAACGTTCAATCCACTGATCGATGTGTTTACAAATTGCCGGCGATAATCGTAGCGTGTGATGGTCAGTCATTAGCGATCTATCTCACCAAATACAATATCCAAACTTGACAGTACAGAAACAACATCAGCAATCATGTGACCACGAACGAGCTCACCCAATCCTGCTAAATGTGGAAATCCTGCTGCACGAATTTTTAATCGGTACGGCTTATTTGCACCATCAGAAACAAGGTACACCCCAAATTCTCCTTTAGGATGTTCAATCGCTGCATACACTTCACCTTCTGGTACAATATAACCTTCAGTCATATTTTTAAAATGATGGATGAGCGCTTCCATACTCATTTTCATTTCAACACGTGAAGGAATAGCAACTTTATAATCATCAATCATGACCGGACCAGGATGTTGACGCAGCCATTCTACACATTGCCGGATAATATAATTAGATTGACGCATTTCATGTACTCTAACTAAATATCGATCGTAACAATCGCCGTTTACACCAATAGGAATATCAAAATCCAATTGATCATATACTTCATAAGGTTGTTTTTTTCGCAAATCCCAAGCAACACCGGAGCCTCTTAACATAGGGCCAGTAAAACCAAGTGCAATCGCTCGCTCAGGTGAGATCACACCAATACTGACCGTACGTTGTTTCCAGATGCGATTATTCGTTAATAAATTTTCGTACTCATCAACATATTTAGGAAATCGTTCCGTAAAATCCCAAATAAAATCGAGTAAAGATCCTTGACGATTTTCATTGAGTTTTGCAACTTCCTTTTCACTATGCCATTTTGAAGGCGAATATTGTGGCATTTTATCAGGTAAATCACGATAAACACCGCCTGGTCGATAATAAGTGGCGTGCATGCGAGCACCCGATACCGCTTCATAACAATCCATCAAATCTTCTCGTTCACGAAAGCAATATAAAAATACTGCCATGCCACCATTATCTAAACTATGTGCTGCTAACCATAATAAATGATTGAGAATGCGAGTAATTTCATCAAACATAACGCGAATGTATTGCGCGCGAATGGGCGGTGTCACACCTAATAATTTTTCGATTGCTAAAATATATCCATGTTCATTACACATCATGGAAACATAATCCAATCTATCCATATATCCAATGGTGTGATTAAATGGTTTGTTTTCAGCGAGCTTTTCTGTGGCACGATGCAATAAGCCAATATGTGGATCGACGCGCACCACTGTTTCACCATCTACTTCCAATATTAATCGTAATACTCCATGCGCGGCCGGATGTTGTGGACCGAAATTGAATACGTAATTATGAATTTCGGGGGCTTTATCGCTCATCGGATTTCTCATATCGACTATCGTGTCGAATGACTTTAGGTTCAAGCGTACGAGCTTGAATACTAACCGGTTCATAGATGACACGTTTTAATGCTGCATCATAGCGTGCTTCCACTTTTCCAATTAATGGAAAATCTTTGCGGAAAGGATAGCCAACAAAACCATAATCCGTCAGTAGTCGGCGTAAATCAGGATGTGATCGAAACAAAATTCCGAAGAGATCGAAGACTTCTCGTTCAAACCAATTAGCTGCGGGCCATAATGATATCACTGAATCAACGATAGGCTCGGCTTCATTAGGAATATTAACGCGTAATCGAACACGATGATTATGTTTGAGCGAAAGCAAATGATAAACGACTGCAAAACGATCCCGTGGCGTAGGATTTTCTTGGAGTAATTGAGACGTGACACCACGTCCAAAGCCAGTAGCGGTGGTGGATTCGGTTTCCCAATCCACCAGACCATAATGCAAATAATCGACACCACAAACATCGACTAATAATTTAAAATCAAGGTCAGCATCATCACGCAATTGTCGACAGAGATCTAATAAATTTTCAGGTTTCACTTCTATAGTTAATTCAGCAAATGCAACTTTTGTTGTCATTATCCATTCTGAATAACGTGAGTTAATTTGAGTAGATAATGCATTGACATCCATGCGATTACTCCTAGCGCTCAATTTTTTTATTGCGACGGATTTTGTTCTGTAACTGAATCACGCCATACATTAATGCTTCTGCTGTTGGCGGACAGCCTGGAACATAGATATCGACTGGAACAATACGATCACAACCACGCACAACGGAATAAGAATAGTGATAATAACCCCCGCCATTTGCACAGGATCCCATTGAAATAACCCAACGTGGTTCAGGCATTTGATCATACACTTTACGTAGAGCAGGAGCCATTTTATTACATAATGTACCCGCAACAATCATGAGATCGGATTGTCGAGGACTAGGTCGAAAAATCACCCCAAATCTATCTAAGTCATAACGTGAAGCAGCGGAATGCATCATTTCTACAGCACAACAAGCTAATCCAAATGACATTGGCCACAAGGAACCCGAGCGCGCCCAATTGAATACGTTTTCAAGTGATGTAACATAAAAACCAGGTTTGGCTAGTTCGCTTATTCCCATTCCAGTGCTCCTTTTTTCCACTCATAGATGAAGCCAATCGTCAGTAATCCCAAAAAAATACCCATGGTGATCATGCCAAACCAACTCAGTTGTCGAAATACTACTGCCCAAGGAACCAAAAATGCTGTTTCTAAATCAAAAATAATAAACAGGATAGCAACTAAATAAAACCGCACATCAAAAGGCGAACGAGCATCGCTAAATGCTTCGAATCCACATTCATAAGTCGAAAGTTTTTCTGGATCAGGACGTTTAGGACTAAGCAAATAACCTAAAATAGGAGCAATCATACCAACAGCTGCGCCTATGATCATGAAAATGAGGACCGGCAAATAATTCTCTAGCACCTCGTTTGCTCTCCTTATTGATCTGTCTCATTTGAACTAATTTTAATATGCCGACGGACGGACTCGAACCGTCACAGCTTACGCCACTACCACCTCAAAGTAGCGTGTCTACCAATTCCACCACGTCGGCTTTTAAAGCACTAATTCCCCTTTGGCAATGGCATGGGTTCCGGTTTTGCTTGTGGTGCAGGAATTTGCCCAGGCGTCATTGTCTCTGTCGTTGGAGCGGTCGTTTTTTGCTGAACAGGAAGCGCTGGCAAAGTCATGACTTTGGTCTGATGATAAGCGCTAGTTGAAAGATAATTTAAAGCTAGACTAGTGATAAAAAAAACACCAATTAAACCCATGGTCATTTTGAATAAAAAGGATCCTGAGCCACGGCTACCAAATACTGTTTGCGAAGCGCCACTGCCAAATGCTGCGCCCATGGTGGCACCTTTGCCTTGTTGAACAAGCACCATAATGATCATGCATGCTGCTGCAAATATATGAATAAACATTACTAATTGATACATGTTACGCTTCCTCAACTATTCTACGTGAGAGGTGGTGAGTGAGCCTGCTTCACAAATTTTCAAAAATTGAACTGCATCCAGCGATGCGCCACCAATCAAACCACCATCAATATCTGGCATCTTAAAAAGCGCAGCAGCATTTTCAGCTTTCATACTACCGCCGTACAGTATACGAATTGTTCTTGCGATATCAACCTGATTTTTTGCGATGAGCTCACGAATAAACCGATGAACGACTTGCGCTTGCTCAGGTGAAGCGGTTAATCCCGTACCAATTGCCCATACTGGCTCGTAAGCAATCACAGCTTGTTGAAACGCATGAATGCCTACCAATTTAATCACGGATTCCAGTTGTTCGTGAATCACTTTTTCAGTTTGATCGTATTCTCGCTGTGCTTTCGTTTCTCCTACACAGAGAATTGGGCATAATTTAGCTTCAATGGCCGCCTTAAATTTTGCAGCAACCATCTCCAGATTTTCCTGAAAAATCGTTCGGCGCTCAGAATGGCCAATTAATACATATTGGCAGCCAACATCGGCTAACATGGGACCAGAAACTGCACCAGTTAATGCTCCTTGCGCACCAAGATAAAGATCTTGCGCACCCAGTTTGATAGGAGTGGAAATCAGTGCATCCTGAACAAACGATAAATAAACAAAGGTAGGTAAAATAAGGATATCAATATCAGAAAAACGCTGACTAGGTTGTTTAAAAGTTTCAATAAATTCTTTCGCTTGGCTCATCGAACCATGCATTTTCCAATTACCAGCGATTAATCGCTTGCGCACAAAACCGACCTTAGTCTAGTAGACAATCAATTGCAATGATGCGGTGATTTTATACGAAGCAGTAAAGCAGGCGCAATATTTTCCTTTAGTGTTTTGCTCGCCAACTGATAGGAGAACGCCCTTCTTCAGGATGTTCTTTATTATATTTCTCGTGTTGACTTTTAGCATTCAGCACTTGGTTTGTTAAAATTCCATCAGAATAACTAGCTATACCTAATTTTCCTTCTATGCCCTTTAATTCTTTTCCATCTTTATTGTGTATCACGGGATCAGCCGGCTTACCTGTCAATTTCTCGTGAATCTTTTGATAGTCTCCTAAAAGCTCAGCGACTGACTTTTCTTTTTCCTGTATCTTAGGATCTTCTTTCATTTTAGGATCTTTTTTTGCTTCAGCAGCAAGGTCAGCATTAATTTTTTCTAGTTCCATTTTTATTTGCACTGCTCTAACTTGTAAATCACTGAATTCTTCCTTCGCTGCTGAATAAAAATGACCTCGCACTTTTTCGGTCTCATTGCGCTTATCCGCTAATGTTTTAAACCAAGCTAAATCCGTCGTACGTTTGTCTAATCGATCATGAACGTCATAGATATGTCGACTTGTTTTGCTTTCTGACGCTGCTAAAAGATCGATGCGTTGATTCATTTCTTTAAATTGTTTCTTGATGTTATCTATTGCATTATCTTTATTCCTAATCAGAGCTGTAAACGCGTCTTTCTCTGTTGGTGTCGTAAGTTTCTTGGTTTTCTGCAACTCTTGTGTATATCGTTCAAAGATGCCCTCAGGTTTTTGTTGCGAATCGATGCGTGCTAAAATGGCATTAGCATTCACTTTAGCTATTCGATCAAACAGTTTTTCTCGAGTATTTTTATCTATTTTTTCTGAATTTAAATATTGAATAGAATTATCATCCGGTTTAAAACCTAGGCCACGCTTTTCAGCTAATTCCAATGAGGTCTCAAGGTAATATCTAAAATTAGTACCAATCTTATCTGGTGGAGGAAAATCTACCGTAACATTTTCGGAACCATTATATTGCAACATGTCCATCATGTGTCCCATCATACCTTTGAAATTGCTATAAGACATTGCAGCGGCAGGTGTCACCTTACCATCAGCAAATTTAGCCGCATATGGACCATCTCGATAAATTTTTCCATTTTCAAGAACATTAGATTTTTTATTCTCCAACGACTCTATTCCACTTGGTACGAGTGGATCGATTTCAAATTCAATTTTTTCTTGTTCACCTGATGGTTTAAATTCTTTGGATTTAAGGCCTAACTTTTGACGATTAGCGGCAAACACTTCGGCAGCGATTACTCGATAGCGCTCTATTTCTTCATTTTTTTTCTTTGCAGCTTCTTCTTTCGCTGCAGTTTCTTCTTTTGTAGCTTCTGCTTTGTCTGAGCCTGAGTCTCGTGTACTAGACATATCTTGCCTCGTTTAAAGGATTATTTTAATCATATTTAAATTATAGAGTAATTTATACCTATATTCTTAATAAAGTATTAATTATAATTCTATTCTTGGAATCGGACTACCGTGTGTTCTTGTATAATAAAGCTTAATGTCTTCTTCACTAGGGTTAAAATTAAGAATATCCAAGCGCTTATTATGCAATTCGCCTAAATATTGCAACTCTATCCAAGCTGCTCGCACAAGTTTATCAAATCCGACTAACTCAATTGTCCACCCACGCTTATATACTTCTCTAGCCATTGCCCGTGCTGTTTTTAAACCATCTTCTATAGTGCGTTCATGCGAAAATAAATCTTTGGGTACAGCCACTAAGCAATTGACTCTATCATATACTTGATAATGGTCGCTCATGCCTTCCAATGTGATTATTTTTAGCTCGCCAGGTGGGTCTAAATTAAATGCATCCCATATTTTCAAAGTTGCCCAACGTTCTAGTAGGTAATAGACATCTAGCACAGTAATAGGACGATCATGGACGTCTTTTAAATCAGGAAGAGGTAAATTTTTCTCTAGCGCTTCCCATATTTGGGACTTTAATTGATCAAAATGATCAATGGATGTTAATACGCTTGGTTTAATAGTAAAAAGCAGTTTAGTTTGAACTGAGCCTATTTCATTTTCAACAGTAATAACAAACTCGTAATCACCATGCGTTTCTCTTGCTGGAATACCTGTCAAAATACCATCCATGGTACAAATTAATCCGCGTGGCAGTGCTTGCTCATTGGTTTGCTCGGCTCGAAATTTGAGTGGCGTATCAGATTGAAAATATTCTTTCAAATCAAACGGCCCATAGGCTGCTTGTTCATTGACGATTTGTGCTGATATTGGTTGAACGAGGATGGGTGCTGGCATAGAAGATTCCTAAGATGACTAATACGGTTCATTATCCTAAAAACTACGAAACATTTCAAAAAAATCAAGATGGCATCTGCTCTACCCATTCATATATTTCTGTCATAGCACTCGGGCATTTGAAGCATTTACTGCCGCAAGCTGGCGTTTTCATACATTGTCGAATTTTACCTTTTACCATCCAATGTTTTAGCATGCAGCGCACGGTTTCAGGCTCTGCGCCAAATAATCTGCAGAGACTACTAAGCGTCGCCATTTTAACTTGCATCATGTGCTGTTTAATATCAAGCAAACTCATGTGACCTCCATCCTGCACACCAGCGAATGGTCGCAATGGTACCGAGGAAAATGCTAATTAAAGTGATTACCCATAATGAAGATGATACCGGATGTCGCCACCATGTGGCTGCTTGATAAAAAACAACAGCGACGCCATAGGCAATACCTGTCATCCAAAAAATCGAAAAAATGGACCATCCACGATGTAACTCACGTAACATCGCTGCTGTAGTTGAAATACAAGGAAAATACAGCAAAACAAATAATAAATAAGCAAATGCACCTACTTGTCCATCAAATTGCTGATACATCAATCCATAGACACCTTGATTCACTTCTTGAATAGGTGCCTGAGCTAACAATGGGTTACTAAATGCATCCATTAACTGCGCCAAATTACGCGGAATGGAATATAACGCATCTTGTAGTCCGCCCCAAAATTGAAAATGATCGATACTGGAAGCGAAGTGTCCCATTTGTGAATACAGGGTATTTAAGGTCCCCACCACTACTTCTTTTGCCAGAATGCCAGTCACCAATCCTACGGTTGCCGGCCAATTCGTGGTGCGAATTCCCATAGGAGAAAAAATTGGCGTCACCCATTGGCCAACGAGTGACAATAGTGACGTGGTGTCGCTATTGCCAGTGATTAAGGAACCATTTAACGATAAAGAATTCAATACACCTATCAAAATACAAATAGGGACAATTAATCGCCCGGCACGAAAAACAAAACGTTGCAAACGTTGCCATGCGTGTAAACATAATGTTTTCAAATGCGGCATATGATAAGGCGGTAATTCCATGACCAATGGTGAAGGATCGCCTGCTAATAAACTCGTTCGCAAAATAAATCCAGTAAAAATCGCCATCACAATACCAATGATATACAAGATAAATACAATATTTTGACCACCGCTTGGGAAAAATGCCGCTGTAAATACGGCATAAATTGCTAATCGCGCGCCACAGGACATAAACGGACTCATCATCACCGTGAGAATTCGATCGCGTTTATTTTCCAAAGTACGTGCTGCCATCACCGCTGGTACATTGCAACCAAAACCAACAATCATGGGGACAAATGCTTTGCCCGGTAACCCTACTGCACGCATGAAACGATCGACGACAAATGCCGCACGCGCCATATAACCAGAATCTTCTAATAAGGCTAAAAATAAAAACATGGAACCAATCACCGGAATAAAAGTGACTGTCGTATTAATCCCTCGGCCAATTCCATTCGCTAATAAAACAGTTAACCACGTTGGTGCGCCGACATGTGTGAGAGTATAAGCCAAACCATCCACAAAAATAGTTTGACTACCGATATCAAAAAAATCTTGGAAAGCACCACCAATATTAATGGAAAAGAAAAACAAGCAATACATGACAACCAAAAAAATCGGAATACCAAAAACACGATTTAATACGACATTATCCACATAGGATGTCCACGTGTTTTGATGATGGGCAGAACGCGAAATACAGGTTTGTAATAATTGTTGGATAAAACGATACCGAGTATCAGCGATAATGATATCAGCATCTTCATACAATGTATGTTGAATATAAGCTTGTTGAGTGGCAACTTCAGCTAATACACTTGCAGAAACACGTTGTTGTACATAAGCATCGTTTTCCAGTAAACGCAGAGCAAACCATGGCTCTATTATGTTGGAATCTGTTTGCTGAGGAAGGTGTTGGATGTTTGCTATTATTTTTTTAACTGCCGTTTGCAAAACATCCGGATAGGAAGTGAATATAGGATAAGCGGGCTCGCTAGTATGTGCTGTTTTCTCGACCAGCATGCGTTTCAATTCACCTACACCGTCACGCTTATTTGCTTCAATAGCAATAACAGGACAACCTAATGTTTGAGACAATTGTTCACTATCAATATGAATTTGTTTTGCTCTTGCAACATCCATCATATTTAAAACAAGAAGGATAGGAATTTTCATTTCTAGTAATTGCGTGGTGAGATAAAGATGACGATCCAAGTTACTCGCATCGACAATATTGATGATGAGATCAGCGGGTTGACTCACAATAAAATCGTAAGCAATGCGTTCATCCACTGCATTGGTTTCAGCAGCTAAAACGAGGGAATAAATGCCTGGCAAATCAATGACGTCAATCGTTTTACCCGCTTCGGTAAAACTACCTGTTTTACGTTCGACGGTAACGCCTGGCCAATTGCCTACCCGCTGTCGCCCGCCGGTTAACGCATTAAACAGTGTGGTTTTACCGCAATTTGGATTACCCACTAGAGCAACCGATGTCATCCCCTACATTCCTCAATTTCCAAGATACTGGCCTCATCTTTACGCAAACTTAAGGCAAAGCCTCGGACTTCGATTTCAACTGGATCCCCCAAGGGCGCCATACGCAATATCATGAATTCCGTACCAGGAAGCAACCCCATTGCCATCAGGCGTTGACGATAACCTTTATGACCGCTACCTAACGAGATAACCCGTGCTTTTTGACCGACCTTGAGATTTCCCACTTGCATACCCATATCCTATTTTATGCTGCCATATTGAGAGCGAAAGGCTATAAAAATCAAGACAAACTTGCTATAGGCTAGTATCCAGCCCTTTGCTAAGCTTGTCAATACAAATGAGAATTGTTCTCATTTGAAGGATAATGGGTTTTATTTGGCCTATACTAAAAGACAGGTGGAAAAAGAGGTGGAATCATCAACCTTTTTATTTTCTAGAACCAAGCAACGTTAAGTGTCTGTTAAGCCAAAGAGATTATGATTAATTAAAATATTAATTTTATTTAGAAATGAGGGGGAAGAGAGATGAGTAAAACTCGTGAAAATAACGCATTGTTATCTACTGCTACTACTGATACAAATGAGCTCATACAAAAAATAAAAACTGCACAAGATAAAAAAATCCCGATATCAAATACACTGAAAGAAGACATCGAGAGCCAGATAAAAAAAAATCAGGATTTGTTAGCAGTAAATAGTGCGCAAGTATTAAAAACACAATTACAAAATAAAGCAAATGAATTAAACACTTTAAAAGAAGAATTAGCAGCAGAAGAAGCAGCAGTAGTAGCAGCAGATCCAGGAGTCAATCCACCACCAGCAGATCCAGTAGCCAATCTAGCAGAAGCAGCACGACTAGCAGAAGCAGCACGAGTAGCAGAAGCAGAAGCAGCACGAGTAGCAGAAGCAGAAGCAGCACGAGTAGCAGAAGCAGCACGAGTAGCAGAAGCAGCACGAGTAGCAGAAGTAGCACGAGTAGAAGCAGCACGAATAGAAGCAGCACGAGTAGCAGAAGCAGCACGAGTAGCAGAAGTAGCACGAGTAGAAGCAGCACGAGTAGCAGAAGCAGAAGCAGCACGAGTAGCAGAAGCAGCACGAGTAGCAGAAGTAGCACGAGTAGCAGAAGTAGCACGAGTAGAAGAAGCTCCAGTAGGAGGTGCGCCAGCAGCAGCAGTTCCACCACCTCCACCAGTTAATCTAAAACAAGCTACTATCAATGCAATAAATGCCTTAAGAGCTAAAATAGATCATGACATTGGGGATGCAGCTGCAAAAGAAGCTGTTTTAACAGCGTTAACTAGATTTCATGTTCAAGATTCAAACGACCTTAAGGTAATTGCAAACCTACAAGATACTAGAGAGGCTATGCAAGAACTTAAAAAACGTCTCGGCCAACTTTCTAATAACGAAATCGATAATGCATTAAAATCTATCCGTGATTACTTTAATGTACCGATACGATCAAAAATTGATCCTGAAACGTTAAACGACATACGAGATATGACGAAGATCACAAATAAATATGACCGTGTATCTTTTATAAAAGCACATGCAAACACTTTGGGAAAAATCCCTGTTGAAGAATTATTCAACTTGCGAGAAGATATTAATATCGATCGATATACAAAACTCATTAGTCATATCAACCAAGAAGTTAACCGGGAAACTATACTAGAAACAAATCAATTGCGAAATAAATGCTTAGAAATGCGGGAATATTTAACGCTTCGCAAAGACTATCTAGACAGCTTAACTGTAACAGAGCAAGCAAAACGAGGAAAACTGTCTCAAGAGTTAACCAGCAATTTAGCTATTTTAAATGACTTATTAAAAAAAGATGGAAAATTAGCTCCGCAAATTGAACGAAAATATCATGCTGAGAATTCAGAACAAATTGAATTGACTGATAACGATACAGCTATTGCGACCAAGGTTAGTGAATTCTTTAAGAAGCAAGGATTAAACCTATCTCCAAGCACTACTACACCTCAAGCACAAGAAATAATGAATCCAGAAAAATTATCAAAAGCCTATCCAGACTGCGCTAAGTATGGTATAGCACATGCCATGCCTATTTTAGAGATGGGAACTTTTCATAGAATCAAGGATATGAATGGCAGTAAAACCTTCATAGGCGAGTTTCATGCTAGCGACCCCAATCCTGTTGTTACAGAACGTAAAAAAGGATTACCCGCAGAAATTTATTTTGATCGCGCCAAAGAATTCTTAGATAAATTTCTTGAACTAAGGCCTGCTTCTGCAAACACTCAGAAGCCACCATTAATCACTCTCAAAGGATTTACGGATTCAGCTCAAATTGAAGCAATTATGATTTATGCTGCTTATTTAAATAAATATGAAAGAAATGCTGATAATCAATTTACGGTAAAAGACGGATCCTATCAAATAAAAAAAATCTCTGATAAGCAAGTTAAAACTTTTCATAATGAAATGAAAAAAATAACTACTGATAAAACCAGTCTTTTTGATAAAGGAGGCTTATTCAGTAGCCATGCAGAAAAAACAAAAACATTAGGAAAAGATACTTACAAACAACTGGACCACAATACTTCTGCAGGGAAAAAGCCATAGGTATTTAATTTAAAAAAGTGTTCCCCCATAAAAAAACTCGCCCCCTTTGAAAAAGGGGGGTTAGGGGGGATTTTTTCAAACGTTCTGCAACAACACTTCTTCTAACTTTGTTCGTAACTCAATTAATTGTCCATGAAAAAAATGGCCGGCTTCGGGAAAACGCAAAATAATAGGTTGCGGATAACGGCTTTCAGCCCAAGCAAATACCGCTTTAGCAGAAACAACCTCATCTAATTCGCCCTGCACCACTATCCAGGGACAAAGAATCGGGGATAAGGTTTCCATGGAATAATCTTGCACGGGTGGCGCAACGGTTATTAATTGCCCTACACTAATTTGCGTTGCAGCTTTGGCTGTTACATAGGCACCAAATGAAAATCCAGCAAGCCAAATCTTTTTACCTTGATTACTTTGTTGCACCCATTCAATCACTGCTAACAAATCTTCTAATTCGCCTTTACCGTGCCCAAATACACCTTCGCTTTTACCGACTCCACGAAAATTAAATCGTATGGTGGTTAATCCCATATATTGAAAAGTTTTCACCAACGTTGTAACCACTTTATTTTGCATATTGCCACCATGCAAAGGATGAGGATGACAAACAATTCCCCAGGCGTTGCGGTCCAAACCAATAGGTTCTTCCATGATGACTTCTAGTTTCCCAGCCGGGCCTGATAGTAATGTCACCTTGTCTTTTATGGATGTTCTATTCATAACGATCCACTTGCCTTAAATAATCGATCACGTATGGCTCCCCATTCTTCCGTCATTGGAACGGCTTCGATAATAATTTGCTTGAATTGCCCAGTATCTAATAATCGTAGTGTTTGATAAAGATCATGTGCGTATTGTGTAGCATTATTTGGCATGGGAATCACTTTCATCATTGACCTTTTATTTTCTGTGCCGGTATACCGCATGATTGCAAGCGGTAAATGATGCGGTTGTATGGTACGTAAAAATTCGTTGATTTGCTGCGTATTCAAAATCACTGTTTTGGTTGTAGGAGCATAATGCAAATGATGCCTGCCAGGAACGCGTACAAAAGGTGTATCTTGCTGGATCATTGAAACAGATTGACCTAACTGTGCAGAAATTTCATTTGGAGTAATCATGCCTGGACGCAAAATAATGGGCACGTCATGACTGAGATCAATGATGGTTGATTCTAAACCGACCTCACAAGCACCTCCCTCTAAAATCAAATCAACTTCCTTACCTAATTCAGCACGAACTGCTTCAGTAGTGGTAGGACTGACATGTGTAAATAGATTGGCTGATGGCGCCGCTATCCCACTACCAAATTCTTTTAACAAAGCCATCGCCACTGGATGTCGAGGAATGCGTAACCCAACAGTCCTTTGCCCTGCTGTCACGATATCTAAAACATGCGGCTGTTTTTTTAATATGATACTTAATGGACCTGGCCAAAATGCTTGTGCCAGTTTAAAAGCCATCGGCGGAATATCACGTGCCCACTTCTCCAACTCGCTGATATCAGAAATATGAACGATCAATGGGTGATCGTCAGGACGTTTTTTAACTTGAAAAATACGTGATACAGCGACCGCATTGCTAGCATCTGCGCCTAAGCCATAGACTGTTTCAGTCGGAAAGGCGACTAATTTGCCTTGACGAAGTAACGCTGCTGCTACAGTGATATTATTCATCATCATCCAACATAATCAATTGGATCAGCGATACCCGCTTCATGAAACCCCTTGATTCTATAGTTACAACTATCGCACTTTCCACAGGATTGACCGAGATCATTCGCTCGATAACAAGAAATTGTCATCTTATAAGGTGTCCCTAAGCGAATGCCTAATTGAATTGTTTCAGCTTTTGATAATTGAATTAATGGTGTATGGATAGTCATACTACTTTGCTCTACACCCTGTTTGGTTGCAAGATTTGCTAATTGCTGGAAAGCCTGAATATATTCCGGACGACAATCGGGATAACCAGAATAATCAATTGAACTGACACCAATAAAAATATCCATTGAACCTATTATTTCTGCCCAAGCTAAAGCAATCGATAAAAAAATGGTATTACGCGCTGGGACATAGGTAGGAGGAATATTCATACTCGTGGGATTGAAATCTGGAATAGTTATTTTTTTATCGGTTAATGCTGAACCAGCAAATTGTTGGTTATCTAATTTAAATATTTTATACCTTGCACCAAAGTAATCAGCAATCGCTTTAGCAGATTCTAACTCGACACTATGTTTCTGCCCATAATCAAAAATTAAAGCATAACAATCAAATTGCTGAGATTTAGCGTAAGCTAAACAGGTAGCTGAATCTAAACCACCGGATAGTAAAATGACCGCTTTTTTCATTATCATGTCTCGTTTTATTGCAAAAAATCAAAATATTCTTGATTTTTCAATGGATTAAATAGCTTTTATAGCATGTTAAATTCTATACAAAAAATCTAATTTTGGATATACTAGCAGAAACTCCTGCCTTTGAACTAGGCCTCAACCGGATAAAAGCAAAATCATGAGCCAACTTGAAGCAAGCAGCATGGAAACAATCCCTCTCGCACCAATTGCGACGGTGAAAGGTCAAGCTATCTTAAGTGTTCCGCAAGATTTATATATTCCACCCGATGCCATGAAAGTATTCCTGGATGCTTTTGAAGGGCCGCTTGATTTTTTGCTTTATCTTATTCGCAAACAAAATATTGATATTTTGGATATTCCTGTCGCTGCTGTTACACGTCAATACATGGAATATATTGATCTCATGCAAGAGTTATCAATTGAGTTAGCTGCTGAATATTTAGTGATGGCTGCGATTCTTGCTGAAATCAAATCACGCATGCTATTACCGCGAATGGTTAATCCAGAACATCCTGAAGATGATCCACGCGCTGAATTAGTACGTCGACTACAAGAGTATGAACGTTATAAACAAGTCGCAGAACATTTAGACAAATTACCACGTCTCGAACGTGATACATTTATGGTGACGATTGATACCAGTCAATTGGTAGTTGAAAAACCTCATCCTACTGTTTCATTAAAAGAATTGCTATTAGCATTGACTGATGTATTAAAACGCGTTGAATTCCAAGCGAATCATCAAATCAAAATGGATAGTTTATCGGTAAGAGAAAAAATGTCACATATTCTTGCTAAAACTCAAGGAGAATCACATTTCCTTTTTAGTGAATTATTTGATTTACGTGAAGGGCGCTTAGGTATTGTTGTTACTTTTTTGGCTCTTTTAGAATTACTAAAAGAAAGCTTAATTGAATTTATTCAAACTACAGCTTTTGCGCCTATTTATTTAAAATCAAAATAAATTTCGTAAGGAATTCTTAAGTATTACGTTTGTTAATTATGCTATTATAATTTTATAAACATTTCGTGAGTAGGACAATGAATCCACGATCGACTACGAATCAAACAACTACCTCATCCATCGAATTACATTCGGATGTTACTCAACAATTAGTCTCTATGAAAGAGCTAAGCTACGTCAAAATAATGACCAAGCTGTTTGAGTATTCCATTGGTATTACTAAATCTTCTTCTGGCACGACCAATCCACATTTTAATGATGGTATTATTCTCGATGCGCAATCTGCCGCTATGAGACAACAACTGGAACAAAATTATTCTAGTAATTTGACTACTATTTCCAATGAAATTAATAATCAAATTCAACAATTACAACAAACAAAATCAACAATCTCATTTGCAAACAATTTCGCACAACAATATCAGCCCCTAAATCTTGATGTTACGAAACATCTTGAAAATTACGATAAGATATTAATCCAAGTTAAAAATCTTATTGGAGAACAAAAATTAAGTATCTCCGAATTATTTAAAAAATACGATGATAAAAAAATCTCTCTCATTGAATTAGAAAAGAACTTAGAAACCCTGAAAAACCAACATGCTGATCTTGTTAATCAAGTAATCAGCTTATTTGAAAATAAGAAAACTCTACAGCAAAGTTTACAAGTCTTACATCGTGATACCTCACAAATGCTTGCCGCTGCCAAAGGTGAGAATTATCAGTTACCGACTCCCACACAACGTTTATAACGCTTGCTGTTGTGGAATCATTAAATGATGTATACGTATTCCGCTCATCCATAAGGTAACGAAATAAACGACTATGCTAGAACTCAACACCAATGCTAAATGACTATATCGCCATATTGCATTTTGCATTATCCAGACATGAATACCACTGGTAGTGGCCCACAACCAACTAGCAAGAACAACATTCGCAATAGCAAGTCGCATAATAAATAATTTCCAACCGGATCGAGGATGGTAATAACCGCGTTGACGTAAAAAATAAAAAAGAAAACTAGTATTAATTAATGCAGAGAGTGACGTCGCTAAAGCAATGCCAGCATGAGCCAAAGGCAAAATGAGCAACACATTTAATACCATATTCGAAATCATTGCGATGATACCCACGCGCACTGGCGTACGCATATCTTGTTTCGCATAAAAACCTGCTGCTAAAATCTTGACTAACATAAAAGGTGTGATGCCAATAGCAAATGCTGCTAAACTTTTACTCGCCATGATCACTGCATAACCATCAAAACGTCCGTACTGAAAAAGTGTAGAAATAAGTGGTCCTGAAATAACTGCCAACACCACGCCTGCAGGAATTCCTATCAATAAAACAGCGCGCAAGGCCCAATCGACAGTAAATGAAAAAGATTGTTCTGATTGACTAGCATGATGACGTGACAAATGCGGTAGAATCACCGTTGAAATAGCTACTCCAAATACGCCTAAAGGAAATTCCATTAATCGATCAGAATAATAGAGCCAAGATACGCTACCAATCGCTAGCAAAGAGGCAAATAAAGTATCGATCAATAAATTAACTTGCCCGACTGACACACCGAATAATGCAGGAATCATGAGTTTTAATACGCGTCTTACACCCGCATCACGAAAATCAATTCGTGGGCGCGGTAATAAATGTAACCGTCGTAAAAAAGGCCATTGAAATAGTAATTGAATGATACCAGCAATAAAGACACCCCAGGCTAATCCAATAATTGGCTTAGCAAATTGCGGCGATAGCCAAATGGCAGATCCGATCATGACAATATTCAAAAAAACTGGCGTGAAAGCAGCTACCCAAAAACGACTGTGCGTATTTAAAATGGCTCCTGAAAAAGCCGTCATGGAAATAAAAAATAAGTAGGGAAAATTAATGCGTAACATCGTCACTGCAAGATCAAAGCGATCACCAGATGTTTGAAATCCTGGTGCAAAAAGGCGAACGAGCCAAGGCGCACTGATTATTCCAAATACAGTAACAATGAATAAAGATATGCCAAGCGTACCAGCCATTGCATTAATAAATCGCTGTGATTCTTCTGGTGTATTTTGCCTTTGATAGGCTGATAAAACAGGAACAAATGCCTGCGAAAATGAACCTTCCGCAAACAAACGCCGCATAAAATTGGGTATGCGAAAAGCAACAGAAAATGCATCGAATTGAGCGGCAGCGCCAAAATAATAACCGGTTACCATATCACGAATAAAACCAAATACTCGCGAAATCATTGTCATGCTAACAACAACAGATGTTGACCGAAAAAGTGATTTACTCATTTGCTAGGGCCTTCATATTCTTCACATTCATTATTACCGAAATAAGCAACCTTAAGCAAAATGCTGCTGGGGTAAAACAAAAAGAGCCATGAGGCGCCTCGTTAGTTTTGTCTTATTTTTTATGTACTGTAGCGGATTGCTTGAATTCATACAACCTTCTACCCTATCCGGATAGGGCTCTTTTTGCAGCCGCTGGTGGTAATTGACAATTTTGATAAAAAAGCGCAAGATACGGCGTTTTTAGGTAAAATATAAAAATTTGGAGATCAACTCTTGGCTAATACCAAACAAGCAAAAAAACGTGTCCGGCAAGCTGAAAAGCACCGCCAACATAATGCCAGCTTGCGCTCAATGCTGCGTACCTATGTAAAAAAGGTTGTTATTGCTATTGCAGCTGGAAATAAACAAGCTGCCATGAACACTTTGCAAGAAGCCACGCCTATCATTGATAGCATGGTTAATAAAAAGATTATTCATAAAAACAAAGCTGCTCGACATAAGAGTCGTTTGACTGCTCATATCAAAAAAATGGATGCTGGCGCTACTGCAAGTCAATAAAAAATCCCCCCTAACCCCCCTTTTTCAAAGGGGGGAACCTGTGTTTAGTGCCCCTTTTTCAAAGAGGGTCGCTGACGAAGGCAGCGGGGAGATTTTCGCAATCACCTACAAATCTTCACTTAAATAGCGCATGGCTTCTTTTGCCAGGTCATCCAATCCCTTCTTAGCTAAACCAGAAACAATGAATACTGGTCCTTGCCAATGAAGCCTCATCACCATATCGTCTTTTACCTTTTCTATATCCTCTGGAGGTAGTAAATCTGCCTTATTTAACACTAGCCAACGCTCTTTGCTCAGTAATTCCTCACTATATAAGCCAAGTTCACGGCTAATCGCCTCAATTTGAGTAACGGGGTCGCTACCATCTACAGGGAACATATCAACTACATGAAATAAAAGTCGGGTTCTTCCTACGTGTTTTAAAAAACGTATCCCTAACCCTGCTCCTTCCGCCGCACCTTCGATAAGACCCGGCAAATCTGCCATTACAAAGCTATGGAATTGAGACACACGAACCACCCCCAACTGAGGATATAAAGTAGTAAAAGGATAATCAGCTATTTTAGGACGGGCAGCAGACATGGCACTAATTAAAGTAGACTTACCTGCATTGGGCATACCTACCAAGCCTACATCTGCCAATACCCTCAGCTCCAAGCGAAGATCTCGAATTTCACCCTCTTGACCGGGAATAGTGCGTCGGGGTGAGCGATTAATACTACTCTTAAAACGCGCATTGCCAACTCCGTGCTTGCCTCCTTGGGCTACGCAAAGCATTTGGCCAGATCCCATTAAATCTCCAATTAATTCGTCTGTCTGATCATCATATACCATCGTTCCAACTGGAACTCTGAGGATTAAATCCTCCCCTCCTTTTCCACTGCAATTGCGGCCACCACCTTTTTCACCACTTTGAGCTGTATAAGTATGAATAAAACGATAATCGACTAAGGTATTAATTCCATAATCAGCGCAGAGAAAAATACTGCCGCCATCCCCTCCATCACCCCCATCAGGGCCTCCAAAAGGCATAAATTTCAAGCGGAGAAAACTACAGGCACCATTTCCACCTTTTCCAGCCTGAACATGAATTTTAGCTTCATCGATAAATTTCATAGGAATAATAGAAAAATTAATAACGGAATGTATAAGACCACCCCAATAAAAGGGTGGATAAGATAATCATGTCTGATCCACCAACATGACTAACAGTGGCTATATTAAGCAGCTTCTAAAGGATCGATACTCACGCAGCGTTTACGTAGCGCACCTTTCACAGCAAATACGACACGACCCGCTTTTAAAGCAAATAATGTATGGTCTTTTCCTATTCCAACATACATACCTGGATGAAATTTAGTGCCGCGTTGGCGAACAATAATTTCACCTGCATTAACAATTTGACCACCATATCGCTTGATTCCAAGATATTTGGGGCGAGAATCGCGACCATTTCGTGTACTACCGCCCGCTTTCTTATGTGCCATTATTCTATACCCTCATTCACTAACGTTAAGCCTTAATTTCAGTAATCTTAACTTCTGTATAATTTTGTCTGTGACCTTGCCATTTTTCATGGTGTTTACGTCGATGAAATTTAACAATATGAATCTTCTTATGTCGCCCTTGAGAAAGGACGGTAGCAGAAACTTTACCACTCTTTAAATAGGGACTGCCAAGCTGAATATCGCTACCTTCACCTACCATCAAGATTTTATCAAAATTGACCATTGAACCTACCTCTTCAGGTAAAGATTCCAACTTTAAGGTATCGCCTTCCTTCACCCGGTACTGCTTTCCACCACTCAAAATAACTGCGTACATGTTTGACTCACTCCCAATCAATTTCTTCGACCTACCTAGCATGATTTTCATAAAAAGAGGACGATTATAGGGCATAAAATCAAGCCACGCAACTGCTTTTCACGCCGCTTTTTCACAGTAAATCAAATACCTGACCATCAATAATGGTATAAACAGGCCAGCCGGTTAATGCGCGACCAGCAAAAGCCGACCATTTGCATTTGGTTTGTAATTCAGCATTCGTAATGATTTTTGTTTGATATAAGTCGACTAATACATAATCGTCATTGGGCGTTAATTTAAATATTTCTCTTGCGCGAGTACATGTTAATTCAACAATACGGTTTAATGAAAGCTTCCCAGCATGATAGGCCGTGAGTAATAAAGGCAAGGTAGTCTCAATACCTGGCATACCAGAAGGACACTCTCCATAGGGTCGTTCCTTCTCACTTTCTAAATGTGGCGCATGATCTGAACCAATCGTATCAATCGTCCCATCATGAATCGCCTCCCATAATGCAATGTGTTGTTCACTATTGCGCAAAGGAGGATTCACTACCGCTTTTCCTTGTAAATCTGCATAAGCACCTTCATGTAAAAATAAATGATGCGGGGTAGTTTCTGCATAAACAGGCAAGCCTTCCACTTTTGCTGATTTAATTAACATTAATTCAGCAGCCGTACTCACATGCAAAATATACAAACGTGTCCCATAGATGCGTGCTAGCTGAATTGCTTTCTCTACTGCACTAGCTGCCACTTCTGCATTACGAATGAAGGAGTGATCACTATATTGTTTGCTGTGACTAAATTGCGCTTTGCGTTGTTGAATCATCGCTTCATCTTCAGCATGTACAGCAATGAGTAAATTGAGTTCAGAAGCGATTTTAAAAACCTTATGTAAACTTTCATCATCATCAATCACCAAATTCCCCGTGCTACACCCCATAAACACTTTAATACCAATCACATCCTGTTTGATTTTATATATTTCATTTAAATGATGTTTATCGGCACCAAAATATAATGCATAGTGCAGCGGTATATTAGCCTTTGCTAATTGCTGGTCAATGAGTGCTTTCTTTGCTTGTAAAGTTTCAGCGGTAACCGTTGGCGGAATAGTATTTGGCATATCAAAAACGGTGGTATAACCACCACAAATAGCAGCCCGGGCAGCTGTACGCCAATCTTCTTTGTGTTCCATGCCAGGTGTACGGAAATGTACATGAGGATCAATTAATCCAGGGAATAGATATAAGCCATCAGCAATTAGTTTGCTTGATTGTACGCTAGGCAGTGTTAATTCCATGAGTTCGCCATCGAGCGATAATGCACCTGTAATGTGAATCATGTGGAATCTCTTTTGATTATTTCTAAACAGCTACTTTAACTTGATCGCGATCAAATTCTTTTTCACAATAATGACAAATCAACTTAATTTTCTTACCTTGTTCATGAATATAATAACAGCTTGTTACTTGTTCGGTTTGCGTCACACAAAGTCGATTGGGACAATTAAATATTCCGTAAGTAACCGTCGGCAAATGAGTTTTTATTTTATCCACGACTTGAAAATTGTTAATCACATTAATAGTTGCTGCGGGTGAAAAAATTACAATTTCATTCGCTTCATCTTCAGTGAGAATTCGATTTTCGATTTTTATTAAATCTTTTTTTCCTATCCGCTTACTTGGAAGGTTCAAACCAATTGTTACTTGATTGCTATTTGTTTGCATCCCTAATAAATAAATGATGCGTAATCCTTGCCCTGCTACGATATGATCGATTACCGTACCATTTTTTATTGCCGAGACAGAAAGCATATCGCTCATGGTAATACCTCATTAAAAATAAGAGTAAGCAAGGCTTGTCTAATCACGACTCCATTGGTTGCCTGCTGAAAATAGTAGGCATAAGGTGTTTTATCCACATCCAGCGCAACTTCATTCACACGCGGTAATGGATGCAAAACCTTTAAGTTCTTCTTCGCTTTTTCTAACATGTTTGCTGTTAAAATAAATTTACTTTGAATAAGCTGATATTCTGTTTCAGTAAAACGTTCTTGTTGAATTCGTGTAATATACAAAATATCTACTTTGGGTATGACTTCCTCAATATTTTGATGGAATGAAAAACGTACGCCACGTTTTTTTAATTTATCACAAATTGTATCCGGTAAAGTCAACAATTCAGGAGAAACCAGATAAAGCCGCACATCAAACATCAAGCAAGCTTCAATAAATGAATGAATTGCTCGACCATATTTCAAATCACCTACTAAAGCAATCGATAAACCATTTAGACTCGATTGACATTCTTGAATGCTGAATAGTTCGATCAAAGCTTGCGTTGGATGTTGGTTTGCACCATCTCCGGCATTAATCACTGGACAATTAGCAACTTCAGCTGTCAATCGCGCAGAACCATCTCGTGGGTGTCGAATGATAATTAAATCAGCATAACCAGCAATAACCCTCATGGTATCGGCCAGTGTTTCGCCCTTTCGCACAGACAAACTACTATCATCTGGAAAACCAATCACTTTACCACCCATACGATAAATAGCAGCCTCAAATGACAAACGTGTTCGTGTTGAAGGCTCAAAAAAACAATTGGCGATTAGTTTATCCTGAATTGAGCAGCGTATTTGGCCAGATTTGATTTTTTTTGCTGTCTGTAAAATTAATTCCACTTCAGAAAAAGTTAAATCATTAAATGAAATAATATCTTTTAAGTATAAAGAATTAGTTGATTGGCTATTCACAGGCATTGATCATTTTCCCCATTTACTATTTCTCGCCAAGTTTGTACAGGAAGTACTGCATCTTTTAAATCAATGAGACATTTCAACATGATTTGAATTTTTTGCGGATTGGTCATCAGTGCAATATGATGGTCAATTGCCATACGACGAATTTTATATCCATTGGTTTGCTCATTATTCATTTGATTACTTGGAATATTGATAATCAAATCTACTTTACGTTGAGAAATAATCGTTTGCACATTGGGTTCACCTTTTTCACTTAGTTTATACACATAATAACTGGCTACTCCATTTTTAAATAGAAAAGAATGCGTACCCTCTGTACTATAAATTCGCCAACCCAGCGCTTCCAGACTCACTAGCCAAGGCAACACTTTTGCTTTGTATGGATCAGCAATAGAGACTAACATGCTTTTTTTAGAGATCGGTTGTTCTGAAGATAACCAAGCCCGCCAAAACGCATCGTGAAGATTTTCGCCCAAACAAGCGACTTCGCCTGTGGAAGCCATTTCTATATGTGCGACTGGATCGGCACCTTTGAGACGTTGATAGGAAAATTGTGGTGCCTTCACGCCAACGTAATCGAGCTCGAGGGTTCTATAATGTTTGGTATCGTTTTTTCCTAACATAACTTTAGTAGCAATCTCAATGAAATTATGGTTCGTTACTTTTGAAACAAAAGGAAATGAACGCGATGCACGTAGATTACACTCTATGACTTGCAAATCATTATTTTTGGCAATGTATTGAATGTTAAATGGACCGGTTATATTTAATGCTTTTACAATACGCTGCGTAATTTTTTTGGTGCGTCGAATCGTTTCCAAATATAAATTTTGTGGCGGCAAAACGAGGGTTGCATCACCCGAATGTACTCCAGCATTTTCAATATGTTCATTGATCGCTTCGATGATGATGCGACCATGATCAGCGACACCATCAATTTCTAATTCTTTCGCATCAAGAATAAATTTTGAGATAACAACAGGATGGTCTGGTGAAACAAGAGATGCTTGCATTAAATAATTTTCGAGAGAGGTATCGTCATATGCAACATTCATTGCTGTACCTGACAAAATATAAGATGGCCGCACCAATACCGGATAGCCAATCTCTTTGGCAAATTGTTTTGCTCCTTCAATACTCGTTACATGTAGCCAAGATGGTTGATTAATTTCTAATTCATTTAACAACGCTGAGAATCTTTCTCGATTTTCAGCCCGATCAACATCTACAGCAGCTGTTCCCAATATCGCGTATCCTGCATTTGCTAGCGGCATCGCTAGATTATTGGCGATTTGACCACCTACACATACAACAATGCCTACTGGTTTTTCAATATCCGCTATATCTTGTACACGTTCAAAGGTGAGTTGTTCGAAGTAAAGACGATCTGATTCGTCATAATCAGTTGACACTGTTTCAGGATTTGAATTAATTAAAATAGCGCGTTTACCCATTTTGCGTAAGGTACGCGCTGTATTAACAGCGCACCAATCGAATTCAACGGATGAACCAATCGCATACGGTCCTGATCCTAACACTAATATAGGACGGTCACTCGATGTCTCAATGTCATGTCGCGAACCATGATAAGTAAGATATAAATAATTCGTTTCTGCAGCAAATTCTCCGGCAAGTGTATCAATTTGCTTAACAACCGGTACGATTCCTTTAGCAATACGCCGTTGTCGAATAGAAGACTCTGTTTGATTCGAAATCAATGCCAGTGCGCGGTCGGAAAATCCTAATTTTTTTGCTTGATGTAATAATTCATCGGTGATTTCGCTCTCTCTAAGATGTAAATCAAATTTAGCAATATCAGCAATATGACCTAACACCCAATGATTAATTTGGCTTAATTTCTCTGCTTCTTCGACGGAACCTCCTCGCAAAAAAAACTGGTAAAGCGCAAATAAACGACGATCAGTTGGATGTTCAATTTCATTTTTTAAATCATTTAATTGATAAGGATAATCACTCAAACAAGAAGCACCAATGTTTAACATGCCCACTGCTTTTTGTATCGCTTCAGGAAATGAACGACCAATACTCATGACTTCGCCCACGCTCTTCATTTCTGTGCCAATTATCCGACTAGCACGTTTTAGCTTTTGTATATCCCATCGTGGAATTTTAACGACGACATAATCAAGTGCCGGCTCAAAGAAAGCGCAAGTTTTTTTCGTGACATTATTCATTACTTCATGCAATAGCCATCCTAATGCTAATTTAGCGGCAACGAAAGCGAGTGGATAGCCCGTTGCCTTTGACGCTAGTGCGCTTGAACGTGACAATCGCGCGTTGACTTCAATCACACGATAATCACCATCTTTGGGATTAACTGCAAATTGAATATTGCATTCACCAACAATACCAAAATGTCTTGCCACTTTAAGTGCTAGATTACGTAATTGTTGATGCTGAGGATTTGTGAGGGTTTGTGCAGGTGCAATGACAATACTTTCACCTGTATGTATGCCCATGGGATCGATATTTTCCATATTGCAAATAGTTAAGGCATTATCTGCGGCATCACGTACAATTTCGTATTCGAATTCTTTCCACCCAAACAAATATTCTTCAATTAATATTTGTGATGAAGCTGCAAAACATTCCTGAGCGCGTTGACGCAATTCTTTAATCGTATCTACTCTACCTGAGCCCAAGCCTCCTAAAGAAAAACCCGAACGTACCATCACCGGAAAACCGATTTCTTTAGCTGCCTTTTCAGCATCATCTATTGTTGTGACACAAAAACTTTGCGGAGATTTTACATCAATTAATTCCAATTCTTGTTTGAAAATTTCTCGATCTTCGGTTTGCCGAATGGCTGCAATCGATGTTCCTAACGATTGCACGCCATATTTTGTCAACACACCCGCTTCATCTAATAACAAACCTAAGTTAAGCGCGGTTTGTCCACCAAAACCAAGTAAAATTGCATCGGGTTTTTCTTTTTCAATAATATGCGTGACAACTTCTAAAGTGAGCGGCTGCAAATAGACTTCATCTGCCATATCAGCATCGGTTTGTACGGTAGCGATATTAGGATTCACTAAAATTGTTTTAATTTTTTCTTCTTTTAAGGCTTTAATTGCTTGTGAACCAGAATAATCGAACTCTCCTGCTTGACCAATACGTAACCCACCTGAACCAAGGATAAGTACTTTTTGAATATTAGATCGCATGCCTCATTTTCTCATTATAATAACAAATTAAATCATAAAATTTTTGAAACAACCATTGAGTATCCATCGGCCCTGGGGATGCTTCAGGATGAAATTGCACTGCAAAAAATGGTAATTCTTGATGCTCAATACCTTCTATGCTTTGATCATTTAAATTGCGAAAGGAAACTCGCCAATCTGTCGGAATTGTTTTTTCATCTACCGCATAACTGTGATTTTGCGAAGTGAGATAACAACGTTTGCTGTTCAGATCCATGCACGGTTGATTATGTGAACGATGGCCAAAAGGTAATTTATAAGTCGTCGCACCTGCTGCCAAAGCCATTAATTGAGTACCCAAACAAATACCAAAAATTGGTTTTTGTTTTGTAAAAGCTTTTTTTAGAATGCGAATCGTTTCCGTACAATGTTTGGGATCGCCCGGACCATTAGAAATAAATACTCCATCATACGCTTCATTGGTGTAATCATAGTTATAAGGAACGCGTTTGATTTTAAGCGGATAATGTAACAAACATCGCAAAATATTCTCTTTTATTCCGCAATCCACCACAATAATCAATTTATCATGACTACCATAATATTGGGGTTCTTTAATGGAAACTTCTTTTACCCAATGAACATTACCAAATTCTTCGAAATGATAAGGCCCTGGTTGTTGCGAAATAACGCCAGGTGCAACACCGTGCGAGCGCAAACAGGTCGTGACGGCTCGTGTATCAACATCGATTATGTAGGGAATTTTTTGTGAAGCCAGCCAATCAACTAATGAGTGCACAGCTGTATGATTCGAGTAATGGCAAGCTAATTCAGACATCACCACGCCTTTGACATGAATAAGGGGTGACTCCCATTGATTTGCAGCTGGAACGCCATAATTACCAATGAGTGGGTAAGTGAATACGAGAATTTGTCCTGCATAGGATGGGTCAGTTAATGATTCAACATATCCTACCATTCCCGTGTTAAATACTACTTCACCGTAACAAGGTTGTATTTGAAAAGAAGGTGCGTAACCGGAAAAGGTTTCTCCAGTTGCAAGGGTTAACTGTGCTTTCGTAAGATTCATGCACTATACCGTCATGCTTTGTATGTTATTGTTTTTATTTGTTAATGTTTATTCACTGTTGCGAGTTTGAACATGACTAATTTCAAGCCGCAAGCAAGTGCGCTCGCTATTCGTTTTTTTATACAGCGCGAAAAGCAAACCATAATTGTGTAGCAAAATGGAATGAATCAATATTACCTGAAAATCATTATGTTGTGAAAGTAATATTACTTTTTTAGTATCTTAGCAGAAAAGGCTGGGCAAAAAAAGAGCTCGTATTTTAAATATATTCTCATTTATTCTCCCTTAACTTTCCAGGATAATGCCATTCGCAGAATTATAAAAAGGAATGGTTATGATCCCATCGTCAAAAACAATGATTACCACTATGCTTAATCAACTCACCTCAATTTATTACAATGAGTCATCGATACGAAAAGCAAAATTATTACATGCTCTAGAAGATGCTCTGATATCCGATGCTAACAATCAAACTAAATGGCTCGCGCTTTATCATTGTCTAGAATCCATGGGTGTAGCAGGTATCAGCCTAGTAAACGAATATCTAACACATAAACTGAATGAAACAGATCAAACAACATTCTGGCAATTACTGAATATTCATAATCATTTACCAAACAGGTGGTATTATTGGGATCATTTAATTGGATCACAGGAAAATAATGAACCATCTGAAAAAGAAAAACATAAACGTGATTTTTCAGATTATTTAGAAATAATGGAACTGTGGAAAAATTTTTCTGCGAGTGAATTAGCTCTCTATTTTAAAAATGGCATACAAAAAGCAACCATTCTAAATACACGTTCGAATCATTTTTTATGGATCAACTCGCCTAAAATTATTTACCTCAACCATTCTGATCAAATTGATTATTGTTTAATCCGCGTTATAAAAGGTCATTGGAATACGCTATTTGATGAAATAATGCATCATATTGCACCAGTAAAACAAAATTGGAAATTTTGCCAACATGTAATATACACTATCGTCATTCATGCTATAGCAAATCAAAATTATTATATTTTTGAAAAAATGATAGATGCTTTATT
>Ga0155582_103_pt2 | contig 40030 bp, 43 predicted proteins | sample RifCSPhighO2_12_FD_107239 | JGI IMG/M metagenome (GOLD analysis project Ga0155582, IMG submission 107239) | Gammaproteobacteria bacterium RIFCSPHIGHO2_12_FULL_37_14
CATATAATTTTCGGCATCACTAATATTTATTTTTCTAATTTTAATATTAGTCATTTTGCTTAAATTCATTGTGTTTAACCCTATCCCCATAATGCATAAAATCAATTCCCAGGCTATTAACCTGGGAACCAACTTTTAACTGACTACGGACAGCCAGTGCTGTTACAACCAACTTCTACAGTTGCTTGGGTTTCTTCGACGATTTCAATTGAAAATTGCATGACAAACTCCTTTATATTTTATTAAGTTGATCCGTGAATATTTAGGAGTCTTCCGTGACATATGAATCCGACTTCATGCCCAGCACACTGCTTAATAGCGGCTGAAAATGACTTCGGCTGAAAATGTTAATATGCGAAATTAATGCATAATTTTATTTTCAGGGAATTTATAATATAGAGGCATTATACAATCGTATACTAGTAATTGACTCCTACATTTGTAAGACATCACTTACAAATGTACATTTTAAACCGTAGCGTTCAGAATATTATCAATATTTTCGCCTGACGAAACGCTCTTTTAAGTTTTATGCTCTATAGACTTACGCCAAGGACTGAGAACTGTCAGGATATAGCTAAACAGGCCTCTGTTGCTGCAATATCATGTCAATTTAAGTAATGACATAAATATCTATCAAGTAAATCCCAATTTGCATAATATCTATGCAGTTTTAGAGTGAAGAAAGAATTTGGGTAGGTGACGTTAGGCAATTTTATTAAGAATAACTGGTAGCCAAATTTGGGACACTCGTAGATAACACGCCACCACAATCCACAACACATCACAATTCTCTTTTCCGCGTAAACACTGACTTTAATTGTTGTTGATTATTGCGACTTATTGCTATAAGGGGTAGTTGCATTTGCAATTACTAGTCATGTTGTGATGAAGCAGGAAGCAAACATCATTTCTGATTTTGAGTAGAAATGAGTAGGTTTTGCGGAACGGGAAAGAAAAACATGAAATGCACAATAATGGCTAACACATTTAATTGATCGCTGGTCCCTTAAAGTATTACGTAAGAGGATTTTTAATACATTCATAAATTATGATTTCATCAGTGTCATCTGGTGGAGTATGGTCAAATGCTTTGTAGCGTGAAAACATTTGAAATCCTGCTTCAGGAAGCCACTTATCCATTTCGTCATCTTGGTAGTAGCGCACGCAAAAGTTTTCTACCTCAGTTAGGATAATTTTATTGTTAAGCATTAAATCGTATCGGCAGATAGTTTTAAATATTTGACTTTTATTATCATAAGAAGACACGGTGTCTAATACGATTTTTTCATTATTATGCTTGGTGGGTACAGATTGTTGCCGATGTTGACCTAGTGTATGCGGTACAGCATGAATCGTTTCAACTTCAAATAACAATTTACCGTTAGGCAGAAGATGGTCATACAATTTTTTTAAACAAAATTTTGCTTCTGCAATATCAGTGAGCAACCCAAAAGAACCACTTGGAATAAAAATAAGACCGAATTTTTTATCAAATGCGATTTCATTTAAAAACTGTTGATGAAGTTTCGCTTTAAGCCCTTTTGCCGCACACTTTTCTTTGCAAATTGAAAGCATATGTGTGGATGCATCGGAACCTTCGATGTCAAAACCTCGTTCAAGCATGGGAATTAGAAACCGACCAGTGCCGCACATGGGTTCAAATATTGGGCCATTCGCATTTTTGGCATATTCTAAATAAAAATTTAATGCATCATGTGGTGCTGTTGGCTTATCAATATCGTAATACTGTGCGCACAAATTATTATATGTTTCCATTTATACCTCATCACCCAATTCTGCTACGATTAGCTTAATTATTTTTTTATCATTTTTTTCTTTTTCTTTATCAACTATGGACTGAGTATTTTGATTGAATTGAATGCCATTTTCGCATGTCCAGGAAATTTTATTTAACAGAGCATACATAGTTACTCGCTTTCTTTCTGTTTTATTCAGTCTCAGTTTATCCATAATAGCATTAATATAAACTTCACCACGATGTGTGCCATACCAGCTTAATTTTATTCTCCCAACTGCTTCCAAAGGATCGCCTTGTGTTAGCCCGTCTAAATCCACTAATCCATTAAAAATACCATGATTTATCATTACATTCTTTGAGCATATATCACCGTAATAAGTTACGGGTTTGATGAAATCAAAATAAGATTTATATGCAACATAGAGATTTTCAGTTATCGATGACATTTGACTGTCCATCACGCCTGTTTTTTTACCTCGCTCAATTGATTCTTCTATCCATATTTTCATTCTTTCAGTCCAGGTATCACTTAATTCATTGTCACCACCACCCCATATAACGCCAAATTGATTGCTTGCCGGAAGAGTTTTTACTTTATTAAATATAAGCACTATTTCTTGAGCAAGCTCTCTTAATTGATCATCAGTAAGAGTTTCTATGATGTTGCCTAAATCTGTTCCTTCAATTTTATTTTGGATTTGATAAGAAAGAGGTATCAATGTTTTATTGTAATCCTCGAATAAAATATCAGGCACTTTGATTCCAAGAGTTTTAAATTTAGGAATATGATCATGTGAACCCATTAAAAATCTATCAACAGGGCTTAAGCGTACAATTACATCATTTTTATCCAGGCTAACACGATAAACCTCGTTACAAATCCCAGTAGCAATACGCATGACACATTTTGGAGCCTGGTTAAAATGGTGCGCAATAACGATAGTTACCATCTGTTCATGCGACTGTTTTATTTTTTGTGTTTCGCCCATTAAAACCACCAAACTAGGCTTTCTAAATCATGCAGATTGTTTACTTTCTTTTCCCAGTTTTTTATTCTAATTTGTACGTTTAAGCGGCTATAACGATGTAGCAGCATTAGCGCAGTGAGTTTATGGCTTAATGCGTTTGTCATTTCTGAAGGCAAATAGCCATAAGAAGATAGAAATTCATTTAAAAGAATTTTGTCTCCTTGAATCAAGAAAGCGCCTGGTCCCAATAAATCGTATGCTGGCAATCCAAGCATCGAATCACCGAAATCAATTAACCCGTGAATATGCCAAACTCCTGCTTCTTGCTTCACTAAGAAATTCATTGGAGTGTATTCTCCAGTTAGAATTACTGGAAAGATGTTGATCGAATTTTTCATATTAAGCTTTCATCCGTTTTAAATGCAATCTCTACTACACCTTGAGGTTCAAACTGGTCAATAAAATGTTTATATGATTCAATTCGGTTCTGATTATCTACTGAACTTAGAAGTAACTGTTGACCAAGAACTGCTATATCTTCTACGATTCGTTCATGCCGGTAATAGGTCAAGATTGTCCTATTTATTTCAGTTTTGCCGTAGCCTTTATAAAAAAAATTTTCCTCATGTGGCTTATTCCAAACATTAGAAACACCTCCGCCGATAAACATGAGGTCACGCTCTTTTGGTGCCATGATAGGATCATCCCAATCCACCATATAAATAATGTTATTTCCATCCATTAGCACATTGCCACCATGAATATCGGAATGGCACAACACGAATTCTTGTAATTGATCTTGAATTTGTTTTCCCAATTGCTCCGCTCTGTCTACCAGGCGATGAATTGTCATTGAATTTTTTCTCATAAAAGCTATTAACTTTAAAACAATGTCGTCACCGCTGGGCTCCGATTCAATATGGGCATAGAGCGACCGAACAGCTTCTCGCCATTTAGATGAATAATCTTCACGCCTTATCATTCGTTGAATGGATGGCGGTACATCAATTTTGTGAATTTGTTTCATCACGGCGCCGAGAGTTACCCATTGGTCGTTTGTTAGATCACGGTTAAAGCCATCTTGTCCTTCGATAAATGGAGACACGATGAGGGTAAAGTCATCAATATGCTGAATGGGTTGCCTGTGCTTGGTTTTGATGGGAGGAATGATTTGTTGAATTCCAGCATCATGTAACAGTGCTATTATGGTGGCACTAATATCATGATGATGACCGCGCTTTAGCTTTATGAAATAAGATGATTGGTCGTGCGTTTCTGCTTTATATACTGATGCGTTCAAATCTGCGCCCAAAGGAAGAAAGGTAAGCCTAGCAATTTTAATGCCATAATTAGCGTTTAGGCAATCAATAATACGCTGATCTGAAAGGGCTTGTTTCATTGTTACTTATCCTATTTTCCTAGCTCTGGTTGTTAACTTCTTCCAAGCGATTCACATCCAAGCTGCAAATGAGAGGAAGATTTTTGTTAATTTTTTGAATATCCCAATTCCACCAAGCGATATTTAGCAACCGTTTAATAGTGGCGTCATCAAATCTTAGCTTGACAAGCTTAGCAGGGTTTCCAGCAACAACAGCATAAGGAGGAACATCCTTTACCACAACCGCTCTGGCGGCAATGATAGCTCCATCGCCGATGGTTACGCCATTTTTTATCAAAGAATCATAACCAAGCCAAACATCATTGCCTATAATGATATCTCCTTTCACCGGTAGGTTAGCGACATCATAAACTATTTCCCAACCTTGCTGAAAAATCGGAAAAGGATAGGTACTGATCGCATCCAGCTTGTGGTCGCCGGTCATAATAAATTTTGTTTCAGCGGCAATTGCGCAAAACTTTCCGATGACTAATTTAACTTTTGAAAAATCGTAGTTATAAAGAACATTATATTCTTCAAAATTCTGAGGACCATGACGCTGATCGTCAAAGTAGGTGTAATCGCCAATATGAATATTGCTGGCCTTAATGAAATTTTTTAAAAAAACTAATTTATCGTAAGGTTGCATGGGATAAATTTGATTAGGATCTGGTCCCGGCCCTATAGCTTTGTTCATCATTTCCCCCTTTTATCTATGATTTGATTCGTTTGGTAGTTGTCACGCGTTATTCGATATAGTACATGCCGTTTTAAAGGACTATTTTCTTCGAGCTTTGGATGGTTAAAATCATCTATTTCGGAGTGATGTAACCCAATTTTTTCCATTACATGACGTGATTTAATATTCGCTACTACTGTAAAAGAAATGATTTCACCAAGATTTAATTCTATAAACGCATAATGTAAAACTACCTTGGCTGCTTCCGTGGCATATCCTTTTCCCCAATGTTTTGATGACAAGCGCCAACCAATTTCGACAATACCAATGTAAACTTAACCACTAGTGAGTTAGCGATATCAGATTTAAAATACTTTAGCATGAAACTTCCCTTTTTGGGAAGTTTCATGCTAAAATTTAAATATGACTACACTTAAAGATAAGATTATTGAAGAAGGTTATGCTGATCATATTCTAACTGATATTGATCTTGATGGTTTATTAGATGGTACGCCTGCTGCCCGCTATGGCATGGTTAACAAAGCGCTAAAAAAAGGTGAGCTGATTAAGATTCGGCGTGGCCTTTATATTATTACAGATAAGTATCGCCACAGAAAATTAAGCAAATTATATCTCGCTAGCCGAATTGTTCCTCATAGTTATATCTCTCTTGAAAGTGCAATGTCTTATTACGGTTGGATTCCAGAACGTGTTGCAACAGTAACAAGCGTACTTGCTACTGGCCGCACTAAACAATTCACAACACCTTTTGGAGAGTTTATGTTTTACCAACTTCCGGTTAATGAATATGAGTTTTTAACCAACGTGATTCGCGTTGAAGAAATAAAAGGTGAACCTTTTTTCATTGCATCACCACTTCGAGCATTGGCTGATTATGTATATATAAAAAAAATTGATTGGGAAAATATTGATTATCTCACTAGCGGTTTGCGCATTGATGTAGAACATCTCATGCAAATTAAACGTAATGATTTTTTAGAAATTAAAGAAGTTTATCGTTCAAAGCGTGTATTACATTTTTTAGATAAACTCAAGCTGGAGCTTAAGAAATAATGGCTACTCATATCATTGATGAAAGACTTAAAATTTATGCTCCTAGTACTAAAGAAGATGAAGAGCATGCACTTAAAGAAATCTTGCAAGAAATTGCGATTTATGGCCTTTCAAATGCTAATTTCTTTGATAAAGCTATTTTCCATGGTGGAACAGCGCTTCGAATTTTATATCAATTACCGCGTTTCTCCGAAGATCTCGATTTTTTATTAAAAAGTCCAGATTCTGCTTTTAGATGGAAACCTTACATGGATGCAATTATTGCCACATTTAAACAGTTTGGCGTTCATCCTGAGGTAACAGACAAAAGTCGTGTCGATAACACAGTTAAGAAAATGTTTTTAAAAGATGATTCAATTGGAAAAATAATTGACCTAACTTTTATTCATCAACCTGGTAAAAAACTTTCAATAAAATTTGAAATTGATACGAATCCACCACCAGGATCCCGTTTAGATTTAAAATTTTTGGAATTTCCTTTAGATTATTCTCTTGTCACGCAGGATTTAAGCAGCAGCTTTGCAGGAAAATGTCATGCTTTACTGTGTCGTGACTATATTAAAGGCCGTGATTGGTATGATTTTGGATGGTATATAGCCAGGAAAATTTCCCCAAATTTTATTTTTCTTGAGCACGCACTTTATCAACAGGGTCCGTGGGCTAATCAAAAAATCACTGTTACACCGCTATGGTTTCTTGAAGCTATGCAACAAAAAATCAAGAGTATTGATTGGGTCAAAGCTGCAAATGATGTTAGGCAATTTTTAAATACTCAAGATAAACAATCATTGAATTTATGGGGTGTTGATTTTTTTATGGATAAACTGAATAAGTTAGAAAATATTGTTAAACGGTAGCGCAAGGCTTCCCATCTTCGGCAGTATGTGCCAATTTTACACATACTGAATCTACCTCGATAAACGCCGCAGTGCTCCCCATCCAGAGCGAGTTTAATGCCAGCTCTGCGCTTGGATGGAGGCAAGCATTTTTATATTGGTAATGAAACTCGTGATGTAGAAGCAGCAAAACAGCGCTAGCGCTTATAGCAATTATTCTTGTATAACCAAATATAACTAAGTGAGCGCTTACTTAGAGATAACAAGTTCAGTACAGCTGTCACCATTCCAAAGGTGGGTTGTATTTTTGTAACTCCAGTTGTCCCCAAGAATATATCTCACTTTAAACGCAATAAAGGTGTCATCTAATTTTTGAGGTGCAATTTCATTTTTTAAATTTGGAAAAGGATCAGTATGAAATTGATAAACTAATTTATTCTCCGATATTTCAGGAAATTTGACGAGTAATCCGACATTATTGTCTCGTTTACCTACCAGTCTCGCAAATTCAGACGTTAATCCTTTTTTAAAGCTATCGCCATATGCTTTTGATAATCCTGTTTCCATTGCTTTTCTAAAAAGATCGATGGCTTTGTTTTCGCCAAATTCTTTTTTAAGTAATTTAAACCAGTTTTCGTATAAGCCAAAAAATGCTGCATTATATTCCTTCATGACATGTGATCCTCAATATTATTTAATTAAAGTTAGATTGGGTAAGCGACAAATTGGTTTTACATGATCAGGTTGTTTGATGAGTAGCATTGTGCTCTATGCACCATGACGATGCCAGTATCAATACCATTTTTTATTTGCTAACTTAATTTTGTTTGAGAATAAAATCGTTTGTCAAAGCATTGGTCCCAAGTATAAAAATCTAAATTTTCATAGTATGTAGGTGAAATGCTGCCAAAATCTACCACACCTCACAATGCTCTTTTCCGCATAAACACTGATTTTAATTGTTGTCGATTATTGTGACTTATTGCTATAATTTGTTCTGTTATGTTTCGTAATCAGTAGGTCCGCGGTTCGAACTCCGCGCGCCGGCATCAAAAATAATTATAAATCAATATATTGTAATTGCATAAAGATAGTGTTTTAAGTTTTAGTAAATTGTGTCGAAGATTGGAACGGATTAATTTCTAATCTTGAAGTCAAAATAGTTAAAGAGGTATTGATGAAAAGGAAATATAACTTAGCACTAATTCCAGCCTCAAAGGGTGATGAAGCAATAGCACTTGCCAAAAAATTCTCTAATGTTGCAGATGAATACTTGCTAGGCGATAGGTCCTTCCCCCATGTCACCTTATATCAATTCCAAACTGAAGAAAAAGAAATAGAGCACATTTGGGAGCGGGTTTGTGATATTTGGGAAGAGCAGCCACTCTTTCTTACATTTAGCAAGTTTAGTTGTATAACATTTGATAATAATATTTTTTGGGTATCTTTATTGCCAGATAATTGTGATACATTACATAAAATGCATGGCTCTATCGCTAACACCCTCCGATTACCTATTAAAACAACATTTGATCCTCACATGACTTTGATTAGTACAAAAAACAAAGAATATGAAGAAGCAGCAGCATTAGTTTCTGATTCATACAAGCCAATAACCGATAGATTTACATTATCACTAGGAGTATCAGATGATATTGGTCAGTTAACTAATATCATCTATCACTGCGATATCAAGAGAAGTGTTTCTTGTAAGTTATAGTTTATTCCAGGGTACTCTGCAGAAGAAAAAAATCTAATACTTTGTTTTTGAAGAAAAATTCAATTTAATATCCAAAATTACTGTCTTAAGCTTGCTTCCCACAAGCCAAAATATATAATGTCAAATCAATAATAAAAACAACTAGGGTGGTGAGTGTGGATACAAGAGCGAGTTCTCAAAATGTGCAACAAGATGCATTAATATCAGGTGATCAAGTATTGATGATTCCTATCAATCAGAAGGAGTTTACTTGCCCTGTGACGATGGAGCTCTTTTTTGAACCAGTGATGTTTTCAGATTGTGAGCATTGCGTTGAAGGTAGAATAGTTCATCTGTTAAAGGCTTGTCCTGAATGTCGTAATAAAGTTGAAGACACCCCAATTGTTCCTGTCTCTCGTTTATTTAAAAATACTCTGGAATTGTTTTTAACTACTCACTCCAAACTTTATGCCGAAGTTTATTTTAACCTCGATCATTTTGAAGAAGTGGTGAATGAAAATGAACTTAACACACCAACAGGTGGGCGTTTCATTCAATTATTACAGCATGCTCCCTATCGTTTAACTGAGAAAGCGATTGAAGGTACGCAAAAAGATAAAACGGCAATAGAAATATTAATCACAACAGAACAAGGTTGTCAGGTTTTACGTGATCAGCTAAGTCATGTACTCACCCCAGAATTATTGCAATTAGAAGTAAATGGTAAAACCATTGCAGACTGGATGAAACCAGAAGAAAAAACGCCTGAATCTTTTGTCAGTAGCAATGGATTATTTGCTCCACCTCAAATGCAACCCTTACGTTATCCTCCGCGTCGTTCTGCTAATAATGTGTGGCAATGTGCTGCTTATGCAGATGAAGCAGGTGTATTACAAAGATTAAGAGAAAATCCCGATTTAGTTAAAGAAAAAGGAACCGCATGTGATTTTGTAGGTAGAAATTTTATTGATCAGACTTGCTATCAGATTGCCTTACGTGGCTTACCTGATAATGATTTGATTAAAGGGATCAAAGACATTTATCTAGGTGCTCATCCTGATGGGCAAGCAGAATTAACTAGACAATATAATGAAGTTTTCCCGGATGGTCATGATGCTTATCTCGCAGCACAGAAAGCAAATGTTTTTAATTTTGATTCTATTATCAATGCTATTAAGACCGCCTCTCGTAAAGATGTGAGAGCAGCATTAGATAAAAGAGAGAATGGTTCAAAACTTTATCGTGCATTGAATGAATATCGATTAGCGATTATGCAAAAAATGCTAAGTGAAGATTATAATCCTTATCATTTTGAAAAACTGGCAGAGCTTATTGAAGCAAAATTTGATGAGTTGGAGCTTAAACACCTTCCTTATAATCATCCGGATCATCATATCCATCTCAATTTACTTTGGTGCCAAGTGGTAGGTGCTGTTCAATTTTATGACTCAGCAGTGATGGGACAAGCACGATGTACAGGGTTAGAAAATATTGTTATTAATGGTGTTGCTATTAAACGAAAATTTAAACTCCATAATTTTATCACTTTCGAAGATATTGATTACTTCTCTGATAACAAGCCATCGTGTCGTTTTGGTTGGGATTATGCGGTTATTAGTTATTCCGGTGGGGCGTGCATCGGGGTTGAGAATGATCTGGACGACGCAGCGACGCGGGCGCGAAACATTTCAGAATTTTTGTCGAGTAGCAACAGCAAATTTCAAGAACTTATACCCCGAATCACGCCTCATCGCGAGAGAGAGGCCAACTGTATAATTCCCAACTGTTTAATTCAGTAAGGTTGATGTGGATAGAAGTTTCTTGATCGTACTGATTGAAGCTTGCTATGCTCAAATAAGGTATGGTTTTATCCAGAAGGAAAACCAGAATGGATAGGTCTCTGAAAAGTCATCCGCTTTATACTTTTTTCATTACCGTTTTAACATTTATCGCTGCTTATTATGCGTGTATTTTATTGCATGAGTGGGCAGGTCATGGTCTGGCAGCTTGGTTATTAGGAGAAAAAAGCAGTCCTTTTGATATTTATTACGGTGGCTGGGCATTGCTGCACGTAGATGAAAATGTTGATTATGCTAAATTGATGACTGCAGGCCGAGGTATTTCAGTAGCCATTATCGCAATCAATGGCGTTGTCGTCACAGGATTATTCTTTATTCTCAGTTTAATTTTGCTTCCTCGCGCTAGTACCCAAAAAAATATTGTGTTGTTTACTTTTTTATATTGGGCCTTAGTTATTAATATGGTTCCATTATTGCAATATTTTACATTGACAGCTTTTTCGAGTGCAGGTGATGTGGGTCAATTCACTCATGGTTTAAATATTTCACCATGGTGGATTTTCATTCCTGGCATAGTTGTTGTCATTGCTGCTTTATGGCGTATTTTCAAAATTGAAATTCCGAGAGCTTATGCTGTTATTCCAATTAAAAGTTCATGGGGGCGCCGTATATTATTATTTTTTACGCTCTTCATTATTTTTTTAATGATTTATACCCATGGTTACAATCCATTAACCGATACTGGCTCAAATCTATCAAGTCAATTATTAGCGCTAGGGTCTATATTGCTAGTACCAATACTATTATTTCTCTGTGATCCATCTCGAAATTGGGTCAAAAAAGCGGTTCTACAGCTAGAAACTGTTACTTATACTACGCTATAACAACACCCGTCACGCCTCTTAGTAATACATCACAATCACCTTTTCTCCATAAATACTGACTTTAATTGTTGTTGATTATTGCCACTTATTGCTATAATTTCTTCCGTTATGTTTCGTAACCAGTAGGTCCGCGGTTAGACACCACGCACCGGCATCAGTAGAAAAAAGAGTAGAGTTAAAATTAGCTAAATTGTAATGTAGAAGAGAGCGACTCGATGAATCAAAGAACTATCCTCTGTTATGGCGATTCAAATACTTGGGGATATGTGCCTAGAATGAATTGTTCTTCTCTCCCTAAAAGACGCTATCTTCGTCATGAACGTTGGCCAGGTGTTTTACAAAAGTTACTAGGACAAGATTACTTAATTATTGAGGAAGGATTAAATAGCAGGACAACTAATGTTGATTATGCTGTACCTCCCGATAGAAATGGTAAAACGTATCTTGCGCCTTGCCTTTGTTCTCATGCGCCTGTCGATCTTGTTGTTTTCGCGCTTGGCGGAAATGATGTAAAAAGCGATTTCAATCGAACTGCTGAGCAAATTCGAGATGGAATGGCAGACCTTATTAATATAGTACAAACTTCAGAGTATGGCCCACAGTTACAAAATGCTCCAAAGGTATTGCTTCTCACTCCTTGTATTCCTTTGTCGTTTGTAGAAGATATGACTGATGAAAATGGAATTAACTTTCTTGCCGAGGCTGTTACCAAAATTACTCAATTAGTTTTTTTATATGAGAAACTTGCGAAAGAAAAAAATTGCTTTTATCTTGATTTATCGGATATAAAACCATCCAGCCTTGATGGTGTGCATTATGATCAGGTGGCGCATAAAAGATACGCAGAAATGGTAAGTAAAAAAATGGAAACAATATTCAGGTAAATTTTTTATGACAAAAATCATCAACCCAAATGAAAAATATCCTGTGAAGTTGCCAGATGATAGTGCTTGGCCTCATACCATATTTCTGAAAAATTTTATCAATCATCCTAATATTAAAATTGGCGATTATACGTATTTTAACGATTTTAGATTGCCAGTGGATGATGTACGGCAGTTGCTTGTGCCGTATATGCACCAGGGAGCTCCTGAAAAATTAATCATCGGAAAATTCGTGCAAATTGCTCATGGGGTACAATTTATTACGAGCAGTGCGAATCATCAAATGGATGGGTTTAGCACCTATCCTTTCGCTGTATTTGGGGAACCTTGGTCTTCAAGTTACGAAACAAGATGGCCTAATAAGGGCGACACTATTGTTGGTAATGATGTATGGATTGGTCACGAGTCATTAATTATGCCAGCGGTTTCTATTGGTGATGGCGCAATTATTGCATCGCGCAGTGTAGTAACAAAAGATATCCCTCCTTACACCATCGTTGCAGGTAATCCGGCTAAAGTAATACGAAAACGTTTCGATGAAGAAACAATGTTGAGTTTGCTTGAAATAAAATGGTGGGATTGGCCAATTGAAGTGATTCATAAAAATATTGCTACTATTGTCGCGGCTGATATAGATACACTTAAAAAGTATAAAGTTTGAGAGAGCAGCAACTATGATGTACGGAAAATTATGTACTAAATTTTATGATGCAGGTAAGAAGTTTGCTTCACCAGAAGAAGTCAATTTTTATGGAAGCATCTTTAATATGACTTTTATTGCTGAGAATTAATTAAGGAATTATATGCTTCATAATAAAGCATTAAAAATACGACCTGCAGCGTCTGCTGATAATAAATGGTTAGAAGAATTAATGAATAGAGATTGGGGTGGCTTGCCTTTAGTCATTAGAGGTAAGAAATTTTATCCTTCTCAGTTAGACGGTATTATTGCTGAAAATGAAAATGGCATTGCTGGATTTTTATTTTATGAAGTACGTGATAAAGACTGTGAAATAATTGTATTTGAAGTTTTTGATAAATTCAAGGGTACTGGAACCAGTATATTAGATAATTTAAAAGAAGTTGCAAAAGATAAAAAATGTCAACGAATTTATTTAATGACTACCAATGATCATTTAGATGCCTTGAGATTTTATCAAAAAAGAGGTTTTCATATTTGCGGCATTCATATTGATTCAGTAAAAGATTCAAGAAAAATAAAGCCCACTATAGGAATGACAGGTGATCATGATATTCCTGTGCGCGATGAGATAGATTTGGAGTTTTTACTTTAATTTTCATCGTAAAATAGCAGGTATTTAGCTACATGAGCATTTTTTTAGAAACGAAAAGATTAATTATCAATACTCCTGAGAGTATAGATTTTGATAATTTATATGCGTTACAATTGGATGCTGATGTCATGCAATACATTGGTCAAGGAGTACGTACACCTACTGAAGTAAGAAGTGGATTAGAGAAAGCGATTGCGCATCAAAAAAAATATGGATTTAGTCTCGGTTGTGTATTTGAAAGGGAAAGCGGCGTATTTGTTGGTCGAGCAGGTTTGATTTATCTTGCCTATGAGGACACCCAGCCCGATATTGAAGTTGCTTATGCGTTGACAAAAGCTGCCTGGTGTAAGGGTTATGCCACTGAGCTTGCAAGTGCGCTAATTGATTGGGGATTTCAGCATTTACCTGTTACTAAATTTGTTGCTGTTATTAACCCAAGAAATGATCGTTCACGTCGTGTATTAGAAAAAATTAAAATGCGTTATGTGGGACGTGCTCATTATTGGAATAGTGAAGTAGCATTATACGATATCCATAAACCAAATATTGATTACGGAAAAATTAAGCTTATTCCTGCTACATTAGAAGAGTACCCTGTTATTCAAAATATGGGTCGATTTTACGTTTATGATATGAGCGAATATCTTGGTAGTGAAGAAGGTTGGGAAATTCCAGAAAATGGGCTGTATGAGTGCATTGATTTTAAAAAATATTGGGAAGATAAAAGTAATTTTCCATTTGTAGTGAAATACAAAAATGAAATAGTCGGTTTTGTTATGGTGGATAAAAAAGGTAGTGCCGCTGAAATTGATTTTAATATGGCACAATTCTTTGTTTTGCGAAAGTTTAAAAATAAAGGTTTGGGGCGATATATAGCGCATCTGTGCTTTAAAAAATTTGCAGGGGTTTGGGAAGTAATGGTAATTCCTGGTAATGAAGGTGCTTATCGTTTTTGGCGGTCAATAATTAAAGATTATTGTGGGGGTCATTTTACCGAGTACTCTCGTGAGATTGCGCACTTTAATAATAGTAAGAAAAATATTTTTACATTTGATAGCAGGAACACGCAATGAACGAGGTATTTATTCGTGAGCTTAAGCTTGATGATAAGCTTGATTTTGTAAACGCTATGCAACGTAGCCAATCGTTGCATCATCCGTGGGTTAAAGCTCCTCTAACTTCTCAAGAATTTGATGAATATTTCCAACGTTTCCAACAGCCAAATCAAAAGAATTTTTTGGTTTGCGATCAATCTAAGAATATCGTTGGTGCTTTTAACGTCAATGAAATTGTTCGTGGATTATTTCAGAATGCTTATCTAGGTTTTTATGCAGTCGCTGATTTTGCCGGTAAAGGTTATATGAGTGCGGGCTTGAAATTGGTTTTGGAGAAAGTTTTTAATGAATTAGCATTACACCGACTGGAAGCAAACATTCAGCCTGAAAATACTCGTTCCATTCAGTTAATAAAAAAGAATGGTTTTCGTTATGAGGGTTTTTCACCCCGCTATTTAATAATTAATAATGAATGGTGTGGTCATGAGCATTGGGCTATGACTGTCGAGGATTATATAAGAAACGAATCTGAAGTGCTTAAAAGAGATCATGTTGATATCGTTCCGTACAATCCTGAATGGTCTGATATGGCAAATGCAGAGATAAGTAAATTAAGGTCGGTATTGCCATTTAAAAACATAATTGATATCCAACATGTTGGAAGCACCGCTATCCCTGGAATTTCAGCAAAACCTATCATAGATATTCAAATTGCAGCTAATTCATTAGAAGAAATGAAAGTAATCGCTATTCCTGCATTACAAAAATTGGGTTATGAATATTGGTATGAAAATCCTGATCCCGAACGTATGTTTTTTGTAAAGGGTATGCCTCCTTTTGGTGAAAAGCGAACACATCATGTTCATATTGTTGAGCCAACCTCGAAACATTGGCAAGAGAAAATACTTTTTAGAGATTATTTAATTACCCACCCTGAAATTGCGCAAAAGTATCAACAATTAAAAATCGTACTGGCGCAGCAATATACTTATGATCGCGAGGAATATACAAATGCAAAAGGTGAATTTGTTAATAAAATTTTACAATTAGCGAAAAATAAAAAATGATAGCGGTGGATTGCATGAAGATTACTCTTATTACAAACCTAAAAGTTCCTCTGCACTACAAGGCGGCATCAAAATTACCATTGAAGCAGCGATTAAAAATAATAGAAGAACAAAGTCAAAAACTTTGTTGAACATTTAAACATCGATTTACAATCGACTCAATAAATCAAGTTAACAACAAATGCAAATAATGTACTCAATATTGTTTTTATAGCTATAAAAGCAGGGAAACATCTGATCTCGCGGCAATAGGAATATCAAGTCTTGAGCGACCACGAGTGCGAAATTGACTCGCGTGGCTAATATTACTAGACAACTTTAATTAATTAAACTATCTTTACCAGCTTCTTTTGTTGAATGTGTTTTTTCAGCAACTATTCCTATAACTATATGAAGAAAAAAAAGGGGTTCATCATGCCTATTGTAAAAAAAAATGGCGTAGTAATTGAAATTTCAGGAGACGAATACGCTCAAATTATTTCATTACATGAAAAAATAAAGAACAACGAATCTATTACAGAATCAATAAGTAAAATTGATCCTGAAAATTTAGAAACCTTGTTAACCTGGTCTAGGTCTTATATGACAGAAGATTGCTGTAATGTAGATAATCTTATGCTAGTACATCTTGCAGCTAAAATGGGGAATCTTGAAGCACTAAAAGTGCTTTCTTCTACAGGAGTAAAATTAGATTTATATACAGAGAATTACGGGAAAACTCCTCTTCATTTCGCTGCACGATATAATCATCTTGAGGTAATTGATTATTTAGTCAAAGAAAAACATATGTCTGTTGATATACCGGATAAATTGACTAAATATTATGATAGTGGTCGATTAACTCCGCTTTTTGAATGCGCGACGACTGGATCAGTCGCAGTAGCTGAGAAACTTATTTCACTAGGTGCTAATGTTAATTATCAAGGCTTAGAAGGTGATACGCCATTACATTTTGCATGTCGTTATGGAGTAGGTGGAAAACATTCAGAAAATGTCTTTAAATTAATCGATGTTTTGTTAAAAAATGGTGCGAATCCAGAATTAAGGTGCTGGTATCATGCAATGGTAAAAGATAAAAAAACTTATTCGCCAACATACCGAAAGGTTACTCATTATTACACGCCGATTGATACAATTTATAGCGTTCAGGATCGTACCGAAGTACAAAAATTAATAAATACATATTATCCAAATCCGTCATTAGCGCAACAAGTCCATCCAAATCCATTAGTATTAAATCCATTAGTATTAGAGCAAGCATTAGACAAGCTCCTCGATTCTTTCAGTGGAGTAAAATCGGCCTCATCGATTTCTATATTTCATAGAAATCAAGAACAAGCCACCGAGGCAGTACTGTTAAATTCTGTTCAATCTCAGGCAGAAGATAATAAAAAAAGAAAAAGAGATATATAGACTGAATCATCTCGCTAAGTTTGATCCAGATCAACTTTTTTATCGCGATGAAAATACTACTTTGGTCATTCTTTCGCAAGCTGATATTAATGAGGCTTGGCTCAACACATTTAATACATTAAGCGCAGTATTCTCTAAGCTATTGCTTTTAATGAAATAATATTAGCTGAAAATCGAATATACTTTTACTATGGTTAACTACTATTGGAAATCCATATGCCTAATAATAAGTCTACTACTGTCTTTCAGCCACCATCTTTAATTTCTCTTACGGATGAAATACGCGCCGCCGAGCTTGGCGCACATTTTTTTTATTCCAATGAATTTAAAAGAGCATGTAATGATTACCATACCAATGGAATGAATTGGGAAATAAATAAATTAAAACATTTCTTTAGCGAAGGCTTGTTACAATTTTATGTAGGCACGCTGATGGATTTTGATTTTAATTATAATTATTCTCAATTTGAAGTGGCTCATCTACAAGCCGCTGATGAACTTAATAAGCATAAAGAAATACAATTTGAGAATAAATTTAAAAAGTTGACAACTCAAATTGAAAATAATGGTGAACAAGATGATAAAAATGAAAATCGTATTACTGAAATTAAAGAAAAGTACGAAAAAAAATATCAAAAATTTAGCATAACAATGTTTCGCCAATATGATGCTGAAAAATTGTTAAAGCTATTTAATCATTTTTCTATTTCACCAAAAAATGATGAAGAAAAATTAACTTGGGGAAAGGTTTTAACTACTTTAGTTAGCAAAATTAAAGAAATTCCAGATTTATTGCAGCTTGGAGCTGATTTCCAATTAATAAAATTACATAATGAAGAGCTAAATTCAGCGTTTCGAAACTATCAAACAGGCAAAGAAAATCTTTTCTCTTATCAATTGTCGAAAATGACAGACGAATTGTTAGTTAATGATAAAGAATTAGACGATATACAGTTTAAAATTTATAATTGGGTAAACTATTTTGATGCAGAAGTTAAATATTTTTTAGCTGTGCACAATAATAATTTAGAGAAAATTCAAGAATGTATTACTGATTTTAAACCAACCATCTCGATTCCTAAACAATTAAATAGAAATACATTATCTACTAACAATACTTTATAAAGAATAAAATAAAAATAAAATAAAAACATCCTCACTCGCTTTTAGCGGGTGAGGTTTGAGTGTGTGGTGTATCTAATCAGATTATTGTTTCGGTTTTTCCTTTTTACCTTTTTGATCCATCGGCATATTCATATCAAGCATAGGTTTATTATTTTGCATATTTATTGAGTTCATGATGACAGTTCTGTCGAAATAACCTGCTCGTTGATACATGGCACCGTATAAGCCTACGCAAATTAAACCTAAAGTAGCCATGATTGTTATGATTAGCCCTATGCACCAAGCAAATACTTTATAGCATTTATCATCAATTTTTGAAGACCAAGTGAAAAGATAAACGCCAGAGACTAAGGCAATCAATCCAAGAAATATCGCGATATGTATGATGAATATCATGATCATCCCTCCATTTAAATGTATTTTTATTATCGCATTATTAACCATTCTATTTATTAAAGATTTTGAACTATAAATTTCATAGTTAGAATAAAACTTATAAAGTTTATACGTATCCTTATCGAATGCTTTAAATTTAATCAATAATTCAATTATCACAAAAATTGTATGAAAATTTTCGGTTTATCGTTATCTGTTTAACGAAAAAATAATCTCGTTAACTGTAACATCTATCGATAAGTTACTTAGTTAGTTGTTGGGATTACCCTAGTTAAAATCCTATTAAATTAAGTAATCTTACTAATTGTGGTGATTGATTATTATTTTATTTAGCGATTTAAGCTTTGCTTAAGCTTAGTTTTGCTACTCTAAAAGAACACAATGAGGAATGATAATAAAACAAAAGGGGTGGTTGCTATGAAAGCAAAAAAAATTTGGTTAATATCAAAGGCAACAGGCGAAGCATTTACATTAGGTGCTGGTGTAACAGGAATTATATTAAGTATCATCGCTACATTTATTAGTGTTCCGTTGATTATCATGTTTCCTACTATTGGTGTCATGGGAATTATTTTTGCTGGTGCAGGTATTTACTATGCAATAAAAGATTTAAATAAAAATGAACTAAATAAACAAGATAAAAAATTAGATCATGATAACCATTTGCATGGTGAGAAATATAAGTTATCTTCTACTAATAAAATAAAACATCATTTTTCTAAATGGAAGAAAAAACTATCGAAACAAAAATCTACCCATTCTACTTCTAATACAGATACTCCAACTGCATTCTTTACAGTGATTCTGCAGCCATTGGATACTTATTTGCAAACAAAAAATAATGAAATCGATATAAAAAATAATTTACAAGAATTAAACGCTACGATGAGTAATGAAAGATTTGAAGATAAAAAGCCCGATCAAATAGAAAACACTTTTCAAGTTTCACCAAACAATCATTAAAATTTGAAATAAAAAAAACAGCTCCCAGTTTTTTGAGAGCTGTTAAATTTAAATTTTGATAAAAGCTACATGTATTTATTTTTTTGGTGGCTGTTGCCAATCATTTTTTTGTGGTTGTTGAGGTCTTTGTTGTTGAGGACCTTGTTGAGGTTTTTGCTGAGGTTGTTGTGGTTTGTTTGGATTTTGGTTTTGGTTTGGATAATCGGGTTTCACGTCACACCTCCGTATGTAAAATTTGTAATACTCCTTTAGTATATCAAAATACATTCAATATTAATTATCGCTTAAAAAAAATAGCTATTTTTTATTCTCTTTAAACGATACTGTATTATTTCTGTATTAAAAATATTTTATTGCTGATTCTAATATTGATTATTCATATCCGGGAATCGCATTGCATTATCATCTGCGGTACGCATGTCATAACTATCGTATTCAGGTGGATAGGCTGTTGTACGGTAATAGCTAGTTGCCTCATGAGAAAAATTAACATAATCGTAAGATTTTTTATGTCTTGAATGCATTTTCTCATAACAGCAGGGAGGAAGCGCATTGCATGATTGTATTAGGTAAGGATCATAAACATAATAAACCACCATGCGATATCGACCATGCTGATGCGAAGCTCGATGTGATTTCACTTTTGAAGACTTATAGAATGATTGAGAACAGGGCGAGCATTCAGGAAGTGGCTCAGAAGCAGAATAAACTAAATAATATTCAGCGAAAATATTAGAAGAAAGTATTGTAAACATAAAAAATACTATTGTCGAAATAAGAACAACTTTCATCTCCCACCTCTCTTTTTTTTCATATCTTATTTTAACATTTAATCATCATGCTACATTTTTAGGAAACCTTGGATATTAACAATTTAGAGTATTTGTTAGGCTGAATTTGGCTAATAGCGCAGTATTTAAATCAATTAAGCTTCCTGATATATCATCTGTACTTAGCTATAATGAATAGAATAGGGGAGAAAAATATGCAAAGTGTAAAATTATTGATTGTAGATGACGAAGTGGTAGATCGTGCATATTATCAGCGCATGCTGCGACAATCAGCTAATCTTCCATATCAAGCAACAGAAGCAATCAATGGGAAAGAAGCAATAGATTATCTGCAAAATCATGAAGTGGATTGTATTTTACTTGATTATCAATTACCAGATATGAATGGACTTGATTTATTAAAAAAAATTAAAGAGATTTCAGGAAAATTTGTGCCAGTTATTATGTTGACTGGAAGAGGAGACGAGCAAGTAGCAGTTAGTGCAATAAAAAATGGCGCAGAAGATTATTTTATTAAAAATAAAATTGAACCGAATCAATTAATGAAAGCAATTCTAAATGCGATTAGAAGTTCACAACTAAAAAAAACGATTAATCAACAAAAAAAGCAATTAAAGTATTATGCTTATTACGACAGCTTAACAGGTTTACTAAATCGACATTCATTTGAAGAAATTTCTGAATATGCTTTATCTGAAGCTAAACGCCTTAATCACGAATTAGCTATTTTATTAATTGACCTTGATAATTTTATGTCTATTAATGATACCTTAGGCTACCTAGCTGGTAATGAGATGTTGATAGAAACAGGAAAACGTATTCAAAGCGTTTTACCAAAAGAAGTGATTATTTCTCGTTTGGGTGACGATGAATTTGCTGTATTGTTAACTGGTTTAGATATTGATGTCTATGCGGCAAAGATTGCCCATAAAATTATTGATGAAATAAATCAACCCTACCAATTAAGTATTGATCAAGCGCGCGTATCTGCAACGATTGGTATAGCATATTATCCAGGATCTGGAAAAAATTTAAGTGAACTTTTAAAAAATGCCAATATAGCATTAGCACGTGCAAAACAAGCAATGCGTGGAGCATTTCAATTTTATTCAGATGAGCTTAATAAAATTGGTGAAACTGATATAGAATTAGAAAAATCACTTCAAGATGCAATGAAAATTGAACAAGAGTTTTTTCTTGTTTATCAGCCAATATTTGAATTAAAGACAAAAAAAATTGTTGGCCTCAATGTTATGATACATTGGCAGCATCCTAAACTCGGACTCATGTTTCCTCAACAATTTATTTCAATTGCCGAGAAAGCTGGTTTGATTATCTCCATTAGTAAATGGATGATTGAGAAAATTATACGAGATTATGCAAAAATCAAAGAATTAAAAATGCCACTATTTGAAATTGTAATTAATACCAATATTTCGCCATTTCAGTTGGCTAACTATCAAATAAGCGATTCAATTAAAAATTTAGTTGAAGCTACAGATTTACCAGTAAGATATATCGTTTTAGAAATAAACGAAGCATTATTTTTGCAATACATTGAAACCGAAACAGTAATTGAAAAACTACATGGGATAACCATTCAACCGATCATTTCTTCACTCAACATAGATTCAACATTTCTTAATAAATTATCTAAGCTACCAATTTCATCATTAAAAATTGATCATTCTATTATAAAAGACATTACGAAGAGGGAGTATAGTACTACGGTTGTGAAATCGATTATCCAGCTGGCGAACGAGTTGAAAATTAATGTCTTGGCAGAAGGGATCGATGATGAAGAACAATATAACTTTTTACTCGCCCAAGGATGTTTATTAGGGCAAGGCGATTATTTGTCTAGACCACTAGCGATAGATGAATTAATTGAACATATAAAACACGAACATATATAAAAAAATACTGATGAAGTTTTTTTCAAATGCTCACATGCTGGATATATATGATCAAATATTTTCGAAAAATTGTAGAATTGACCAAAGCGGGATTATTGTATTTTATTTTATCTTTTATATTAATATGTATTATTCCAATATGGGTGCTGAAACTTAGCTATGAATTGAAAAAAATCCCAAGTAATTTTGAATATACAGCAGATATATTTTCATTAGATAATTTTTATAATGAAAAATTAAAACGATTTGAAGGAGAAAGAATATCAAAAACATATTTTAAATACCGCGTGATTGAAAAAACTGCTACTTATCTTGCTATCGAAGTAACATTTGATGTAAAGGAATTGAATGAGACGCCAATTTTTTCAGTAACCAGATTATATTATATTAACCCATATACTCATCAACATATTTCAATGAATAACTTAAAAAATAGAAATGGATTTCTATTTGCACCAATGTATTCAGATAAATCTAATTATATTTATTGGCATGTTAATTATGATGCACCTGCAACGTTAAAATTTGTTAAATCCGAAAAAATTAATGGATTGAAAGTATATAAATATCATGCGTATTACGAAGCAGATCAAACTGAGAATCTCAGTTACTTACCCGATGTGCCAGAGAAACGTGGTATTCATACTACTATAAATTTAACATTGTGGATTGAACCTATATCGGGTTGGTTAATAAAATATGAAGATAGCACTTTAGCATATTACTATAATCGCATGACTGGTCAATACATAGAACCATGGAACAAATTTTCAAACCGATATACTCAAACAAGTATAGTAAATAATGTTAATTATGCATTCGTTTTAAAATGGAAATTTATTATTATTGATTATATAGTTCCAATTATTTTATTATTCCTGGCTTTTGTTTTTTTCTGGTTTGGCTATAAGAAAGCTAATTGGAGGTTTGTTAAACCCTCAATTATTTTATTTTTCAAAAAAGTTGAAAAAGTAACAATTTCAGGCTTGATTATTATTTTGCTTATTATAGCTATTGCTGAATTTGCTTATTACCTATCAGTGTATAAAAAAAAGCAATTACACTATAAAATAGGCATTTCGCTTTGGATCCATAATAATGCTTATATGAATGCAATTAAGGGATTTAAAGATGGTTTAGCTGAATATGGTATTAATAATAACGAAAATGTAACATTTTATATTGAAAGTTCTAATGCAGATGTGGAAAAGCAAATTAATATAATTCAATTATTTATTAATAAAAAATTTGATTTAATCTATACTTTAGGAACTCCGGGAAGTTTAATAGCAAAAGGTATAACAAAAAATATTCCCATTGTATTCTCATTTGTAGCTTATCCTGTTGAAGTTAATTTAATTGATTCGCTGAGGTCTTCCAAGACCAATTTAGTTGGTTCGCGAAATTATATTCCCGCATCACAACAATTTTATTATTTTGAACAGCTCTATCCCAATGTAAAAAAACTTGGCTTTGTTCGCCATAAAGGAAATGAAAGTTCCGAAATTCAATTGAAGGAATATCAGCAATTATTTAGTAAACGTCATGTTCAATTAATCGATATTGCTGTAGTAGACGAGGATCATTTATCCCAACTATTACAGTCACCGTTAGGTTATGATTCGCTATACCTAGCATGTGATACCTTTATGCAAGGGAATGCTGGGCGGATAGCTGTTGATATTAGCCGTAAAAATAAAATACCGACTTTTACTTGTAATATGGAAAATGTTATCGATGGTGCATTAATAGGTTATGTTGCTGATCCCTATATTATTGGCAAAATAGCAGGTCGTAAAGCCGCTTTAATTCTTCGAGGAGCGGACCCTCAATGGTTATATAGTGAATCGCCTAAACAAGGATATCTAATAATTAATAGGACTACCGCTAAGTTACTAGGCATTGATATTCCAGAGGCAATATTACAAAAATCAGATTATATCATTGGAAAATGAGTACTATGCTAACAATTAAAGGAAAGTTATTAATTAGTTTTTTTAGTTTGTCGATGCTAATATTTTTAGTTGGCATGATATTTTACAATCAGCTAAAAATATTAATACAACCTCTTTCTCCACAAAGTATTCCACAAAATGTTGACTTATTAGGAAAAAATATTGAAAAAAATGATTTAATATTTAAACTTTTATATCAACAATTATTAGTTAATAATCATTTTGAGAATTATATCTTAACTCAGCGCCTTCCTGAATTACAAGAATATTACGCTAGCGATGCTGATTTGATTCGTATTTCCAATGAATTAAAAAATATTGATCCAAATTTTCCGAATGAATTAACTAATCAATTGAGATTAAGTGAAGACGAGCGCCAAAATCTTTTGAATATTTTAAAGTCTCAGAATGTATCGTTAATCAATGAATTAAATCCAACAAGCAATTATTCAAAAATTAAAAATAATGTTAGAAATATCATTAATCATTATTATCGTCAATCTGAACAATTTTCAAATGAGCTTGCTATAGTATCAGTTAAACTATCAGTGAAAAATGCAAATAAAAAATTACAAGATAGTTTAAACACGACATTAATTATATTTATTGATGCGATAATTATCTCGATTATCTTAACAATTATTGCGTCTCGATTAATTACCAAACCGATTGGTTTATTAAAGAAAAATCTTGAACAAGAAGGTATGGAAAATTTGAGTATTCCTATTGAGCCAACATTGTTACAGTTGCGAGGGGAAATTGGTGATTTAGCACGATCTTTTGACAAGCTAATTAATAAATTGAGATCGACAACTGTATTAAGAGATGAACTGATTAATGAAATTAAAGAAAGAAAGAAAGTTGAAAAAAAGCTTCGTCGTTTAGCTCTCAATTTACGTGAATCCAATCGGGCGCTTGATCAATTTGCCTATATTGCATCTCATGATTTACGTGCACCATTAAGAGCGATTGAAAATCTTGCTGATTGGATTCAACAAGATTCATATGGTCAATTTTCGGAAACTTCACGTAATCATTTTGATTTGCTAAAAAAACGAGTGGAGCGCTTAGATTCATTAATTAACGGTATACTTGATTATTCTAGAGCAGGAATTATGAGTAATTCTGAACAAATTATAGATATAAGAAAAATAGTTGAGGAGGTTGTTGATACCTTATCGCCATCTAAGCATGTTGATATTGTTATTGACTCTGAGTTACCAATCATAAAATGTAATAAGACCTCCATTACACAGATATTTCTTAATTTATTAAGTAATGCAATTAAGTATATTGATAAGCCTCAGGGTCATATTAATATTGGTTATAAACAAATTCCTAAATATCATCAATTTTATATATCGGATAATGGTCCAGGAATTGAGCCAAAATTTCAAGATAAGATTTTCGATATTTTTCAAACATTGCAATCACGTGATACGACTGATAGCACCGGACTTGGATTGGCGATCGTTAAACGTATTATTGAAAAAAATGGCGGAAGAGTTTGGTTAACCTCTGAGATTGGCAAAGGAACAACTTTTTATTTTACTTGGCCACAAGTCTAGCCTTATAATCGTTTTCCTATTAATCTCATTTGACGGTAGCCAATGATCAAGAAATTTTTTTTTATAATTTGTTTAATGTTGAATAATTTAACTTGTTTCGCTTTTACACCCGAACAAATCGTTTTTTTTGGCGATAGTTTAAGTGATAATGGTAATCTATATCATCTATTGCTCAAAATTATTCCAAAGTCACCACCTTATTTTGAGGGTCGTTTTTCCAATGGGCCAACATGGGCTGAAAATTTAGGTACGTATTTTTATAATCAATTTTATATTGATTATAAAATATATGCTTATGGTGGTGCGACAGCAATATTGCATACTCCTACTGATAAATTTATTGCTCCAATGACATTAGAAAATGAAATCAATCAATATACCTTTGATTCCATATTCAAGAATAAACATGCAGTGCTGTACGCTATATGGATAGGCGGCAATGATTATTTATTTGATGCGACAACGAATGATATTCCATCGAGAGAAATTTTAACTAACAAGGTTGTTGCAAAGATTATTTGGTCAATTGAGACTTTAATATCGCAAGGCGCTAAACATTTTTTAATACTGAATATGCCTGATTTATCCTTTACTCCGTTTGCAAAAACGAATGGTCTAGTTGATAAACTGCATGATCTCAGTGTATTGCATAATCGAAAGTTAGATGCTGAGATGATCAATCTTAAAAATAGTTACCCTAAAGTGCAATTTACTTATATTGATATTTATAAAATTTTAAACGAATTGATTACTGATCCTGGAAAATTTAATGACATGTATCATGTTAATATTACAGATACGGTACATGCTTGTTGGGAAGGCGGTTATACATTTGCTAGAACCATAGAAGAAATCAATAGAGATGGAAATTTAAATCAATTATCTAGGGACTCTCATTTTCCATTAAATGGGATGATACGTTATTCACCCGCATTGGCAGAGAGTTTCCGAGTAAATTTAGCCTTCAATCGAGGATTAATGCCATGTAATAATGCAGATGAGTATATATTTTGGGATCAAATTCATCCAACAAAAATTGTCCACTATATTTTAGCAGAGTATATTTTAGAAAATTTGAACTTAAATATCACATGAATCAGATAGGGGTGTTAGCTAATATCTAAAACTATCGTCGTTTGTTTTGAAAATATTCAACGGTGGTGGCGCATACTAAATCACCCCAGACATTTGTCATTGTTCTAAAGCGATCCAAGATGCGATCAAAGGGTAATAGCAAACCGATCGCTGAAACAGGAACATTCACTGCTCGCAATACCATGACCATTGTAATTAAGCCGCCTTCTGGAATACCAGTTGCGCCCATACCAGCTAAGATAGCTGTTAAAAAGACACCAATTTGTGCAAGGATTGAAAGATCGTATCCCAAAACTTGAGAGAAAAAGAGCGCTGATACTGCCTCATACATAGCCGTACCCGCTAAGTTAATTGTGGTAGCAAGTGGTAATACAAATCGTGCTACTTCATCGCTAACTTTTTGTTCCTTAGCTACTAACATTGTTACTGGTAAAGTTGCCATTGAACTTGACGTTGCAAATGCTGTAATTAATGCATTTGATGCAGCTGAAATAAATTCTTTCGAATCTTTACCCACTAGGAAAATTACCAGCGCTAATTGCCAGATGATTTGCAAAAACAAACCGAATAGAAAAATAACAATGAACATTAACATGCCGCCTAAACTTTTTAGTAAAAGATGTTGTAAAGAAGCTTCTGCAATTGCTGCTGCTAATAATGAAAATAATCCTACTGGGGTAAGATACATCAACCAGATTACCATTTTAATAAATACATCTCTTAATCCAGTAATAAAATCGATAACTGGATGAGCTGTCTTTCCGACTGAAAGACAGCTAATAGCAAATACGATGCTAAAAAATACGATAGGCATGATTTCATATTTTACTGCAGCTTCTAAAATATTAGGTGGAAATAGTGTTAAGAGATACGATGAAAAAGGTACAGGTTTTAAATCAATAGGTGTTGCATTTGCTAAAATTAAATTTGCTGCGACACCATTACCTGGTTGAAAGGTGTTTAATAAAACAAGGCCGATAAAAACGGCAACTGACACGCTAAACAAAACATAAGCTAATGTATAGATACCAATGGATCCCAATTTTTTTATCGCACCTAATGAAGCAATAGCACTGACCAGTGCGCAAAAAATTAGTGGTAAAACGATCAGCTTCAGCATGTTGATAAATACTTGACCAATCCATTTGATTGTTATCATTTGTTGAGGGAAAAAAATACCGCAAGCAATACCTAAGAAAATACTTAACACAATTAGCGGGAACATGTAGTTTTTCAACGCTTCCTTGCCTCCCGTCCCTTGAATACTTTTAGTATAGCTATTTAAATAGCTATTTACCTACCAATATTTCCAAAGGCTTGACAGCACTTGCTAATACTCATGCAACTGTTGCCTTCTAGGCAAGCAGGATCAACACATTGGCAAGAATCACCTCTTGGGCAACCACTGCTTCGTTGTTCACTACTATAATAACTTTTCCCACAATTGCTGCGATTACATCCATAAGCAATTGCGTAATTACTAAACAAAACTCCTAAACATCCGATAATTATTGCTAATTTTATTTTCACGTGAAATCTCCTTTAAACTTTGTTAGAGAGTTTACAGTGATGATGATAATAATATTATATCATTGCTGAATGACTTATCTTTTCAGGAAGATGAGTTTGTTATAATAATGTGTTACTATAATATTTCTGATTAAATTTATTCCGCGACATGACATGCGAATGTGAGATATGATCAACGTTTTTTTGATAATCGTAGCGGCAATTTTAGTATTACTGAACGCATTTTTTGTTGCGGCTGAATTTGGTATGGTAAAGATACGCCAAACGCGTATTGCTGCAATAAAAAACACTTACGGATTTCGTGGGAAAATATTATTTGAAATTAGTAAACATTTAGATGCTTATCTATCCGCATGCCAATTAGGCATCACACTTGCTTCACTAGGATTAGGCTGGATAGGAGAACCTGCATTTGCTCATTTACTCGAGCCTGTATTTGCGAAAATGGGTGTTGTTTCACCGGATGCTCTTCATGCAACCGCATTAACTCTGGCTTTTATTTTAATTACTTTTTTGCATATTGTAGTTGGAGAATTATTACCAAAATCAATTGCTATTCGACAAGCCGAAATGGTATCCATTTGGACGGCTTTGCCATTATATGGATTTTATTGGTTAATGTATCCAGTGATTTGGTTTATGAATAGTTGTTCAAATATTTTGTTGAGATGGTTGCAACTTAGTAAACAATGGTCTGGCGACCATTTTTATTCTGTAGCTGAAATTAAATTGATTTTGAGTAGTACCTATCTTCATGGGAAATTAACTAAATATGAAAAGAATATATTAGAGCATACACTTGATTTAGGTGATTTGAAGGTAACGGATGTGATGCGACCTGTTGACGATATGATTATGATAAATGCCGCTCTTTCCCCTCAAGAAGCTTTAGATATTGTTAATAAATATCGTTATAGTCGTTATCCTATTTACGATAATCAGGCGCATACAGTGATTGGTATTGTACATGTCAAAGATATATTTTCTGAGTTGTATGAAAAAAAAGAAATCCTTAATTTGAGAAATATTATGCATCCTGTGTTAAAGATTTCACGACGTTTGCCAGCACTGGAATTAATGCGAAAATTTCGTGAAGGCATGCCACATTTTGCTTTAGTTTATAGTGGAGGAGAAGATCATTTAATTGGATTCGTTACGCTAGATAATTTATTACATATATTAGTAGGTCGTATCAAAGATGAGTTTCATCATACTCGCGATGATTGGATAAAGAATGACGATGGTAGTTTTTTTATTCCTGGAAATGCCTCGATTTACACGCTGGAACGCGCTTTAAATATTGATATCGAATTGGAAAATATTGAAGATGAAATAGATACGATAAATGGTTTAATTACTTCTCGGTTAAAAGCTATGCCCACAATAGGGCAAAAAATTGAATTTAATCAATTTACAATTATTGTTGAGAAAATGAAAGGGCCAAGAGTTTTGCATGTTCGTGTGTATCGACGAGTAGATAATATGCTTTGACAGCATTTTCTGTCGAATCTTTTATGTTAAAATTTAATATACGACACAATATTGACTAAGAAAAAAAATGTTTTTAATGTAATCATTTTTTCTTAGACATTAAAATTGTAAAAATGGAAGGAAAGGTAATGGAGAAGTTATGAATGATAATCAATTCAAACCAGCATGGTGGTTACCAAATTCTCATTTACAAACTTTATGGCCAGTTATTTGTCGTCGCAATATAAAAAATTTACCGATAGAAAGAGAGCGGCTTGATTTACCAGATGGGGATTTTGTTGATTTAGATTGGATAGGTCGCCAGCAGGCAGGACCACTTGTTTTAATTTTGCACGGATTAGAGGGTTCAATCGATTCACATTATGCGAAAGGAATGTTAAAAACTATTTACCAACAATCGTGGCGTGGTGTTTTCATGCATTTTCGTGGTTGTAGTGGTGAACCTAATCGATTGCCTCGTAGCTACCACTCCGGTGAAACAGGCGATGTTGAACAAGTAATAAAAATTTTATTAAATCGCGAACCAGATTTAGCGATAGCAGTAGTTGGTTTTTCATTAGGAGGCAATGTTTTATTAAAGTGGTTAGGTGAAACAGGAATTAACAATCCACTAAAAGCAGCCATTGCCATCTCTGTGCCGTTTGAATTACATAAAGCTGCCGCAAGAATTCAAAAGGGATTTTCTAAATTTTATCAGTGGTATTTTATGAAATGTTTACGCGAACGTCTCTCGTACAAATTCCAAGTCAAACCTCCTCATGTTGATCCTTTGCTTATTTATAAAGTTAATTCGATGTATGAATTTGATGATAAAATCACTGCGCCTTTACATGGATTTTCCGGTGTGAGTGAGTATTATTCAATTTCAAGTAGTCGCCAGTATCTAAGAAATATTTGTGTTCCAACTCTTATTCTGCATGCTAAAGATGATCCATTTATGACAGAAGATACTATTCCTGCTAAACATGAATTATCATCACTGGTTCAGTTAGAAGTGACTGAAGCTGGTGGACATGTTGGCTTTGTATCAGGAAAATATCCTTGGAAACCTGAATATTGGTTAGAGAAACGTGTTCCCGGATTTTTAGAGGAACATTTATCTCGTTCTTAAAATGTTTAAGTATAAATGAATATATAATTGATTTTCTTATACGTCTATTTCCTTCATCTGTTATCTGCTACAATTTGCCTTGATTCCCAGTCAGGGTTGCGGGTTTTTCATGAGCTATTTTATTAATCTTTCAATTTTTCGGCGAAATCGTGATTTTACCTTATTATTTATTGGGCAATTTGTTTCCTTTATGGGAACAATGATTACCGGCGTTGCTTTACCTTATCAAATTTATATGGAAACACGCTCGACGTTGATGGTGGGTTTATTAAGCTTATTTCAATTGTTACCATTACTGTTAACAGCATTAATTGGCGGTGTTTTTGCGGATCGTTATCATCGCCGCTACTTATTGTTAATTGCAGAAAGTGTGCTTGCCGGAGGCTGTTTATTATTAGCGTGGAATGCTTCTTTCAAGCACCCGCATATTTGGGCGCTTTTTGTCATTGCAACTATTATGTCTGGATTTAATGGATTACATCGTCCAGCGCTAGATAGTATTGTTCAGCAAATTGTGGATAGAAAAGATTTAGCCGCGGTTGGTTCATTAGGAATATTTAAATTTAGCGTTTCTTCTATTGCTGGACCAGCAATGGGTGGATTGATTATTGCATCGATGGGAGTGGTGACCACCTACTTAATTGATTTTTTCTCGTTCCTGATTTCGTTAATTGCATTATTGTATATGCAATATATTCCGAAACCTCAGAACGTTCAAGATGAATCAACTTGGTCATCACTTAAAAAAGGTATACGGTATGCATTATCACGCCAAGAATTAATTGGTACTTATGTGGTTGATTTCGTAGCGATGGTATTTGGAATGCCGATAGCCTTATTTCCTGCGATTGCTTTATCATTTGGTGGTGCCAAAGTATTAGGCATGTTATATGCAGCGCCTGCAGTGGGCGCGTTGATTATTTCATTTTTTAGTAGTTGGACAATATCTATTAAACGGCATGGTGTAGCCATTTCAATTTCAGCAGCATTATGGGGAGTGGCTATTATATTATTTGGATTATCTACTAATTTTATTTTTGCTTTTATCTTTCTTGCTTTTGCCGGAGGATTTGATGCAATAAGCGGTATTTTTCGTATGGTTATGTGGAATGAAACGATACCACGCGAACTTCGAGGTCGTCTGGCGGGTATCGAAATGATCGGATATTTAAGTGGACCAAAATTAGGTGATACTGAAGCAGGATTGGTAGCTGCAGCTTTTGGAATTACTGCTTCAATTGTGTCCGGCGGTGTATTATGTGTGGTTGGTGTCATGATATGTAGCTATTTTCTTCCAAAATTTTGGCAGTACCGGGCTGACTCAGCATGAATCATTTAATTTCTGGCGCGAATTATTTTATTGAAGGCTTACGATTAATTTTTAAACCTGGGTTGCGACGCTTTGTTATTATTCCTTGTATCATTAATATTATTTTGTTTACAGGACTATTTATTCTCTTAAGTCATTACATACATATTTTTAATACTTGGTTTGAAGGTCATTTACCAACTTGGTTACAATGGATGAGTGTTATTCTATGGTTATTCTTCTTAGTAGGTTTTATTTTAATATTCATTTATACATTTGTGATAATGGCAAATCTGATTTCTGCACCATTCAATGGTTTGCTTGCTGAAAAAGTTGAATTCTTTCTTACTGGAAAAAAATTAACTGCACGAAGTGTAATGAGTAATTTATTAGATATTCCGCGTATCTTAGGCCGTCAATTTGCTATTGTGCTTGGCTATCTTCCACTGGCCATTATTATTTTTATTTTGTTTTTTGTGCCTATGATGCAAATGTTAGCTGCAGTTGCCTGGTTTTTTTTTAATGCATGGTTTATTACTTTACTTTATGTCGATTTTCCTACTGATAATCATCGTATTCCGCTGCGAGTAGTACGTACGCTTCTTAAAAAAAATCGTTGGTCCTCACTGGGGTTTGGAATCGCTGTATTATTGGCGATGATGATTCCAGTGCTGAACTTTATTGCCATACCAGCGGCAGTTGCTGGTGCGACCAAATATTGGTTAGAAGATTTAGCGATAAATGATATAGATACAACTATAAAATAGTATGCGTGAGAGGTAGTTGTTCAGTTCTTATTTTTCTTAAACAATGATAAATATTGTCCGTAGCCTCGCTTTTTTAAATCTTGTACTGGAATAAATTCAAGTGCTGCCGAATTCATGCAATATCGTTTGAAAGTAGGAGGCGGACCATCATCAAATACATGACCTAAATGTGATTGCCCAATTTTTGAAATAACTTCTGTGCGTTGAGTAAACCAGCCATTATCAGGTTGCAAAATAATATTGTTTGGATCAATAGGCTTAGTAAAAGATGGCCATCCTGTGGTCGAATCATATTTATCCAGCGAACTAAATAGAGGTTCTCCTGAAACAATATCGACATAAATTCCCGCTTTATTATTATTCCAATAAGCGTTTTTAAAGGGTTTTTCTGTACCTTTTTCTTGAGTAACATAATATTGTATGGGAGTTAATTTTTGCTTTAATACAGCATCACTGGGTTTTTGATATTGATTTGCTAGTGCACCGGTGGTACTGAGTGTAAGAATGATAAATATGCAATTAAGAATAGATTTCACCAGTATAAACCTTTTTCTGATAAAGTAATTATATTATAGCCTATTGATTCCTACTATTTCTATACCGGTACGTTGGAGGTTTATAAAACATAATGGCGACCATCAAACAGCTACTAATATTTTGTATTTTCCTAATGCTTTTGTTATTTGCCTCTTGCAGTTTGGCTAAGCAACATTCCCAAATAGCTGTGGCAACATTTGCTGGCGGTTGTTTTTGGTGCACCCAAGCTGATTTTGATAAAGTGCCGGGTGTGATTAAAACGGTGGTAGGATATACAGGTGGTAGTCGTGCTTATCCTAATTATGAGCAAGTCTCACAAGGAGATACAGGTTATTATGAAGCGGTACAAGTGACTTATGATTCTGCTCAGCTTAGTTATCAGCAGTTGTTAAATAAATTTTGGCATAGCATCGACCCAACTGATGCAAAAGGTCAATTTTGTGATAAGGGAGATCAATATCAAGCAGTTATTTTTTATCGCGATCAACTGCAAAAAAAGTTAGCTTTAGCAAGTCGAGAACAATTAATTCAATCGGCTCGCTTTCCACACATTGCTACACAAATTTTACCAGAAAAAATATTTTATCCGGCTGAAGTATATCATCAAAAATTTTATCAAAAAAATCCAATCCGTTATCGCTTTTATCGTTATCAATGTGGTCGCGATCAACGATTACAAGAGCTTTGGGGGTAAAATTTATGGAAAATAAATGGTTTGTTTGGATTGGAATACTTTTTTTATCAATCAATTTTTTAACTACGAATGCTTATTCTTCACAAGAAAATAATCTTGTTAAATTTATAACAATGGCAGACATCCACTTTGATCCGTTCATCGCATGTTATCGAGAAAAAATACACCCTTGTCCAATCATCCAAAAATTACGCCAAGCGCCCATTCCTCAATGGTCGTCATTATTAGCAAAATATGATACTGAACCACCTTATTATCGATTTAATACGAATTATCCTTTATTAGTTTCTTCATTGACTTCAGCTAAAAAAATTGCTGCACAAAGCAATCCACAATTCATTTTGATTCTCGGCGATTTTATTGGACACGATTATCGTGAATCATACCAACAATATACGAATGATCATTCTAAAATTGGCTATCAATCATTTTTTAATAAAACCATGGAATACTTAACGAGTGAATTAACTAAAACTTTTCCTAATACTGAAATATTTCCAGTGGTTGGTAATCACGATTCCTATTTTGGTAATTATGTATTTTATGCAAACACAAAATTTTATAATCAATTATTAACTATTTGGACTCCGTTAATGAAAGATCAAAAGAATCGTGCATCACTTGCATCCTCTTTTTCAATAGGCGGCTATTATGCAGTGGATATTCCTACTCATTCTAATTTGCGTCTAATCGTATTAAATACTATTTTATTTTCTGATAAGGTAATGGGTCGTGGGATCAATCAGGCGGCTCTGAATGAATTGGATTGGTTTCATCAGCAATTAGAGCTTGCTCGATTAAAAAATCAAAAAGTAATCATTGCTATGCATATTCCCCCAGGGATAGATATTTATGCTACTTTAAAATTACGACTTTTTAGATTACTCGATTTGTGGAAATTAACTTATACAAAGCGTTTCGAAGCAGAATTGAGAGCATTTGCCCCTGAAATTATAGGTATTTTTACCGGACATTTACATATTGATTGGTTTCAAATATTAACATTAGATAATTTCCATAGCATTCCAGTGTCAGGCTCACCGTCTATTAGTCCTGTTTATGGTAATAATCCTGGGTTTAAACTGTTTACGTATTCACTACAATTACAGCGTTTTATTGACTTTGAAACATATTCTTATTCAATCGATTCTAATCGTTTTTGGGAAAGAATATCTTACGAAAATAAGTATCATCAGAATCTATTTAGTTTACAGTCTTCTAATAATGCTAATCCAGCTATCTCGCATAAACTGTTGCTAGAGCAATTTACAGCGTTAAAAGCTGCTCCTTAACGGATGAAGAAAACGGTAATAAAACTTGTTTAAAGCGGCTTCTTTCACCACGTAAAATCGTAATCTGGCTTTTAGGTAGATGAAATAGTTTTGCTAAATAAAGAATTAATTCGTCATTCGCTTCACCGTGATGCGGCTTGGCATGTAGTGCAATATGCATTGCCCCTTCTTTGATTTTTAAAAAAGCTGTTTTTTTAGCATTTGGCTTGACGACGATAGATAATTTTATTTGCTTTTTATCAATTTGATACCATGAGGAGAATGAAGTATTCATTTCTTTCCAACTTAGTGCCCTATATCGTAAATTGATAATCAACGATTAATTGATTATATGTAATTTATTATAAAGATACCAATTTTTGTTGCCCTTAAGCCTGCTTTAATCGTATTTCAATTATTTTGGATAAAATAACCTCTCAAGACAACAATTAATGAGAGAGTGTTTTTTCTTATGAATGATAGATATTCTTTAACGACACCAGTATTATCAGAAGAAATTGAGGGAGCTCAGCAAGAATCTTATCGCCAAGAAGATGAAAATCTTCAGACGGCACAGGTGATTCCAGAAGCAGCAGAGCTTGCTTCGAAAGAAAAGACTAGAGAGAGAAAACGTAATTTTATGCGGAAACAACGCACTCTTTTCTACTATTTAGATACTAAAACTAAAATTGATAAAGCAATTAAAATAGAGTGGGATGCTGAATTAGGCGAGCATTATGTGACAGAAAATGGCCAAATACGTTGGCTTACTTCCGGTGCGCAATTAGAGAATCTCAAAAGGAATACTAAAAGAAGACAGGGAAGGATTTCAAAAAACAGCCAACTGACAGAAACGGAAAGAGTAAGAAAATTTTTAGCCACAGGCGGGGAAGTATATGATAAGGAAAATGGGAGAAAAATTGATCCATCAGAATATGCCAACATTGTCCGAAAGGAAAAGCGTTTTTTTCTGGCTGGTCGTTTATTAATTTCCGCCAAATCGATAAAATATAGCCGGAAAAAAGATGGCGTGAGAGGTGAGCTTTTTAACAACGAGCAGGAATCCGCCTCTAACAAAGAGGTATTACCTCAGGATTATCATACTAATGTTCAAGAAGATTCCGCGTTATCCTTTACTCGCACTCCTGTACCAAATGAAGAAAAAATTAGAAAATATTTAGCTCGTGCGGACACCATATATGATAAAGAGTGGTTGATAGAAATTGACAAAACAACAGATATCTCAAGATTTACTGTGAAAGGAAATCGTTTCTTCCTAAACGGTCGTTTGTTAATATCTGGCGAAGCTCTCAAGAAGGGTACTCAATGGCGTTTTCTTGATTCTAAATTACCAGTCCCAGATGGAATGGAAATTAAAGTTAAGGATATAAACAACCACAATTATTATTACGTCATTGATTCAGGAATAGAACATCAAGTATTAACTTATGGAGTATTAAAATCACGAATAAGACGACAATCCTATTATTATCAGGATACGGAAACTAAAGTGGATAAAGATATAGAATGGGATTTCGATGAATTTGGAACGCCTTATGTTATGGAAAATGGTGAGGTACGTTCGCTTATTTCTGGTGCTCAGTTAGAGAATTTCAGAAGATATGGAAGATATGAACCAAACAAAAAACGGGTGGAACCTATTCAGCTAAGCAATCAACTAGAAATGGAATGGATATCTCCAGATTATCTTACCCGTAATCAAGCATTACAAGAAGCATTACTGTTAGATTATTTTGCCGATAATCAAGCAGAAGCCTTACCAGAAGAAGTATTACCAGATTATTTTGCCGGTAATCAAGGAGAAGCCTTACCAGAAGAAGTATTACCAGATTATTTTGCCGGTAATCAAGGAGAAGCCTTATCAGAAGAAGTATTACCAGATTATTTTGCCGATAATCAAGAAGATAGCTTAGAAAATGCTTCTTTTTGGAGTAGAGACGGAGGTTTTAGCCCACTGTTGTTTACTCCAGCACCATCAACTATTCTGGAGACAGACAGTAATAATAAGCTTGATCCTAATCTTATACCCGATGAATCAGATTACAACAGATCTCAGAATTTGGAAATGGATAATATGACAAAATTCACATTTTAATCCTGTTTCATGTTCCCACGGCATTTTTATTACTAATTAAAAAAATATTATTGTATTGACCAACGACAAAATAATTTTTTGTGTGTAATTGAAATTGATCTAAACGATTTATCGCAACAAATACAAATATGCGTTTATTATCTCGCCATAGTTGCCAAAATTCAGCTTCATTAATCAGCTGATTATTTGAATTTTGAAAAGATAGGCTATTCCAAAATTCTCGTAACCAATTATCATTTTGCTTAATGATTGGTGCATCCCAATTGGCTGCTATTTTTACATGTTGGCCAAGATAAAATGGAATATCTTGGAAGTATCTAAAATAAGTAGCGACCATGTCACCGGGCTGTATGATTTCTTTGAGTTGCAGTGCTAATGGTTTTGTTGTAGTTCGATTAAGTTTGTTAGCATTTAATGTGAGTAGCAACAAAAATAGGATGCTGATACTAGCGCAAGTAGTAAAAAGTAGACGTTTGGTTTCCCCCCAAGTTTTAGAGAAATAATTTCCTACTAATAATGCGAGTGGCGGAAAAATAGGTAGTATATAGCCAACTAGTTTTGAATGTGGTATAGAGAAGAATACAAAAATAATCGTTATCCATAATACTAAAAATAAATTAATAGAATGATGCGATAGTTTTAAGAGCGTATGCAATAAGAAAAAAGTCCAGGGTAAAAAACCAATAAGAATAACGGGTAAAAAAAACCAAAAAGGCATTTGATTATTAAAAACTGCTCCTGAAAGGTAGCGAATAATTTGTTGTCCAATAAAAAAATAATGTAGGAATTGTGGATTAGCTTCTTGCGCTAAAAGATACCATGGAGCAGCAATGAGAAGTATTAAAAAAACTCCAGGAAGCAGGTGAGTTTTTTTTAATATTTCCCAGCGCCATAAAAAGATAGTCCAGATTCCGACAATCATGAATGGAAAAACAATGCCAATTAATCCTTTTGCCAATAAAGCAAAACCTGCAGCAGCATAAGAAATGATTAAAAAGTAAGGATGATACGCTTTATTAACGGCTACAATAAATGCTAATAGAGAGCAGCTAATTAAAACGGCTACCTCCAAATCTAAATTTGCATAATGCGCCCCACCAAAATAAAGTGGAGTAGTTGCTAGTACTATCGCGGATAGAAGACCGGTTCGTCTATCAAATAAATGTCTACCGCAGATATAAGTCATGAGGATACCGATCATTCCAAATAAGGCTGGAAATAGGCGTACTGCCCATTCTTTTGCTCCGAATAAACGAATAGCGAATGCTTGAAGCCAGAAATGCAAGATAGGTTTATCAAGAAATATAGTCCCATTCATCCGTGGGGTGATGTAATCACCAGAGACAGCCATATTAAGGGCAATCTCAGCGTATCGACCTTCATCAGGGGTAAATAATGGATAACTACCTAAAAAAAGAAGATAAAAAGCAATCCCGATTGCACTTAAACTGCAGATATCAAAAAACCAAGTTTTATTGCTTATGCTGATGATAGAGGGCAAGAGTATTCTCATTGAAGAGCTTTTGTAGTACAATCAGACTTTATTTTAGTCATTATAAATACAAATTACTGTAAATTGTTAATAAAATATTAAAAAGTTAATTTCAAGTATTTGATAAAATGCTATTTATAAACTTTTTACGAAAGGTAACGAGTATATAATGCTCATTTATTTAAGAGCAAGAACATCAGTCGACTAAGGTAATTTTTCATATCATTAATGAGGGTCGTCATATGCCAATACCAGAAAAAAAAGCAACAGCAATAAATTTTTCTTCTAAGACAAATTTACAGCCTTGTGAAGCAGAATTTTATCACCATGCTCACTTAACAGAAGTGTTTTTCAGACCTTCTAAAGTTACTATTAAAATAAATATCTGTAGCGGTAAAGTCCAAGCTCCAGTGACACCTTCCAATTCTCAAACACCACAAAACGGAAGATCACGTAGATGAAACAACACCCGAACTAGTTCGGGTTATTGTTTTATCCATCCTCTCTTTTCTATCAAAAATGAACTTCTCACATCGATTTGAGAGGCCTTCAGCCCAACTCTTTCAATATTCTAATAATCTGCTATAATTAGCCATCATCAGTGTGTCCTGCCTTAAGGTTTATCCCCCGCGGTAAGATATATCCGATGTAGGTATTTTGTTTAATTATCAAAGGTAAAGAGTTTATGTCAGCACGTGAAAATGGAACCGTAAAGTGGTTCAACAACAGTAAAGGCTATGGATTTATTCAACGCGATCAAGGTGGCGATGTTTTTGTTCACTACAGAGCAATTAGAGGTGATGGTTATCGCACACTAGAAGAAGGATGGCGTGTAGAGTTTACAGTTACACAAGGCCAAAAGGGTCTTCAAGCAGAAGATGTTACTGTTGTTAAATAAACTAGATTAGTTTTTTAACGTAATGCCGTTTAAGCTAATACTTAGGCGGCATTTTTCTTTTATAACAATCATTTCGAATCACTAATAGATATTTCTCAATTCATAGGAGACTGCTTGTCTACATTAGAAGTATTAGAGAAAAAGTTATTGCATTATACAGGCAAAGCTATTGCTGATTTTCATATGATTCAGTCAGGCGATCGTATTCTTGT
>Ga0155582_140_pt1 | contig 37576 bp, 33 predicted proteins | sample RifCSPhighO2_12_FD_107239 | JGI IMG/M metagenome (GOLD analysis project Ga0155582, IMG submission 107239) | Gammaproteobacteria bacterium RIFCSPHIGHO2_12_FULL_37_14
AAATCTGGAAGATATTCATCAAGGAGCTATCAGTGATGAAACGATACAAAAAAAAATAGAAGAAGCATTTGCATCACAGTATACGATCTTTAATGCTTTAAATTCATTCGTTGATCAATTGCAAAGTATGGTGAGGTTGCACGGCTACAAAGGCAGAGTTGATGTGGGCTATGCCTATGAGGATTTTTGTAAATTTAATAGTGACTATTTTAAACCATTTATCGGCGACATCTTAGATTATCAATTATTTGAATATAGATATAGAGAAGAGGATGACTTGGTGCCGATTATCGTTGATATTAACTGGTATGGGGTAAAAAAAGCACTCATCAATCAACTGAGAAACGAACATTATTTTATCTTTTCACCAGCAGAAGAGGCGTTACTGGCTGCGATGATAGAGGATGATGCATCATTATCTGTTATCACACCTGAAAGCCTGGTACTGGTACCAACGCTTAATGAGTTTTTACGTTGTTTAACGTTCTTTACCGAATACTCATCAGAAAAGAAAGCAGCGTTGGCGTGTGCTTATCTCAACGGTAAATCAGAAGCAGAGCAAAAAGCAGTACTTGATAGGCTAGAAAAAATACCCGATTTAGGTAAAGCCCTACAATCTGTACCCGCCATGCAGGCTATTTATTCAGCGTATTGGCAATCAGAGTTATTCATCGCAGCAAAAGCAGATCAATTCGATCGAGTAAAAGCGCTTTGTGCCAGAGGCGCGGATGTGAATGCGGTACTTAACCTCTTGATGATTGACCACAAAGCGGAAATCATGAGTGATTCTACTATTCGTGCTGCGATTAACCCTGCTGGTTTAAGTGCCATCCTCCCTGAAGGTGCGCATCAAGGCAAAACAGTTGCAGAAGTATGGATCAACTCAAAGCGCGGTCGTTATTGGCTCGCAGAAGACCAACGATTGCAAGCATTATTTCCAGACAGTATTTCTGGTCAGTCAAAGGCAGCGTGGCTTACTCAAGCGGCAGCAGAGAAACCTGTGCAAAGTTTAAAATTATTCGCACCAGAAAATCCGCATCTCAAACAATTCTTGCAAGATGTGGTGGATGGAAAAAAGGAAGAAGCGGAGAAGATGTTAAAAGATCACCCTGAGATGCAGCAAGTGTTATTAACCAGCCAAGCTAAAGTGAAAGATTATGCTGGCAGGAAAATCATAGGTACGGCACTCGCCATTGCATTAGGCGCCATAGATGTGAGCATTGGCGAACATGAAGAAATGGCGGAGATGATCACACGTTACTTGAAAGGGCTGCCGGATGGTGAAGCTGAAATAGCAAAACAAAAAACAGCGCAATTTCCAGAGGGTTGGGAGCAACAAGAGGAAGCACGCAGAGAAGCAGATTCTATCGCGCTTAAAAAAGTATTTGAAAAAATTAAGTTATCAACAAACGAGGCAGAAGGAGCAGTGGCCGTCATGGAATTTAAAGACTATCTTGCCAAACAAAAAGATAGAGTCATTAAAACAGGTTATCATTTTAATGACCAATTGCTTGCAGAGGCGCTAGAGCTTTACGATAGTCATTATGATGAGTTTGGTGACGATGATAGCCCGAAAAACAAATTGGCAGCGATTAAGGTGATCGGTGGTATCGAGTGTTTATTTACGGCCAATCTTGCTCAGACGGTGTGTAATGGTCTTGGGGATAAAAAAATATTGGACCGCTCGTTAAAGTTGAAGGAGCCGATGGGTTTTCCATTTTTTCATCCGGATCTCGGTATTTCTCATTTTGTTGATTGTTATTCTTCTGGGCGTCTGTGGGTGTCGGCTACGAAAACCGTCATTGGAATACTCGGCGCTGGGTTGATCCGCAATACTTCAAAGCATATGTCAAGCAAAAAAATCAAACTTGCAAAAACTTATGCAGCCTGCAAATCACCGGCCTCCGTCACCACGGTGCACAATAATCTAGTGTGATTTTTCAGATGTTCGCTACTTGATTGCACATGCAATCTCACAACAGGATTTTTTGAGGGTTATCATTAAATCAGGGAAAACGCATAAAAATAATTTAATTTCAGCAATAATCAGGCTGGTTGCATGATGTGAAACGGTGAAAGCTCAGACCTTTAACGCTTCTTCTAAATCTTCTTTTAAATCATCAATGGCTTCTATACCAACAGAAAGACGAATGAGATTATCTTTAATTCCGAGTTGATCGCGTTGTGCTTGTGGCAAACTAGCATGCGTCATGATGGCAGGATGCTCAATCAAACTTTCTACTCCCCCTAAGCTTTCGGCTAATGCAAAAATTTTACAATGTTCGAGCATTTTTAGGGTTTGTTCTTTGTTAGCTTTTAATTCGACAGAGATCATGCCGCCAAAATGCTGCATTTGCTTTTTGGCTAATAGATGTTGTGGATGGCTAATGAGTCCAGGATAAATAACACGAGAAATTTTGGGATGTTTTTCTAACCATCGCGCGAGTTCTAATGCATTGGTACAATGACGTTCCATACGGATAACTAGTGTTTTTAACCCACGCATTGCCAAGAAACTATCAAAAGGCGAAGCAATTGCACCGACAGCATTTTGCAAAAATACAAGTTGTTCAGCCAGATCATCACGATTGACGACGACCACTCCACCAACAATATCGGAATGCCCGCTCAAATATTTTGTGGCGGAATGTACAACAATATCCAAGCCGTATTCTAATGGACGCTGGAGATAGGGAGTGGCAAATGTATTATCGACAACCGAAATTAAATGATGTTTTTTTGCAATTTCAGCTATTTTTTCTAGATCAATTAGTTTGAGCATAGGATTCGTTGGTGTTTCAACCCAAATCATGCGTGTTTCGGGACGAATGTATTGTTCTATTTTTTCAGGATGAGTGAAATCAACAAAACTTGCTTGCAAGCCTGCAGAACGATTTCGTACTTTTTCAACGATACGATACGTTCCGCCATAGACATCATCACATATCAAAAGATGGTCATTCGGTTTTAATAATTCCAAGATAGTGGCAGTTGCAGCCATGCCCGAAGCAAATGCATAGCCATATTTGCCTGATTCTAAATCAGCAATGCATTGCTCATAGGCAAAACGAGTTGGATTCTTAGTACGAGAATATTCATAACCTTTATGTTTTCCCGGACTGGTTTGCACATAGGTAGATGTCGCATAAATGGGCGTCATAATGGCACCAGTTGTAGGATCAGGTGTTTGACCGGCATGAATGGCGCGAGTGGCGAGATGTTGTTTCAATTTGTTCATGTAAATTCCTAGTCAGAATTAACTCTTTTTTTATTACGAATCATCGTTTCAATTTCATTCATGGCTTCTGTTAATCGTGCAGCATTTTCTGTTCTTTCATCCAGTTATCATCGACAAACTTGCTCAAATAATTGCGTACACTATCAGGTAAAATCACTAAACATTTTTGACCTTTATCTAAGCGTTTGGCAGCTTGTAAAGCCGCCCACACAGCCGTTCCAGATGAGCCACCAACTAACAATCCTTCTTCACGAATCAATCGCCTTGCCATTAGGAATGAATCTTTGTCAGTTACCTTTATATATTCATCGACAATAGAATTATCAAGCACATCAGGAATAAAATCATACCCTATGCCTTCCACGAGATAAGGAAAAACGTCGGTACCGCCACCGATAATGGAGCCATACGGATCGACACCAATAATTTGTATCGCCGGAATGACAGCTTTTAGTCGTTTGGCAACGCCAGTAATGGTGCCACCCGTTCCAGCGCCGATGACAACCATGGCTAAGTTATTTCCCATATCATCTAAGATTTCTTGTGCGGTATATTCAAAATGCGCAGCTGGATTACTAGGATTAGTATATTGATTCAGAATATGCGAATCAGGAATTTCTTTTTGCAAACGTTTTGCTAATGAAATATGGCTATTTTCATCATTCCATTTTGCTTCTGTAGGTGTGCGATAAATTGTAGCGCCCAGCGCTTCCAAAATAATTTCTTTTTCTCGACTCATTTTTTCCGGCATGGTAATAATGACTTTGTAACCTTTTACCGCGCCGACTAAAGCGACGCCGATACCAGCATTCCCAGAAGTTGCTTCAATTAGTGTATCGCCAGGTTTGATTTTTCCTTGTTTCTCTGCATCCACTACCATTTTAATCGCTATTCTATCTTTAACAGAGCCACCAGGATTCAAAAATTCACATTTACCATATAAGTCACAAGACAGTTCTTTGCCAATTTTATCTAAACGTACACTAGGCGTATTGCCGATCGCTTCTAGAATATTCGTTAATAACATTTACTCTTCCTTAATCCATCGATTCAGGCGTCACGATGGTAAAATTAGCGTCAGTATATTTTGAAACATGACAAGTATACGTATCGGCGTTTGGCGTTAAATTGCCGCTGATAGTAACATAATAAGATTTGCCTCGAACAATGTGTCCCCAACTTTCCAATTGACAAAAGTTTTTTATTTTTTTTACGGTGTATGGATCCCGTCGATAAGGACTAAATTGCAGTTCAGACACTGTAATTAAATAATTTCTGCTGTAAGTAAATGCTACCCAAAAATTTGTTCCTCTTTTCAGATCAAATAAATAAGGAATATTTTGATTCGTATCGACATCCCGAATAATCAATAACCAAGAGGGTTTACCGACAAAGGTATGTAAGCGAGTGTAGATTTGAATGGTTTGCCCTAAGCCTTCATTATCTTCAGCAAAACTTTTTGTGAAACTAAGTAGAATCATCATGAGGCAAAGGATGGTATATTTAAGCATATTTTTTATCCTTTCTTAAGAAGATAACCTGCAAAGATAATGAGTAAAACAAACCAAATCAGCGACCATTCAGCCATGTTAAGATATAAAAACTCCCATCCACGCTGAGTGCATTCGGCACTGCCAGCAAATATTTTTTGCGCAGTTTCTTTAAAGGATAAGATTCGCAACATATATTGAATACTAACCCCGCATTCAGTATTGCTGCCGTTTGAGAAAAATTGTAACCATACTTGTCTGCCAGCAAAAAAAGCACCTGTTAGAGCTGCGCATGTCGATAAAAAATTAATAGTTAATCGACTTAATTTGTATTTGTGGATGAAAAAGCCAATAAAAAATAGTATTGCTAATAAGGCAAATGTTAAGCGTTGCAGAGTGCATAATGGGCAAGGAACAAAGCCATCAACGTATTGCAACCACATGCTAATGATTAATACGAATAAAACGCTTAAAAAGCCTAACAAATAGAGTGATCGTGATGGTGTTAACATAATCTTGTCCAAATATATTGAATTCTAGAAATGGCAATAAGCCTTAGTTTAGAATTATTTTTTATCTAATTTATCTACCAACCAGTTTTGTAAGATTAATTGTGCAGCGACGCGATCAACTTGTCCATCTTGAAGTGCTTTATATCCACCTTCTGAAAATAATCTTTCTCGGGCATCTTTGGTGGTTAATCTCTCATCAGTCTCATACACGGGTAATTGATAGCGCGTGTGAAGAGAATTGGCAAATTGCCTAGCGTGAATACTAATTGGTTGGTCTGAGCCATCCATGTTCAGTGGGATACCAACAATGAGGGCATCAGGAAGCCATTTTTTAATGATTTTGGTGAGGGCATCCCAATCTGGGATGCCAGCTTTTGCCTGAATAGTATCGAGTGGCCGTGCAGTTTGGGTAATCGACTGGCCAATAGCAATACCAATTCGCTTCATGCCAAAGTCGAATCCTAGGAGAATTTTAAAATTTTTTTTTGAAGCTACCATATTCAATTATTTGCGCTTAATTCGCAACTCCAAATCTCTTAATTGAACTAACAGGGTTGCAGCAACCCAAGGTATCCAAAGAGCAAAAATAAGGGTATTTGATAAAGCAGCAAGGATGTGATGAGGGGTGTCTCGAATAAAAAATACGTGGATATTGACACCAAAAATTAATTTGATGGTGAGTAAAATCAATAAATAAATTGCCCATGGTGTTGCTTGAAAACTAAATGTTCGCCACCAATGATTCCATACTAATAAAATGCTATTTTTGATAGCGTTGAGAATACTATTTTTTTCAATAACAATCAGTGGCAGCAGAAAAACAAATAATGTTTGCACGTACAAGAGTAAAAATAATTGAAGGATAAAAAACATCGATAGCAATAACGCACCAATAGTATGTTGAATCAATTGTAAATACTCTTGGAGATAGATTCGTTGCAAAGTGACAAAAGAAAATGCAAGACATAATATCAAAAAAGCTTGAATCAGGATGGCAAGAAATACTTTAATCACTTTGTGAATGCCGATCATCATATCTTCTCGCGCGGGTTCATCCACTTGACGAGTGATACAAGACATATGCCAAACAATTGCAATAAAGAAAGGCAATGCAATGATATCAATGAATAATAACAAGAGATGGTAGGAATTAAGAAATGGTCCGGGAATGAAAGATTCCTGGCCAATACTGACAGCAATATATCGTGGCGTAAAAGTAATTACCGCGAAACAAAGTGCAAATAAGAAGGTCTTGAAAAAACTTTTGCGATAGAGGAGTAAACTCCTTTTCATCAGCTGCCAATAGCGTTCAGGTTGGGAAGGTAATAATGCATCCATACTCGAGTTCCTTAGGACTTAATGTTTAGAAGCTTCATCCCAATTATCGCCTATGCCAATAGCTACAATCAATGGCACCCGTAATTGGGCAACAGTTGTCATATGTTGTCGTATTCCATCCGAAATAGAGCGCAAATCGTCTTCATGTGCTTCAAAAACTAACTCATCATGAACTTGCATAATCATATGCGCGTTTACCTTTGCTTCCGTTAACCACTGATCAATTTGTAGCATAGCTAATTTAATGATATCAGCAGCACTACCTTGTAAGGGAGCATTAATTGCCGTACGTTCCGCAGCTCTTTGCCGAAGAATTTGGCTGGCATTAATATCTGGCGTATGTAATCGTCTGCCCCACAACGTTTCCACATAACCTTTTTCCTTTGCTTGTTTGCGAGTATTTTCCATATATTCTTTTACCCGCGGATAGCGCATAAAATAACGATCGATATAACTTTGCGCAGCATGACGATCAATTCCTAACTGACGAGTTAAACCAAAGGCAGACATGCCATAAATCAAGCCAAAATTAATTGCTTTAGCATTACGGCGCATTTCGGCGGTGACTTTTTCGATGGGCGTGTCCCAAACTTCAGCTGCCGTTGCCTGATGAATATCAAGGTTATTTTCAAAAGCATGCAATAAGCCGGGATCTTCTGAGATATGTGCCATAATTCTTAATTCAATTTGCGAGTAATCAGCGCTGATAATTTTATATCCTTTAGGGGCGATAAATGCTTGACGAATGCGACGTCCTTCAACCGTACGAATAGGAATATTTTGCAAATTCGGATCAGACGATGATAAGCGACCCGTTGCTGTACCAGATTGATTATATGATGTATGGATGCGTTTCGTTTTCGAGTTAATTTGTTCGACTAAACGATTCGTATAAGTAGACATTAATTTACTTAGACTGCGGTATTCAATAATGGTTCGCGGTAAAGCAAATTCAAGCGCTAATTCTTGTAAAACATGGTCGGCAGTAGAAGCTTGGCCAGTAGGTGTTTTTTGTAAAATAGGTAAATTCAATTGTTGAAATAAGATTTCTTGCAATTGTTTAGGCGAATTAATATTGAATGTTTGTCCAGCCAATAAAAAAGCTTCCTGTTCGAGTTCTTGCAATTTTTTTTGTAATTCCCGTCCTTGAGTTTCTAGTTTTTTTGGATCAATTAATACACCGTAGCACTCCATTCGAGCAAGTACCGGTACCAGTGGCATTTCAATTTTTTCATAAATATATTTTAATCCTGCTTCTAATCGAATACGTGGCCATAAAAGTTCATGCAAACGTAATGTAACATCGGCATCTTCAGCAGCATAAATACTGGCTTTTGTTACATCAATTAGATTGAATTTTTTTTGCTGCGCGCCTTTTCCTGCAACTTCTTCATAAGTAATTGTACGCCAACCAAGATATTTTAGAGCAAGAGAATCCATATCATGACGATTACTGGTGCTGTCAAGCACATACGATTCCATCATTGTATCAAACATCATTCCTTGTAAAAAAATATTATAATTCATTAAAATTTGCATATCATACTTTATGTTGTGTCCTACTTTTTTAAGATGCGCATCTTCTAATATGGGTTTCAATTGAGTCAAAACATATTCAGTTGAAAGCTGTGAAGGAGCGCCAGGATAATCATGATCACAAGGAATATAAGCTGCTTTACTGGGAGAAATTGCTAGGGAAATACCCACCAATTTTGCATAAATAGGATCAAGATCAGTTGTTTCAGTATCAAATGCAAAAAGTTCTGCATGTTTTAATTTTTCAATCCAATCATTCAAAGACTCTTCTGTTAAGATAGTAATATAATTTGCATAGTGATCAGCATTATTTTCTTTAGATTCTTGAAGTAACTCGGATAACCAAGTTTTAAATTCCATTTCCTTATACAATTCAATCAACAATTTTTTATCAGCCGATTTTATTTTTAGTTGATCATAATTGAAAGGTAAATCAACGTCACATTTAATCGTCACCAAGGATTTAATAAATGGAATTTTTGCAATGGTTGCACGAAGATTTTCGCCTACTTTACCGGAGATTTTTTCGGCATGAACAATAATATTATCGAGAGAATCATATTCTTGTAGCCATTTTGCCGCCGTTTTAGGCCCGACACTAGGGACGCCAGGAATATTATCAGAGGTATCTCCGACCAAAGTAAGATAATCAACAATGCGTTCTGCGGGTACGCCAAATTTTTCTTTCACTGTTTCTGGATTTAACAAAGTGTTATTCATGGTGTTAATCAAGGCTACTTTGTCGGTCACTAATTGCGCGAGATCTTTATCACCGGTTGAGATCAGAATATGTATCCCTTGTTTCTGTGCAGCAGTTGCTAAGGTACCAATGACATCATCAGCCTCTACCCCTTCAATCATAAGTAATGGAAGTCCCATGGCATGAATAATATCGTGGATAGGTTGGATTTGTTGAATCAATTCATTTGGCATGGCTTTACGGGTAGCTTTGTAATCTTCATACAAATCATCTCGAAATGTTTTGCCTTTGGCATCGAATATAACAGCCATGTATTCAGGTTGATAATCATTTAGTAAGCGTTTCAACATATTTGTCATGCCATAAATGGCCCCAGTCGGCACCCCTTTAGAATTCATGAGCGCTGGTAGTGCATGAAATGCACGATATAAATAGGAGGAACCATCAACAAGAATGAGAGGTTTATTAATATTTGTCATCGTAATTATCTTTCCACCTATTATCACGCCACGGCTTTCTGTTTCATTTTTTTCTAATACAGGTGTACCATTACCAGCACTCTAATTGAAAAAATTTTATGGAGAGAGGCATATTGAGTACATCACTTTGGGAAAAATGTTTAAATGCGCTTGAAAGTGAATTTCCATCGCAACAATTTAATACATGGATTCGTCCACTGCAAGCCGAAATGGGTAATGGTAAATTAGTACTGTTAGCCCCCAATCGGTTCGTTCTTGATTGGATTGCTGAGCGTTTTTTAACACGAATTAAAGAATTAGTAAAACAATTCAGCGAAAATCAATCACTTTCTGTTTTACTTGAAATTGGAAGTAAAGCCATTGATGGTCATAAGCTAGACATTTCACCAAAAGCGACTCAAGCACCAAATAAAGCGAATGTTTCATACACAGATCACCATACTTATCACAGCAATCTTAACCCAAATTTTACTTTCGATAATTTTGTTGAAGGCAAATCAAACCAGCTGGCAAAAGCAGCCTGCTTACAAGTCTCTGAAAATCCTGCGGTAGCCTATAATCCTCTTTTTCTTTATGGCGGTGTCGGGTTGGGTAAAACCCACTTAATGCATGCAATTGGTAATCAAATTGTGAGAACCAATGCCAAAGCCAAGGTATTGTATCTGCATTCAGAACGTTTTGTAGCGGATATGGTTAAAGCTTTGCAGACCAATTCAATGAATGAATTTAAACGCTATTATCGCAATGTCGATGCTCTACTCATCGATGATATTCAATTTTTTGCCGGCAAAGATCGATCGCAGGAAGAATTTTTTCATACGTTTAATGCGCTTTTAGAAAGTCAGCAACAAGTCATTTTGACTTGTGATCGTTATCCCAAAGAGATAAATGGTGTCGAAGAACGGTTAAAATCCCGATTTGGTTGGGGTTTAACGGTAGCGGTTGAACCACCAGAACTTGAAACTCGCGTTGCTATTTTAATGAGCAAGGCGGAACTGACAAAGATACAATTACCTTATGAAGTCGCCTTTTTTGTAGCTAAACGTATTCGTTCGAATGTGCGAGAATTAGAAGGTGCATTAAAGCGAATTATTGCCAATGCTCATTTCACTGGCAAGGCTATCACCCTCGATTTTGTCAAAGAAGCATTACGTGATTTATTAGCCTTGCAAGATAAATTGGTGACGATTGATAATATCCAACGGACTGTTGCGGAATATTACAAAATTAAAATTGCCGATGTATTATCTAAGCGGCGAAATCGTTCTGTTGCCAGACCTAGGCAAATTGCAATGGCATTGGCAAAAGAACTGACTAACCATAGCTTACCTGAAATTGGAGATGCCTTTGGCGGCAGAGATCATACTACCGTTTTACATGCCTGTCGTGTGATAGCAGGATTGAGACAATCTGATGCTGATATTGAAGAAGATTATACAAATTTGTTGAGAATTTTGACGACTTAGCGGAGCAGCCAATCAATGATGGATATTACTATTCAACGTGAAGCTTTATTAAAACCACTTCAGTCAATCAGTGGCGTGGTCGAGAAAAAACAAACATTACCCATTCTTTCTAATGTATTGATGACAGTAAAAGATGAAAAATTGCTGTTGATAGGAACAGATCTAGAAATTGAGTTGATTGGAATCGTAGATATTGAATCGTTAATCACCGCAGGAGCGGTTACTGTATCAGCACGAAAATTATTTGATATTTGTCGTACCTCATTGGAAGGTGCGCGGTTACGTTTTACATTAGAGGGAAATTCTCTCGTCGTGCGAACGCAAGATAGCCATTTTATTTTGAATACTTTACCTACACAGGATTTTCCTCATCTAGAAAATATTAGCTACCCTATTACTTTAAAGCTTCATCAGCATTTGCTAAAAAAATTATTATCACAAACTTATTTTGCTATGGGACAACAAGATGTTCGTCATTATTTAAATGGCACATTTCTTGATATTAGCAAAGGAGCGATTAAGTGTGTTGCTGCAGATGGGCATCGCTTAGCGCTTACTTCTATTCAAGATGAAAGAGTAGGAAATATTGAAACACAAGTTATTTTACCGCGAAAAAGCGTGCTGGAATTGATGCGTTTATTGAGTGACGAGAATAAAGAAGAAGCTAAGATAGGAATTGCTGATGGACGGTTGTGTGTGACAACATCAGATTATATTTTTACAACAAAATTAATCAATGCGCAGTATCCTGATTATAGCCGATTGATTCCTCGCGGCACCTTGATTGCAACGGGAGATCGCGAAGTAATTAAACAAGCATTAACTCGTGCTTCCATTCTTTCTAATGAGAAATACCGTGGCGTTCGCTTTCAACTCGAACCAAATAAACTTAGAATTACCGCCAATAATGCTGATCAAGAACAAGCAGAAGAAGCTGTTACACTTGATTATAGTGGCAGCAATATCGAGCTTGGTTTTAATGTTGCATACTTATTAGATGTTGTGTCTTCAATTACATCTAAAACTATTCGTTGTGCATTTACCGATCCAAATAATGGCGTATTAATTGAAAGTGCGGAGAGCGATCAGAGTTTGTATGTGGTGATGCCGATGCGGTTGTGAATAAACACACCATTGCATGAAGCAGTAAGAACGGTAAACGCTTCAGACACTTCAATTCAGTGTCTTTCATGACAGTATTCGAACTGGTAAAATCATGAATTAAAATGAATGACTATCATGACTATCACCTCCTTAAGGATTACCAATTTTAGAAATTTAGCTGCAATAAATTTAGCACTCAATCCTAATGGAATTTGCATTATTGATGGTCAAAATGCTAGCGGTAAAACGAGTTTGCTGGAAGCTATTTATTGTCTTGGTATCGGTCGATCGTTTCGTAGCAGCCTTATTAGTTCCTTGATTCGTCAATCAACATCCAAATTTTCTATATTTGCTCAAATAATGAGCGATCATGCCTATTCTTTATCATTAGGCATTGAAAAAGGATTAAACGGATCGTTAAAAATGCGTTTGGCAGAAAGAGATTTAACTAATATGGTTGAATTAGCCAATCATTTGCCAATTCGTACTATTCATTCGCAATCCTATCAATTATTAGAAGGAAGCCCCCTTTTTCGCAGAAAATATCTGGATTGGGGACTGTTCTATCATTATGAGGGTTTTTTGTCTGCATGGCGTCATTACGAGCGAGCATTAAAACAAAGAAATAGTATTCTCCGGGAAAAATGCTCTAAAAATGAACTGGAGGCATGGACACATGAAATAATTAAATATGGATTAATATTAGACAAATTTCGTCAAGAGTATGTTCAACGCTTGTCTCCTTTTATCACTTCAATTTCTCAGCATTTATTAATGCTAGATGGACTTGAAATTATTTATCTATCTGGTTGGAATGAATCGATGGACTATGCATCGGTATTATCTAATAGTTATCAGGATGATTATCGTCTAGGCTATACTCAATTTGGCCCACATCGAGCTGAGCTTTTACTCACTTTTAATGCTGTCCCAGCAAAGCTATTTTTATCTAGAGGTCAGCAAAAACTATTGATCTGTGCTATGATACTCGCTCAAGGATTTTTACTGAAACAAGATACAAATAAAGGACTTATCTACTTGATAGATGATCTACCTTCAGAATTAGATAGGCAAAACCGATCTAAGCTTCTTGCCTTGTTGGTCGCTCAGCAAGCGCAGACTTTTATTACTACAATTGAGCGAAAAGATATTTGCGAATGCCTGGATCACATCCATCAAACAACAGTAAAAGTGTTTCACGTGGAACAGGGGTGTATAGCGGAGATAGTAGGAGCGTAAATTGTGAATACGAATGCGACTGAAAATTATGACTCATCCAAGATCAAAGTACTTAAAGGGTTAGAAGCGGTTAGAAAACGCCCCGGCATGTATATTGGCGATACAGAGGATGGAACTGGCTTACATCATATGGTATTTGAGCTGGTTGATAATTCAATTGATGAGGCACTTGCAGGTTATTGCACAGCAATTTGGGTTACTATTCATACAGATGAATCAGTTACCGTAAAAGATAATGGTCGTGGTATTCCAGTGGATATTCATCCTGAGGAAGGCCGATCAGCTGCGGAAGTGATCATGACTGTACTGCATTCTGGAGGAAAATTTGATAATGAATCTTATCAAATCTCAGGTGGTTTGCATGGCGTCGGTGTTTCTGTAGTGAATGCTCTCTCTGAGCAGTTACATTTGGTTGTTCGCATGAATGGAAAAATGTATGAGCAATATTATCATCTAGGTACACCAGCCGCATCTCTGGGGCCAGTTGGCGAAACAGCGGAGCGTGGTACGGAAATTACCTTTAAACCTAGTGCCGAGATTTTCAAAAATATTCAATTTACTTATGATATTTTAGCAAAACGATTACGGGAGCTCGCATTTCTTAATACAACTATAAAAATTTATCTACGTGATGAGCGTACTAATCGAGAGGATAATTTTGAATATCATGGCGGATTAAAAGGGTTTGTTGAAGATTTGAATCGTAATAAGACCCCTATTCATCCCAAAATTTTCTACTTTAATGCTGAAAAAGACAAAATTATCGTTGAAGTCGCTTTACAATGGAATGATACTTATCAAGAAAAATTATTTTGTTACACTAATAACATTCCACAACGGGATGGTGGTAGCCATGTAGTTGGATTCCGTAGTGCGCTTACTCGTGTTTTTAATCACTATATTGAGAAAGAAGGCTATATAAAGAAAGAAAAAGTCTCGACTACGGGCGATGACCTGCGCGAAGGATTAACGGCCGTACTCTCGGTTAAGATGCCTAATCCTAAATTTTCTTCGCAAACCAAAGATAAACTCGTTTCCTCAGAAATTAAATCGATTGTTGAGTCAATCATGGGTGAAAAGCTCCAGAATTTTTTAATGGAGAATCCACAAGATGCCAAAAGCATTGTTTCTAAAGCAATAGATGCAGCCCGTGCACGTGAAGCAGCTCGAAAAGCAAGAGAATTAACTCGCAGAAAAAGCGCTTTAGATGTTGCTGGTTTACCTGGCAAGTTGGCAGATTGCCAGGAAGAAGATCCCAGTAAATCAGAATTGTTTATTGTTGAGGGAGATTCAGCAGGTGGTTCAGCGAAACAAGCAAGAGATAGAAAAACTCAAGCAGTATTACCATTAAAAGGTAAAATTTTAAACGTTGAAAAAGCTCGATTTGACAAAATGTTAGCTTCTGTTGAAGTGGCAACTTTAATTACTGCATTGGGTTGTGGTATTGGTCGAGAAGAATATTCTCCTGATAAAATTCGGTATCATAATGTCATTATAATGACCGACGCTGATGTTGATGGTTCGCATATACGCACATTATTGCTCACTTTTTTTTACCGGCAAATGCCAGAATTAATTGAACGAGGCTACATTTATATTGCACAGCCACCGCTTTACAAACTAAAGAAAAATAAACAAGAACGTTATGTAAAAGATGAAAAATCACTGGATGAATTGTTAATTCAATCTGCTCTAGAAGGAGCTGAGCTTTTTCTGGGAGATGGCAAGAGCTTAACAGGGCTAGAATTAGAAAAAGTAGTGAAAGATTTTTATTCTGGAATGAGTATTGTTAATCGTATAGCAAAACGTTATCCCCGAGAATTTTTACTGGCTCTTATGTCTATCCCAGTCATTAGTGAAGTGCAACTTCTGAATAAGATCGAGATGGACAAACTAATGAAGGATATTCAAGAGAAACTTAATAAAAAAGCAAACGAATCGGCTTATTATGAGATCACTCTCGTTCAAGATGCCGAACGACTTTGGTGGTTGCCAAATGTCAGGGTTATTAGTCACGGGGTTCCTAATAACATATTGATTAATAAAGAATTATTTTTAAATAGCGATTATCGCAAATTAGCCGAAATGGGTTATCGATTAAATCAACTCATTCAATCTGGTGCTTATATTATTCGAGAGACTAGAAAACAATCAATCGGGTCTTTAAATGATGCTATCAACTGGTTAATTGCCGATGCCAAAAAAGGTCAAACTATTCAACGATATAAGGGATTAGGCGAAATGAATCCTGACCAACTTTGGGAAACTACAATGGATCCAATGAAACGTTGTTTATTACAGGTTCGCGTAGAAGATGCAGTCGCAGCCGATCAAATGTTTACCACTTTAATGGGTGATGAAGTTGAACCGCGCCGTGAATTCATTGAAATGAATGCCTTAGAAGCAGAAAATTTAGATGTTTAAAACTTAACCAATTTTTTTGGCTTAGATGATTCAGTGCTATAATTTTTGTATATATATTAAAATTATAGGAACTAGTTCATGCAATCTTCCAATACAAATACTATTCACACTCCTATTGAATCAATTATAGCTCATTGTAAATTTTTTCTTTTAATTTCGTCTATCAGCAAAGCAGCTACCATCAAATCAAGAAATTCGACAGATGTTGCTACATGTGCAGATCTAGATCCTAAGCAAAAAGTGGTGACTTCAGATGGCTATCCATAGCAATTGGATAAAACATTTTTGATCGTAACTTTACTTAGCGCAGCTAATGCTGATTAGTGGATGTGGGGTGTAATGAGAGGAAGGATGTAGGCTTTGGATGATTACAAAGCTTAAGGTAATGAATTTTATTTACGGAGTTAAGTATGGTACAAGTTATCTTACCACCTGAAGGAGGTCAAAAGGAGCAACTAGCCTTGTTAGAACAGTATGCATCTGCTACTAAAACCAAAGTATTGAGTAGTCCTTCCGATTTAGATACGAAAGACCGCGTAATGGATGAGATGCTCATTTGGTGTAAAGAACAAGGTAATATTGTTGTTCTGAGAAGTGCTACTATTCTTTCTTCCGATCCCACATCGCGAACCGTACAAAATTGTAAATCATTATTGTTAAGCAAAGGTGTCCATCCCGGTCAAGTGTTTGCTGCGACCAGACAACTATTAAGTTTGTTGCTAGCAAGCGGCGAAGAAGAAGATGTCGCAAAGAAACATAAAGGTGAAACGACTACTTCATTTAGTGATCAACAAAAACATTTACGCGATCTAGTGTATGAAGCAGTGATGCAAAATGTCAGTGATATTCATATTCAAGTTCGAGAATTGTATACCAAAATTCGTATGCGACAACATGGCGAGTTGCGTGTTTATGCTGAATGGTCAGAAAAATTAGGTCGCGAAATTGCTTCAGTTGCTTTTAATAAAGAAACAGATCATGCAACGTCTCACTTTAATCCTCTTGTTCCACAAGATGCATCGATGCCACTCAAAATTTATGGCAGAGATATTCGTTTGCGTTTAGCCAGTATGCCAGCGCATGGCGGTTTTGATATGGTCATGCGTATTCTTGGCACGGGAGAAGAACGCGGCAAAACCTTAGAAGAGTTAGGTTACACCAAGAACCAAATTGACATTATCAAGATGGCAATGAAGCTTCCTTTTGGTTCTATTATTGTTGCGGGTCCCACGGGATCAGGTAAAACAACGACATTAGCAAGTTGTATGGAAATGGTAGAACCGACCTCCAAATTATATTCTATCGAAGATCCTGTAGAAAAAGTTGTTGAGTCAGCAACACAAGTTCCAGTCAATACAGAAAAAGAAGATAGAGGATTTGCTAATATGGGACGCGCCTCTTTGCGTATGGACCCTGATGTTATTATTATTGGTGAAATGCGTGATGAAGATACGGCGCATGTGATGGTTCGTGCATCGATTACCGGTCACTTAGTACTAACGACATTACATACCAATCGTGCGACAGCGATTATTACCCGACTGGTTGATATGGGGATTTCGCCAGTTTTATTAAGTGACAGTAGTGTGCTACGTTGTTTGCTATGCCAACGTTTAGTAGCAAAAGTTTGTCAAGGATGTGCCATTCCTTTGCGTAGTTCGCCAAAGCATCAAGCTTTTCTTCCAGATTGGGAAGCTGTGCTCGGTAAAGAAATATTAGATAGAGCCAAAGCAAGAGGTAATGGATGTGCAAAGTGCAATCGATCTGGAGTAGGCGGTCGTATGGTGGTAGCCGAAGTGATTTGGATTGATGAAGCAGGACGTGCTTTTATTCAAAAATGCGATACTTTGAATTGGGAAAAATATTTAAAAGAGCATGGTTGGGAAAATTTTTATGATCGTGCTATTGATTTAATACAATTGGGATTATGTGATCCATTCGATGCTGAAAAAGTAGTCGGACCGATTAATCCTGCTACTCAAGCAAAAACTTATTTATATAGGTAAGTAAAATTATGGATCTTTCATTAGATGAAATTAAAAATACGTACGCGCAAATTGTAGTGGCACTTAAACAATGGAAATTTGGCAATAAGGCACAACTCGCTTTTCTTGAAGATCTGTATACATTGGTCAATGAAGGGATACCTGCAAATCGCGCTATCGATATGATTGCGCAAGTCACGACGGGGTTGAATCGTGAAGTAGCATTAGTGATTTCTCAAAAAATTGCACAAGGCCAACCACTCGCTGATGGTATGCGAGATTGGTTTGCAGTGAATGTAATTGAAATTATTCGGATTGGTGAAGCAGGTGGAGCATTAGCTCAAACGATGAAATCAGCCATTAATATGCTTTCGCAACGTGGTGTTGCGTTGGGATCATTTGTGACAGCAATGGCTTACCCATTTTTTGTGCTGATGATTGCTTGCGCCATGATCATTTATCTTAATACCAGTGTATTTGTCCAATTCCGTACGATTAAACCTCTAGAAGAATGGCCTATTGCGGGTCAACGCTTAGTGGGATTGGCTAACTTTCTTGAGAGTTGGTGGTGGCTAATGGTTTTAATTTTAATCGGGATCATCATTATATTGCGTCGGCTAATGATCAATTATGTAGGCGAGCTGCGTCCTCTGATGGATAAATTTCCGCCTTTTTCTTTTTATAAACGATTTTTGGCGGCACGTATGCTGGAAACATTGGGTCTGCTCGTTTCCAATGGCGTCGTTTTTAAATCAGCTGTCAAAGTGATGCAACATCAAGCTAATCCTTATTACCATTCGCATTTAATTGTAATGGAACGCTTACTCAGCGTAGGTAAAACAAATATTGCCGATGTGTTGGACACAGGTTTGGTAACGGAGCAAGATTTAATGCGCTTACGCGTGATGGCAGAGGTAAAAGGATTCGAACAAGGGTTAATTCGTATGGGGATAAGAGGTGCTGAACAAGCGACAGCAACATTAAAATTTATTTCGCGTATTATTGGCGGCACGTTTTTAACGCTAGATGCATTATTAATTATTATGATTGTTCAAGGTATTTATGCTACCGGCATGGCAATGGGTGCGGTGTAGAGGAGAAAATTTGGACGCGATCATGATGCAGTCTGGCAAACGAGAAAGTGGTATCACGCTGCTGGAAATGATGTTGGTTCTTGCTATTGCTGCTGTACTTATTTTAATGGGATTAAGGCAATATCGAGTATTGCGAACGGATACTGATGTGCAACAAGTACGATATAACGTTGATACTTTATTTCAAGCAGCTGCAAGGTATTATGAAGTAAATTGTAGTATGAAAACAGACGCTAGCGGGAATTCTGTGCCGGGGGAATTAAATCCAGCTAAATGGACTGATTTAACTCTTCCTTATGGCGGTAGTGCGATCAATGTGATTAGTTTATTACGATCAGAAGGGTTTTTAACTGAAATATTACCGAGTAGCCCCATTGTATCGGCGAGCTCCCCTTATATAGTACAGTTCGTTCCTCATACAGTTGATCGCTCACTTAACAGCGCAGATGGACCAAAAAAAATTGGCACTATTTTAATTTGGAATATACAAGTGATTGTAACATTGCGCGATGCTAGTCAAGCTAATTTCTATTTGCGTTTATTAAGAGGAGATTGTTTGGGACCAGCTAATCCTAGTAGTTCTTGTGGAAGTACTACAATGGGGACAGGTAGCAATATTATATTTGAACGTCTTCCCTCGTTTGCTTCTGCACAAAATGAGACAAGCTATTGGCCGATCAATCCTCTCGTGAAACAATTTAAACAAATGTATACCACCTATCCTACACAATATTTGTTAAACTCAGGTGGAACAACCCCAAGTGGAGAACAATATTTTTTATGCGAGGGATAAATTCCTGGAAAAATCACATGATGACAAGACGAGGATTTACGTTAATTGAAATGCTATTGGTATTGGTAATTGTTACCGTATTGTTAGTCATGGGTATAAACTATATGCAACAAAAAACGACAGCCATGCGCATTGATAGAACTGCTTTACAAATGCAACAGATTTTAAATGCAGGGCTTGCATATTACGTTAGTCATGGAGCTTGGCCACCAGGAATTGATAGCTTAGCCTGTTTACAAGGCAATGCCAGTGCTGGTAGCAAATGTGGTATAGCCTATTTACCTAGTCCTCTACCAAGTCCTTGGAATGAAGCTTATGAAGTGTATCCTGATCCCAATTCAGATGGTTCGCGACTAGCAGTTTCAATTCCAATTTATACAGGAAATGGAACAACAGCTCGTCTGAATGCTCAAATTATTGCGAGTAGATTACCAATGGGTTTTATTACTCAAGATCGCAGTTATGGTTCCACAGGAGATATTACTCCATGTTCAGGCACCTTGCCGTATTGCGTTGCAGTAGGAAATGTTTCCATCCCGGGACAAGATTTAAATAATGCTAGCGCAGTAAATTTTGCCGGCGTTTACAATCATGGTGGTTGCGTGCCGGTGCCTACTTGTCCAATCGACATATCTGGTGGTGCACAGATGATTCCTCAAATTATGGTAGCGCCGGCATCCGTGAGTGGATTCGGAACAGGAGCTGCAGCGGGTACAGGTACAAGCACCGATGCATTTACCGGCATCACTCCCAATGTCTATCCCATCAGCAGTTTCACTGGTTATGCAACGGGTCCAGAATCCAATCCACCACAATGCGATGCAACTACCGCCGCTTATGGGGAAGCATGTCCAGGTGGCGGAGATTTTTGGCGAGTATGTTTGCAAATCGTTACGGAAAAAGGAACAGCAAATTTAACACTCACAGGTGGTTCAACAGGCCAAGCACTGGCGACAGGCGTGACCTTAATGGCTTTCACTCGGTGTGCTATCAAGGATGAACCATCAGGTTCTACTTATGAGGTATTTAAGTAACTACTTACACATTCATCCTAAATCACTTATACTTGAAAATTAAAACTATATAAGCATATGATCATGGAGATAAGGATGAGATGCCAAGTGATGAAGAGTTATCAATTAATTCTATGCGCGTTTCTTTTTATTGCTCCACTGTATGCAAATGCAGGGTGGCAAGTTTCACAACCTGAATCTGCTATTCCGCGCGAGCCGTTTTTTCAAGCGGGTGTACAGCAAAAAACTGCGTTTATGCCAGCTGCTTATAGTAGCGATGCTTTTCCCAATCAATATGCAAATTTAGGACAACCTGCTCCAGTTTATGCTGTCAGTATTAGTGGTTCGCTCAAAGAAAATATTGAACGTATCATGGGCCGATATCGTTGGCGAGTCATTTGGAAAGCACCGTTTGATTATAATTTTGATGGTCGAGTAACGGGTTCAAGTTTACCGAATGTAATTGAAAAATTATTACAACCCTTTCCATTACAAGCGGTGATGTACATGTCCAATCGGACATTAACAATTGTGCCGAGGCATACAATATAGGAAACGTATTCATGTTAATGAGATGGGTTGTGTGGTTTTGTACAGTGGCACTTGTCTTAGCAGGATGTCAATCACAAATTTATAATCAAACTGAAGGAAATATTGCTGATGTCAAAATTAAAGCTGAGGAGGCAATCCGTAAGCAAGATGTTTCGGTTAAACCGAAATCGCCTTTAGTTGTTAAGCCAGGCTTATATGTCGATACCACTCCTATTAGTCTTGAAAGACAACCCTCTTGGTTGCGGGCACATATCTTAATTCGCGGCGATCAATTGCCATTTTCTTATTACAGCCGTACGGTTGCCAGTGGTGCCAATAATAACGTGTTGACAAAATATCAAACGGGATTAAATCAAACCGTTAACATTAGCATGAATTATTCTGGAACAATTAAAGGTGCTCTTGATTTATTAGCATCTAAAACCGGTTTTGTGTACAGCGTTCGGAAAAATTCTATTTATTGGCAGGCTTTTATCACTAAAACGTTTGATATTGCTTTCATGCCAGGCGGCACAGATTATTTAATGGGAAAAACATCGGGTAGTAGTACAGCTGGGGCAGGTAGTACTAGCTCGAGCACCACTGGAAGTGTGTCGAATTATGTTAGTTCAGATTCTTCCGATTCAGAGTATAGCAATTTGAAAGGCACATTATCTGTTTGGAAAGATTTAGATTTAACGATTAAACAAATTTTATCACCCGAAGGTAAAGTTATGGTTTCGGAATCGACTACTTCGGTGACAGTGCGCGATAGACCAAGCAATGTCGAGTTGGTCGGTCGCTATATTTATAATTTAAATAATAATCTTTCTAAGCAAGTGTTAGTAAAAATACAAATATTATCAGTTAATTTAGAAAATGATTATAATTTTGGTATCAATTGGCAAATGGTAGCGAATGCTTTTCATAATTCGCCCTTTGTAGTAAACGCAAATTATGGTACACCGGTTGCTATTACGGCTGTTCCGGAACAACTTACCTTACCGTTGGGACAAACCTCTATTCCTTCGAACGCCCCACAATTTGGTACCATGGTCAATCCCTCTCGCGCAAATCAAATTCCTAGCTGGACTATTTTGTTGAATGCCTTGAATCAACAAGGAAAAACTTCGGTGGTCACCGAACCACGAGTCATTTGTTTAAATAATCAAGTCTCAGTTATTCGTATTACTAAGTCGGAAGGGTATGTGGCGAGTATTCAAAACACATCAACAGGTGCTGGAGGAACGACCACGGCAGCACAAAATACGGTGACGTCACAAGTGACACCAGGCATGGTGATCACGGGATTAACGCTCTATGTTTTACCGAAACTTTTGAAAGATAATATTTATTTACAAGTGAATGCAGACTTATCGACGAATGATGGCTTTAAAGAATTTGGCCAATCAGGTTCTCAAGTCCAACTCCCTAATATTTCAGCAAAAAGCTTCAACCAACGTAGTTTGATTCGATCAGGCGATACCATGATCCTGTCAGGATTCAGGCAAGTTTCTAATCAAACTGGGGCAACTCAATTTCTTAGTTCTCAAGCCTTGGGCGGTAAAGCTTCGATAGAAGGAAGTATCGAAACCGTGATATTAATTACCCCCATTATTCTGCATGGTAGTGCCTAATGCCTTATATCACTCGCGATGATGGCGAACGTTTTGTTATTCCGTCTTATCGCGATGTGATGCCCGCTAAAAATAAAAGTGCTTTAAAACGCGATATTCTCTTATTGAGCAAAAGCTATGGTGAATATATTACGATGCAGCGTAAAAGCGCTGACGAATTTGAAGTGGCTTTTTCTGCAGATGTTGGCTATCTCTTGGGGGAATCGTTTTGGCATTATTTCAAGCGGCCAAGTGATCTTATTTATTGTGAAGCTATTCCAAATACATCTGAAGCTATTTTAGTCATCGTGAAAGCAGGCGCGGTGTATTTAGATGGCACATTTCCTATTGATAGTATTCCTGAAGAGTTAGTGGTTTTTCTTACTCAAGAGAACCATTTTGAAATCTATATCTATGGGGATGTCCCCATTACTCAATTTCCTCAAAATGGAAAATTTTCTTTTGATACTACCTCGATTAAATCATTTACTATTTTAGATCAACCTGTTTTTCCAGCGTTGCCACTACTTAAAATTTATCAGTTTCGTTTAGTAGATACTGTTTTAAAAGCACATGGAATTGGTGTTTTTCCACTGAAGCAAATATTAGTTGTTATTATTATTTTAGGTTCTTTGTGGATGGTTTATTCTTACTTGACAGCCAAGCCTGAGATTGTTGAACAAATTGTGCCGAGAGAAAATCTCTATCAAGCATTTATTAATACCTTACAATCTCCTGATCCCTCTCGTGAAATGATTCAATTACTTCCTCGAATAGAACGTTTATACAGCATGCCAGGATGGACGGTTCAATCAATTAATTACTCAAATGGATCACTGACAGCATTGGTAAAATCGGGAGGCAGTAAAATTGAAGTATTATCTAATTGGGCGAAATTGAATGCTGCAGCAGTAACGATCAAATCGGAAGGAATTTTCGTTAAAATAACATTTCCTTTAGCTAATCGTCCTAGACCACAAAGGATTTATTCCCTGAATGATGTCATGTCTCGATTTATTGATAATTTAGCCAGTATCTATCCTGGAAATCGCTTACAAATGGGAACGATTACTAATAAAGGAGTTTACAAAGATTTAATTTTTACTATTACACTGGATAATCTATCGCCAGCTATGTTAGCTTTAATTGGAACACGGTTTACAGATCTTCCTTTTGTAATGAAACAAATGAATTTATCGATCAACAATGGCAGTATTTCGGGTTCAATTACTATGGAAGCATTAGGTAGCTAGCTATGAAACAGGATAAATTACAATTTTTTGCAAATATGACAACACGTCAGAAATTTATCGCTGGCGTGCTTATTTTGATCGTTATTATACTTTTCTGGCAATTAAAGGGATTATTTGGAGGAGGCAGTGATACAACTGCATTACCAAAAACAGCTAGTACAGCACCCCCTATTCAGCAGATGGTTCCACAACCAGCACCTTTGCCAAAGCCAGTGATGTCGCAACGAGAAATGGAACTTCTTGCCCAACAGAAACAAATCGAAGCTAAATACATCGCTGCTTTAAATGAATTACAAGCGTTGCGACTCGAACGCGAGATTGCTGAGACTAACAAAGCGATTATCGATGCAAAATTAGGTACTATTACGGCACAAAAAAATATTATTGATCTTTTGTCCCCTCCACCACCTCCTCAGGTTGTTCAAGGAGGATATGCCCAAAGTCTTGCTGGTGGGAGTGTTACCACGGCGCTACCTATCACATCTCAACCACCACAAGAAGTTAATTATACGGTGGTATCTATCTCACGATTAGAGTCTAGATGGAGTGCTGTACTAGGTTACCAGACAAATCTTTACCAAGTTTCAACTGGGGATGTGTTACCTATTGATGGATCAAAAGTTGTATCTATTGATCGGTCAGGCGTATTACTAGAAAAAGAAGGTGTGAGGAAGAAAATTTCCCTTGTGCCGATTATTTGAATGGGGATTTCACATCACTCAATCATGACCTGACCTGTAAATACCTTGGTAGCTGGTCCTATCATGCGAATAAATTTGTTTTTTTCATCGTATTCTATCGACAAGCTTCCAAAACGAAATTCAATGCTAACGGGCGAAGTTAACCAGCCATTTAGAATACCAACATAGGCAGTAGCGCAAGCATTGCTTCCGCAAGCGTGAGTTTCACCTACTCCGCGCTCATAGGTTCGCAAGCGAACATGATGAGAATCACATATTTGTGCAAAGCCTATGTTTATACCATTAGGAAAGTTTGTTTGCGAAGAAATTTCTGCGCCGAGTTGTTCGATGGCGATGGCATCAACAGCAGTTACGTTAATAATGGCATGTGGATTTCCTAATGAAAGAATATTAGCAGTTAATGGATAAGGAAAAAATTTGCTGTGCAATTCAACTACTGTTGGTTGAAACTTGGGAACATCGATTGTCACGCTAATATGATCATCATCCTGAATAGTAATAGCAAACATGCCTGCTTTTGTTTCTACTTGGAAGGTGGTCTGACGCGATAGTTTATTTTCATGAATGAATCGTGCTACACAACGCAAACCATTGCCGCATTGCTCTGCTTCACTACCATCGGCATTAAAAATACGACAAAAAAAATCTGCCTGTGTTGAAGGCTCTATCAATAGGAGTTGATCGAAACCAATTCCTCTATGCCTATCAGCAAGTTGCACAATAGGCAATGAGAGGGATTCAGAGCGACTAGTGGCATCGATGATAACAAAGTCATTGCCTAGACCATGCATTTTAGTGAATGTAATTAATTTTTTTTGCACAAAAAAATTCCTGCTAAGTTTCGATTATATTTTTTCTGTAGAGTGTGCAGTTTGTTTTGGTAAATATAATTTGCCAGCTTGACCACATGCACCTAGCCAGCCGATCATCGTACAGAGAATAAGTATATAGACAAATTTTTGTTTCATCGAGCACCACGCATTTTTCTTAGGTAATCGATGAGAGTTTGGCTAGTCAGACTAGCGTTGTTAGGATCATAAGGATGTTGTATTTGCTCTAATATGCTAGGCAGTATCTGTTTTCCCAGTTCGACACCCCATTGATCGAATGAATTAATTTCCCAAATTACACCTTGAACAAAAATTTTATGTTCATATAAGGCAAGCAGCGCGCCAAGATTTTTTGGAGTGAGGTATTCCATCAATATAATATTACAAGGACGATTTCCAGGAATGGTATGGTGATGAGCTAAATAGCTAGCCTCATGATGCGAATAGTTGGCTTGACATAACTCAATATAGGCTTCTTCATGGGATTTTCCTTGGGTGAGAGCTTCAGCTTGTGAAAGCGCGCTAGCGATTAGAATGTCTTGATGATGATCAAGTAGAGCAGTTGTTTGCGCAATTAAAATAAAATCTGCGGGTACAAAATGAGGTCCTTGATGCAATAACTGATGGTAAGTATGTTGACCGCTGCATCCTTCTTCACCAAAAATAACCGGACTCGTCGTGTAGTATATCTCATCGCCATTCAGCTTGTTTCGCTTACCATTGCTTTCCATTTCTGCTTGTTGCAAGTAAGGAATAAGATAGCGAAGAGCATTTGCGTAAGGCACGATAGCCTGCGCAGATGTTCCAAAAAAATTAATATACCAAATGCCGAGCAAAGCAAGTAAGACGGGCATATTTTTCGTCAAATCAGTGTGGCGAAAATGTTCATCCATTTCATGCGCGCCTTGCAAAAAATCAGCAAATTGTTTATCACCTATCATCAACATGAGTGGTATACCAATGGATGACCATATGGAATAACGTCCTCCCACCCATTCCCATACTGGAAAAATATTTTCTTCGGGGATACCCCAGGCCATTGCTTTTGTAGGGGATGCGGTGATCGCAATAAAGTGATGTTGAATGACTTGATTCCCAAATTTAGTTTTCATCCAATCCAGAATGGTACGAGCATTGGTTAGAGTTTCTAAGGTGGTGAAAGATTTAGAAGAAATAATAAATAATGTACGTTCAGGATCAATTTGCTGCAAAATATTGTCTAACAATGATTTATCGATAGTGGAAATAAAGTGAAATACTAAATTATTAATAGCGAAGGGTCTCAAGGCATGTGTACACATCATGGGACCAGTATGCGAACCTCCTATGCCAATATTAATAATATAGGTAAGGGGTTGATGGGTGATTCCACGCCATTGTTGTGTCACAATAGCATTTACAAAAGAACGCATTTTATCTTGTGCATCACTAATTAATTTTGCTATATTTTCGCCATTTATTGAAATCGGAGTGCGCCGGCTGTCTCGCAAAGCAGTATGTAAGGCTGGCCGATTTTCAGTAAGGTTAATTGGCTTTCCAGTAAAAAGCGCTTCGATTTTCTCTGGTAAATGCATTTGTTCTGCAAGCTGAGCAAGCAAAGTGATTGTTTTCGGAAGAATTCTGTTCCGAGAATAATCAAACAGAATATTACCGGATTGAATGGAAAATTGAGTAAAGCGATTAGGATCTGCTTGAAACCAGGTGCGCATATGTTGAGGCGCAATTTCAGCATAGTGTTGCGCAAGTAACTGCCATTCTTTTTTTTTGGTAATATTTTTCATGTTCTGTACACTTTATATTCGAGCAGGTATATTATACGATGCAATATGAGCTTGCCATAGCTAGAGACATGATTCAAGGTGATAAGGTTTGCTGTATATGATAAGGTTATAATCATGGAAGAATTATTACACCGTTTAGAGAAGCAAATAAAAAAATTAGTGGATCAATACGATCAACTCAAACATTCAAATCAACAATTACACCAAGGTAAATTTTTACTGGTTCGTGAGAAAGAATTATTAATGGCGAGACAACAAAAAGCGATCTCACAAATTCAAACATTGGTTGCTAAACTGAAAGCAATTGAGAGAGAAAACAATGACTGATAAAACGGTAAATTCAACAATAGAAATTTTAGGAAAAACTTATTCTATTCGATGTTTAGAATCAGAATTGAAGTTGTTGCAGCAAGCAGCAGGATTGCTTAGTCAAAAAATGGCGGAAGTTCAAAATTCTGGAAAAGCAATTAATCTCGAACGTATCGCTATTATTACCGCTTTAAATATTACCCATCAGCTGCTATTACAAGATCAACAAAAATCGACGATAATGGATAAAATTAATCAGCATATCGTTATCTTGCAAGATAAATTAGATAAAGCGATAAATACTTCGACACAAACAGAATTAATCTATACTTAAGTTGAATATTGTCTAAGCGTAAAATATTCTTCTGTTTAGATGTTAATTAACGTCATCTCTAAATATAACGGTTGAAGTTTATGTCTGCTCGACTAAAGCAAGAACTTCGAAAACAATATTATGCTAAACGCAGAGAAATTTCTAACCCAATCAGACAGCTTGCAGCTCATACCGCTGCGGATCATTTTGTTGACCAGGACGTTTTTAAACAAAGTAATTTTATTGCTTGTTACATGCCGTTTAGAGATGAGTTTGATTCAACGCAATTAATTCAAAAAATTTGGCATGCCAATAAATCATGTTATTTACCTATTTTAACTGAAAAAAAATTACTGTATTTTGTTCGTTATGATGAAGGAGACAAGTTGGTAACAAACCGATACTCGATTCTTGAACCAGAAAATACCTTAAGAAAAATTCCAGTAGGAGATCTTGATTTGGTGATTGTGCCTATCGTGGTTTTTGATTCATTCGGGCACCGATTAGGTACGGGAGGCGGATATTATGATAGAACATTTGCTTTTTTACATCAGCATCAGTTGAGCAAAAAGCCATTGATGATGGGATTATGTTTTGCATTTCAGCAAGCAGAGCTGGTGCCTACGGATCCTTGGGACATCAATTTGCAAGCAGTCATGACCGAGAAAGGACTGATTCATTGTGAATGAGTTAAAACATACCATTTTTTAACATTTTTGATAAAAATTATAATTTGGTTCATTTGCCGGATGGTTGGTTGATTGCAACAACGGGGGGAAATTAAAAATATTAATTTTTCCATCCTGATGCAAGGAAAATAGGCTAGCATTGTCTCGGCTAAAAAAGATATCGCATACATTCGGTTGTGAAAATGAATGTATGCAACGTCCGGTTTTTAAATCCCAAATAGATATTTGATGCGTTTGTATGCTCAGCTTTGGGCAATCGGCAATGGCAAGATAATGATCGTCTGCCGATAGAGCGATATTTTTAAAATTATCTTTAACATCATTGGAAGGATGAATGAAAATGGTAGTTGATTCCTTAGTTATGTAATTTACTAATTGAATGCCACTTTCATCATTAATGTAAAGAATTTGTGGATTATTTGCTAAAAAAATCAATTTACTATTAGGTTTCAAAATCGGCATGTTGCTAATTTTATGTCCTGATTGAGTGTCATATAGTGTTAAATGACAATGATTGCTAAAACGTGATATCTCTAGAGTGGGGCAAGTGATTCTGGCAAATAATTTACTATCTGGCGAACAGGCAGTATTTAAAAAAAATGGATCATTACTGGCATCATAATAATAAGGTGTTCTAGTTTTAGTAATAATATTATAGAGAAATAGGGAGGAATTTCCGCGTGAGATATGATAATGATTATCACTATCTTCGTGCCCAACAATAAACTCATGATTGGAAACAAGATGAACAAAAGGTAGCGGTGTGCGATGATCAAGCAATGAATCAAAGCGTAATTTAGCTTGATTTTTTATGTCCCAGACATCTATCAGGCTATAACCACGTCTCACCAAGGAAAGTTGTTCCATATCCGCCACGCTCAAAGGATAAGCATGATAAGAAACGATTAAATAGTTATTATCATGGGTGATAGATAGGCTTGCACTATAATAGTCATCGTAGACGAAACCATCACCTAGAAAGGTCATTATTTTTTGATTTGAATGCACATCTATTAAATGAATGTTATTTAATTTTTCTTGTGTGGCTACTGCCAGTATATTGCCATCCATTGACAATGTCATTCCAATAATTTTCCCTAAGTTTTCTGCTGGAGTGCTAGAAAAAGATTCGATTCTTGAATAATCATAAACATTCAAATGACTAGAATGAGTAAAGGTAAAATGAAAAAAAGAATGAAGATTTTGCTTTATAATATTGACATTATTTTGCAGCGCAATCTGGTCTTCTTCGTTTGGAAGCATTTGCATAATATCATTTAATAGCGATTCCCGTAGCGTTAAAAATTGAAACTTATGCTTCATGGCGGTAATAACAGTTGAGCGGTTATGGATAGGAAGAGCACGAATAATATCAGCCAATTGTTCACCACTCTGAATAATATTAGCTAAATTATTGTTTAAAACCTTTATTAACATAATACGGTGGTTTCTTGTCAGTTGCTGTAGACCATTAATCAGCTGTACCCCATTTTGAAATATGCCACAAAACAATGGCTGGAAGTTTTCATAAGTATCATAACTACATTGAACTTGATAATCACTTTGCTGTAAGCGGTGGTCGAGAATTTCTTTCTTTGCATGTAGCACTTCAATTAAATCTTCAATAAATATATCAGAAGCGACAGAATTTTTTGGATAAATGTTATATAGCATAGGATTTGCATCTAAAATTAGATCAATACCATTTGCGCAATTTCCAGTACAAAAAGCGACTTGCCGATAATCACTATCGATCGGTCTGGCTAGTAATTTCCAAATTTCACCAAAATTTTTCTCTGGAAGATCTGGAGCGGTAAACGATAAGAGTAAGGCTTGTTCATCAGAAGTTAAGAGGTCTAAATATTTTGAGAAGCTCGCGATACCAATATTAGCTTCTTTGCCAGCATCATATTCATAGTCCCAGCCTTTTTTTTCTGAGCCGCCATTATACAAATTTTCTTTCAAGGTAAATAATGCTGTACCAAAGCTCGCACCATTTTTTTTAAAATCGACATATTTTATGATGGCAGAATAGTATTCTTCTGTAAATTTTGAATGATGGATAATTCGATTCGCTTCGGATTCGCTTAGTTTTTTTGCTTGACCGTCAAATGAGCTAGTATGTTTTAATAATCCATCTTGTTCTGCAAACTGTAAACAGGAGCTGACATCAATATATCGTTTATTATCGTCACTTAATGTAAATTCATGGAGTTGGAGTTCCGATAACTGAGTGGCTGAAATATCATTGCAAATAACCTCAATCGTTGGCATCAATAGTTGATAGGGAATTTTATTGTAAAATGGAGCAATCAGTCGAGCTAGTTGCAGGTATAGTTTGGTAATAGACTGATGTTGCGTATTAGTATAAATAAGTTTACTGATAAGCAGGATTTTTTCCCATCTATCTGCTAAAAATTTAACAAAAAACAATGTATTTTCGGCGCAAAGTGGATCGGTTGACGTCACGATAATATCAAGATGCGATTTTAGAAAACTAAGTGAATGTTTGGCGTCAAGAATTAATAACGGATTATTAGGAAGCTCACTGGTAATTTTTTTTAATAACTGGTCACATTGGTTTTGCAATTCGATTGCTCGTGTATCCATATACAATATATTCCTTTGTCTTCATGCAGCTTGCCAAAAAACCTGGATAAGCGAAATTTCAAGAATATTCTATCAAGCTATTAGGCGAGGATTATGTCATAAAAATTTATTTGGTGTAAGATAAAATTAAATATTTTTTAGTGTCAATACCGTCATACGATGCTAATGTGAATTAATCCGAGCAATTCTTTAATCGCAATAAAGAACATTGTATAGTCAATGCTGTTGCTTTCATGAAGGAGGGTCAACAACTTGTTCCAATGTTCTAATGGTTGTTTATTACGAGAAGCCCATTTTTCAATCAATGCCGAAACATTCTGTTCATGTTTATCTTGTTTCATAATGGTAGCGGTCAGCGTGCGTTGTGCAAAGTCTAATTCATCGCGCAAGGTCAAGCGCGCTAATGTATTCCAATGGCCTTCACGTAAATCGTTGGCAATTTGATCGCGAAACCAAAGCAAATTAACCCGTTCGCCAGCAGAAAAATAAACTTTAGCTGTTTTGATTAAATCAAATTGATGTTCAGTAGCAACATCTATAATATTTAATGAAGTATAAATTGCACGATAAGTAGCAATGCGCCGCGCAACATTTTGTGGTAGTCCAAGCGCTACGAATTTTTCAGTAATAGTGGCCAAGTATTTTTTAGTTAGCCCTCCCATTAATTCTGGAATTAATTCTTCAATATTTTTTACGCGGGATGAAAAATGTTTAATAATTGTCTCTAAATCACCTTGCAAATGTTTACCATGTAAAAACCATCGTGTTGCCAAATTAATAAGCTGTCTAAGATTATAAAATATTTCATATTGACTGGAAGCAGGAATTTTAAAATCCAATTCTTCAATGAGTTGATGTAATTTTTTACTATTAAAAATTTGTGACGCAGCGATATAGGCACGGATAATAGCGTCAACATTGGCTCCAGTTTCAATTTGTAAACGATATACAAAAGTTATGCCCATTTCATTCACAACTTGATTACTTAATTGGGTAGCAATAATGTCATTGTGTAGTCGATGTTGCTTCATTGTGTTTTTGTATTTTTTGCGAATAGCAAATGGAAATGCTGTTTCGATTATTTGCGATAAATAATTATCTTCGTTTAATTGGGTCTTTAAAATTTCATGCTTCACATGTATTTTGGTATAGGCAAGCAAAACTGCTAATTCCGGACGTGTTAACCCTAACCCTGCAGCCTTGCGCTCAGCGAGCTTTTTATCGTCCGGTAAATATTCAAGCTGACGATTCAGAATACCTTGAGTTTCCAATTCTTTAATATATGTCTGATGTAAACCAATTAATTTTTTTGCATGGTAGGCGGAAATACTCATAATCAAGGCTTGATTGTAATTGTCTTGCAGTACAAGGTCTGCAACTTCTTGGGTAACAGATTCAAGCAAGGCATTGCGCTTTTTTTCCGATAATTTTTTTTGCTGAACTTCTTGGTTTAGTAAAATTTTAAGATTCACTTCATGGTCAGAACAGTCGACACCTGCAGAATTATCGATAAAATCAGTATTAATTAAACCACCAGCAAGCGCATACTCAATACGACCTAATTGTGTGAATCCTAAATTGCCGCCTTCAGCCACTATTTTACATCGTAATTCATTGCCATTTATTCGGCAATAATCATTCGTACGATCACCCACCTCTATATCATTTTCGGTACTAGCCTTCACATAGGTACCTATACCGCCATTAAATAGTAAATCGACTGGTGCTTTTAACAAAACACGGATCAGTTCATTGGGAGTTAATTGGTCTTCTGTAATATTGAGCAGATTTTTCATTTCACGAGAAATGGGAAGCGTTTTGCTGCTGCGCTTAAATACACCGCCACCTTTTGAAATTAGTTTAGGATTGTAATCTTCCCAAGATGAAATAGGTAAACGAAATAGACGTTCACGTTCACGATAAGAAATTTTCGGGTCTGGATGAGGATCTAAAAATATATTGCGATGGTTAAATGCCCCAACCAATTTTATATGCTTTGAATAAAGCATGCCATTGCCAAACACATCGCCACTCATGTCGCCTATCCCAATCACAGTAATTTCTGTTTGTGTGCCGTTAATATCTAATTCTCGAAAATGACGTTTGACTGATTCCCAGGCTCCCCTAGCAGTAATGCCAATTTTTTTATGATCATAGCCAGTGGCTCCACCAGAGGCGAAGGCATCTCCTAACCAAAAATCATATTCTTTGGCAATGTCATTTGCGAGGTCGGAAAAAGTTGCCGTGCCTTTATCAGCAGCTACCACTAAATAGGGATCGGTATCATCATAACAAACTACTTTTTTTGGGCGGATAATTTTCTGTTCTTTTATGTTGTCAGTTAAATCTAATAAGCCACGAATAAATAATTTATAACAATAAATGACTTCAGTCTGTAAATCTTCTCTGTTAGGGAATGCCGCAGCATTTTTTAGTACGAAACCACCTTTTGCGCCAGACGGTACAATAATTGCATTTTTAACTTTTTGCGCTTTCATTAAACCTAGAATTTCTGTACGAAAATCCTCTAAGCGATCAGACCAACGAATTCCACCGCGCGCAACTTTAGTATGCCGTAAATGAATTGCCTCAAATCGAGGCGAGTAAACAAAAATCTCATATAAAGGTAGTGGTAAAGGTAATTCGGGTACTAATGCCGAGCTTAATTTAATAGCTAAATAGGCTTTTGGTTCATTTTCATTGTTCAGTTGAAAATAATTTGTGCGCAGGGTTGCTTTAATAAGCTGTAATATTCGCCGTAGAATACGATCTTCATCTAGGCTATCGACAGCTTCTAATGCTTGCAAAATGTGTTGTTCAATATTGGCTACAAAATTTTTAGTTTGACCTTTTTCAGGATTGTGTAATGCCATGAAAAGTTCAACTAAATTTTTTGCTATGGTTGAGTGATTTGCTAAAGTTTTTTCAATATAAGATTGACTAAAACGAAATCTGACTTGGTGAAGATATTTAGCATAAGTTCTTAGAATGGTAATGGCACGCCAAGATAATGCTGATCCTAATATCAGTTTATTGAAGCCATCATTTTCAGCCCGTCTAAAATAAATTTGAGTGAACGCATCACGAAATAAATCCGCAATTTTATCAATTTCAATAGATGATTTGGTATATTCGACCGAAAAATCACTAATCCAAATGAATTGATTATTACTGAGAGAGATTTTATGCGGATGTTCACTGAATGTGCATAAATTAAAGTTTTCAAGTATAGGCAAGACGATGGAAAGTGGTATGGGTTGCTGCCATTGAAATAAGCGAAGGTGTAGGGGGTAATCTTGTTTTTCAGAGGAAATATAAAGATTTACCCAAAGGGGGTTCTTTTCTGAAAGTAATTCTAAATAGGTAATATCACTTACCGCTATTTCTGCACTATATTCATCTCGATAACTAGGGGGAAATGCATGCTCATATTTTGTTAGAAATGCAGATGATTTTTTATATTGTTTGATGATCCCATCCTGTAATTGCTTGTGCCATGCGGTAGACATTTTAATTCCCTTATCAGCTTTGCAAATTTTTACTATATACCTATTGCACTGCTAAATGCGAATTCTAACTATCCCATCCTGCAATGCAATGGGTATATACTGGTTATATTTTTCGAAAAATTAAGAAAAGGGATTCAGAATGAACAAATTAATAGTAGCAATATTATTTTTAATTTTTATACCAGCTGGCAGTGTCTATGCTACTTTCAATGAAGATAGGAAAATTGAATGGTTCCAGTTCGGTGCGGTTGATAATAATCATCGATCTCCTTCACGCAATGTCAGTGACGTTCTGTCGGCAAGTGATCAGCCAGCTGCAGCACAGAGACATCGCAAACACGAGATGAAAGAGCGCCATCACAAACATGAGATGGAGAAGCGTCATCGCAGGCACGAAATGGAGGAACGTCATCGCAAACACGAGATGGAGAAGCGTCATCACAGGCACGAAATGGAGGAACGTCATCGCAAACATGAGATGAAAGAGCGCCATCATCAGCATGAGATAAAGAAACATCAAGGTACAATGAAAGTAAATAGTTCTCGACAAAAAACACGCTGAGATAATAATCTAAGAACACGAGAGTCTATCGATTACATTTCTTTCCAATCATTAGAATCGATAGTTCTACCGGGTTTTTTAGTCGGTTTCAAGGGTGTTTTTACCGGAAAAAATTTTTCTCGTATCCAAGTGATAATAAATAAAATCAATCCAATAATAGCGCCAAAGAAAAATAAATAAGCTAGAAGCATAATGCCAAAAATAAATGCAACAATAGCAATGCCAATAAAAATGAAAGGAATAAATTGCTTAATTAAGCGTTGCATCAAAAGCCTCTAGAATTTGTCCCATAGTGTCGTTTGTTTTTGGTAGGGCGTAGCAGAATCACGTAGTTTGTTAATACGTTCGTATTTTTTCTGTTCCGCATGCTGCGAGGCAGACAATTTTGGATGTGAGGCATTAAAATTGCCAAGAAATTTATCAAGTTCGCTGGTGAAATATTCAAGACCAAGAATTTTTTTGAAATTCAACATATGCTACACTCCAAGAAGAGATAGTAGTATATACCCATTGCACTGCAAGATGCGAATGTTAACCGTCTTACAGTGCTCTAAATATAGCATATTAAGGTAAATCAAGCGCAATGGTATTAAGAACATATTGGAACATTTTTTTTACAAATGTTCAGAATAAAATCGTAGCAATTTCTGCTAACCTAGCTATAGCTGGAAGGGCGGTTAAAATCAATGTGGATGATGGGGACTAAATGAAATTAGTGCATTACTTATTCCTACTAGGAATGATTTTATTATTGAATAATATTGCGCTTGGCAAGCGGTATCGTTCTAAACCTGTTCCTATTACTTTTTCAACAGTATATGGCATTTCCCAATTAAATAGTGAGCTTAATCAGCTTATCAGCGCTAATCTTGCCAATGCCGATATATCTGTGTATGTGAAATCCATGAAATATGGCGATATGCTTTATGCTCGTAATATTCATCAGCCACTTACTCCAGCTAGTACGCTAAAAATTTTTACTGCTGAAGCGGCTTTACTTTATTTAAGCCCTGAATATCGTTTTTCTACCCAACTGTTGACAGATGCAAAGTCGGTAAAGAATGGGATTTTACAAGGTAATCTTTATATTGTTTTAAGTGGTGATCCGACTTTAACTTACTATGATTTAGTGGATTTGATGTTGTCTTTAAAGACTCAACAAATTAGAGCCGTAGCAGGAAATGTTTACATCGATAATACTGCTTATGATCAACGTTTTTATGGTCCAGGATGGGTATGGAAAGATACTAATTATTGTTATGCTGCGCCTATTAGCGCTAGTATCATTAATCATAATTGTCTTTCTTTTAAAGTGACGCCATCTAAGATTCCAGGTCGTGCTGCACAAGTTGTCACCTCGCCTAAATATTTTTATCCACCCATCAGAAATTCGGTTATTACTAAAACTAAAAAGACAAGAAGTTGTTCTGTGCGATTAACTGGTGATACTAGCAGTATTATTTCTATTGATGGCTGTATGCCACGAGGTAAATATGCATGGGGCGTAAGTTATGTTGTAGCAGATATTCCAGAATATAATCGTGCCTTATTTAAGAATTTATTGAATCGGCTTTCAGTCAATGTATACGGTAATGTCACGTTTGGATCAGCATCTAATAATCTTTCATTAATTGGGGCTCACAATTCTAAGCCATTACGATTGCTCATTAATGACATGTTAAAAAAATCAGATAATATCATTGCTGGGGCATTATTTAAAAAATTAGGACAATTATATACGCGCGAACCAGGCAGTTGGGAAAATGGTAGTTTTGCAGTATCACAAATTTTAGCAAAACGCGCAGGAGTGAATATTACCGGTATGCGGGTATTAGATGGCTCAGGATTATCTCCCGATAATTTAGCTACTTCAGCCCAAATGATGCAAGTACTTGATTTTGCTTTTCATCATTATGCAACGAGCTATGAATTTATTTCCGCTTTACCCATTGCTGGAGTCGATGGCACCTTGAAGCATCGTATGGGATATATCGCGCGAAAAGTAAGAGCGAAAACGGGTACAATTTCTGGCGTGGCGAGTTTGGCTGGTTATACTGTTACCGCGGAGAAGGAGCCATTGGCATTTGTTATTATGATTAATGGCAGTAAGGGCATGGGTTGGCGATACAAAGCCCTGGAAGATAAGATGACCACTACCTTAACGCGATACGTTAGAAATACAAATTCCAGATAAGCAATGAATTTAGGTATGCCTCAGAAGATTATGTAAAATACAACAATAGCCCTATAACGAGCACTGTGATTGCCATACCACTTAAAAAATATTTTACTTTTATCTTTTTTTCATGCAGGTGATAATCATTATTATTAGATGAGTTTTGATGAAAGCGTAATTTTTCTTGTTGTAATTTGTTTTCAGTTAGTACCTCATAAAGCAAGGAAGGAATGGCGGGTAATTGTTCTGACCAGAGCGGCAAATTTTCATAAATACGTCTAAAAA
>Ga0155582_112_pt1 | contig 34472 bp, 27 predicted proteins | sample RifCSPhighO2_12_FD_107239 | JGI IMG/M metagenome (GOLD analysis project Ga0155582, IMG submission 107239) | Gammaproteobacteria bacterium RIFCSPHIGHO2_12_FULL_37_14
CGATCTAATTGTTCACACAGGGCTAGTATTTTCTTCTTGTAAACTCTGTAGTCGAAGGATAAACCATTTTCTTCAACGCTAATATGAAAAGTTGCGTGAACACAATAGTTATGACCATGTAAATGTTCGCGTTCAGTAGCAGAGAAGATGGTAAAATGTCCTGCTGAAAAAGAAAGTTCTTCTTTATGTATTTCTAAGGTTGCGAAACGTGACACTATATACTCCTGATAATGTTTAAAATTGTGGTTTTTGTGATATGTTCGCTACTTTATTGTATTCAGGTTGATAGCTTACTTCGTTTTCTTGACAGATTTCTTTTTTAGAATTAGCGTTTAGATCAAACAATGCAATTGGATTGGATGGTTGTTTCGAAATAATAAAATCTTTTTGTTGATAAGCGAAATTGGTTTGGTCTTGTTGAATCATTAAGCCAATTTGTTTTTGCATCTGTGATATAGAAGCTAGTGGATGACTAGGATAAAATATTTTCTCTCCTATTTTAATGTGTTCTGATTCTAATTCTCGTCGAAGTAAAAGATAATCGATTAAGTCACGTTGGATGGTATCAATGAACCAAACTTCGTCCATCTTTTTTAATTCCAAACGTAATTCATTTTGAATTTTTTCATCATGATTCAGATATTCTTCAATATTTAAAATACCAATTTTTTTTATACTAGCTGCTTTTGTCTCGAATCTTGCTGGGAGGGATGTCAAAAATTGATGTGTTTCATCTAGGGTTGGTCTGTTTTTTGAATTATCATCCGTCATTCGAGTAAGGAAATTACAAATTTCAGCACGTAATAATTTATTTGGTATTCGCTGAGGGATGCAATAAGTAATCTCTTTATCAAATATTCTATAAGATAATTCACTTCTTTTTTCCGGGTTATATATTCGATATCGTTGAGCGAATTCGAAAATACCCGTTCCTAATTTTCGGCTTGCAAAAATACAGCCAAACAATTCTCCAAATGTAATACCCAGAGCATTGATCTCGGTTTTTTCATTATATTCATAGCTACGTTCTGCAAGCATTAATTCTAAAGCCATGTATCCTGGTGTACCAAAAGAGGGACTTTTTTCCACTAAATAATGAGGGCCAGGTAAGCTAAATTGAAAGTCAAGTAATGCTATCTCATATGTGACAGGATTAATGAAGATATTTTCGGGTTTAAGATCGTTATGTAATAGTTTTTTTTGATAAAAATCATAGACTGCTTTGCTGATATTGGTTGCTATTTGTAGCCAGTGACTTTCGGGTAACCTAGGTTTGCTTTTTAAAAAAGAAGCTAAGTCTATTCCTCTTAGTAAATGCATAGCAAGTAGGTGAGGGATGTTATATTCCGCCGATCTTTCTATAGAGCCAATGGTTTGATTCAATTTATTCAATACATTCAGTTCAGGAGAATAAATTTTTTTTATTTGTGCGAAGGTTAAATTTTTTTGAATTTTTAATGCGTGCCATTCGCCAGTTTCTAAATCTTGAATTAATTTTACTTTGCCAAAGGTGCCTTTACCCAAATGTTTATGGTGTTTTTCACCTAAATAAATGGCATAAAAATGATTCTTATTGTCTTTTGAGTTGGTTAATTTGAGAATATTATAGAAATTTCCAAGGTCAGTGCATGTTTTTATTCTCTTTAAGCGAAAATTCCCGTCAAAGAACTGTAAGATATTGCTAATTTCATCCTCAGAAAATAATTTGCCATTATTATGTAAATGAAATAGAGAAATATTAGGATGTAAATAAGGGAATTGTTTTTCAATGATGCTGTTGTCAGCGTTAAGACTGGGTTGAAAGTAGCTCTGTTTACTAGGCATAAAATTAGTTCTCCGAAGAAAGTGTAAACAAACTACTACCTAAAAAATAAACAAATATAAAATTAAGCGTATTAATACTACAGAAAATTAATCTAATCAAGTGATATCAATCAACTCATAGTTCCTTTCTTTTATCTTGCAAATTAAATCCTGATAGATCAACACTCATATTTTTTCCCAATGCCATGATTTTTATCCGCTCTCCCATTTCAGTTGGGAAAGTGAGTAATTTAATTGCATGACGTAGATGAACTATTTCTATTGGAGAGAGCTGCTTTTCTGCTGTTGTCACAAATTCAGTCAATCCACAAGCTAAAAGAAAAGGCCCTTGATTGGTATAACCCAGTAATTGGCAATCATTATCGATAGCGGTTTCAATGACGCGCGTGAAGTCAACATGCGCAGTGATGTCTTGTTGGCCTGGTAAAATGAAGGGATTGGCATGATTGTGATGTTGATAAAAACAGGATAAGGTGCCAGAAGAACGTTCAGTACGATAATATTCTCGTTGTCCGTAACCATAATCTATCAATAATAGAATACCTTTTTCAATTGCCTGTGTTAGCGATTGTAAAAAAAACGTTAAATTTAGATTGATTTCTGATTCATAGCCGGGTGGTAAAGCATATTGATGATGTATTTGTTTAATTTTTTCAGATAATTCGTCCGTAGTTGGTTTACAAATTTTCCAAGCAAAGGCGTCGTTTTGCCAAGTGACACAACGTTCTGCAATTTCATGATCTTCAATTCGAAAACAATGCACTGGTAGGGCATCCAGTACTTCATTAGCAATGACAACACCAGAAAATTTAGCCGGTAGCGTATCAAGCCAAATCATACGAGGGAAAAAATGTGGACAGGTAGATTGCAAAAATGCTCGTTGCTGATTGCGTAAAGTCGAGCTTTTTTCAAAAATATAATATGCAGAAGGAAGACAACCCAATGTATCAAGATAAGACAAGAAGTCTTTAGCAAATTTACCTGTGCCAGCACCTATCTCAAGCACTTGGCCTTGACCTAAATGATCAAAAATTTCTCGACATTGATTGGCAACGCATTGGGCAAAAAGTGGGGAGATTTCTGGAGCAGTAGTAAAATCGCCTCGTTCTCCTATATTAAAGTGAGTTGAATTGTAATATCCCCACTGAGGATGATAGAGTGCCTGCTCCATAAATTCTGCAAATGAAATATAACCCTGTTGGTTTTCAATTTTTTGTCGGAGGATATGGACTAATGTATTAGAAGGTATGGCCATAAATGTCTATACTATACTCTTGAGCAATCACATCGCAAAGGGTTGCTAACACTGCTGTACTTATCCGAAGGAGTATCCATGTCCAAGCATTCATTAACATCGAAGGTTGCTATTATAACAGGAGCAGCAAGAAGAATTGGAGCTGAAATTGCTCGTACTCTACATGCAGCCGGAATGAATGTTGTTCTTCATTATAATATTTCTGAAGAAGAAGCGATTACATTATCTCAACAGTTCAATCAGAAACGCAATTCGTCTGCCATTGCTTTACGTGCCGATTTACAAGATTTTGAAAGTGGTAAGGCTTTTATTCAACAAGCAGCCAACACCTGGAAACGTTTGGATGTGCTGATTAATAACGCCTCTCGTTTTTATCGTACCGCATTTGGAAAAATTACCGAATATGCTTGGGATGATTTGATGAATAGTAATTTAAAGGCGCCGTTTTTTTTGTCTCAGGCTGCTGCGCAATTTCTTGCTGAAAATCAGGGTTCAATTATCAATATTACGGATGCTCATATTGAGTCGCCATCACGAGATTATTCTGTATATTCTATTTCAAAAAGTGGCTTGGTCATGTTAACCAAAGTATTAGCTAAAGAATTAGGTCCAGCGATTCGGGTGAATGCTATAGCACCGGGTGTAATTTTGTGGCCAGAAGGTGAAAATGCATTACCTGAAGCAGAAAAACAAACCATTATTGAAAAAACTTTATTGAAACGCATTGGCCAGCCCGAAGATATTGCTAAGGCAGTATTATTTTTTATCCAGGATGCAGATTATGTGACAGGACAAATGTTGAGTATTGACGGTGGCCGTATGTTATGTCGAGACTGAGAACGATTGAATGAATTTATTTCGCACTAAGCTTGCAAGTGTCAATCGAATCACATGGTATCCCAATTATTGGGATATTATCGCTTTGCTTTTTGTATTGGCAGGTATCTTTTTGTTTGCGTGGGTCGCAAAGGAAATGGCAACACCTTATCAACTTGGCCAGAGTACGCCTATTTCGTTAAATCCTGCAGTGTTACCTTTTTATGCAGGTAGAACAGTAGTGCGAATGCTAATCGCATTATTTTTTTCTTTATTATTTACGTTTGTTTTTGGTACTTGGGCGGCAAAAAGTCGTCACGCTGAACGCATCATCATTCCTGCTATTGATATATTACAAGCTGTTCCTATTCTTGGTTTTTTATCGGTAACCATTGCAAGTTTTATACGATTATTTCCTGGTAGTTTATTAGGGCCAGAATGTGCAGCAGTATTTGCCATTTTTACCTCTCAGGCATGGAATATGACATTTGTATTTTTTCAAACGGTTCGGTCTGTTCCGGCGGATCTTGCTGAAACTGGCCTAATGTTTCATCTTTCTGCCTGGCAACGTTTTTGGCGTATTGAAGTACCTTACGCTACGCCAGGACTCTTATGGAACACGATGGCTTCCATGTCTGCCGGATGGTTTTTTGTAGTAGCAGCCGAAGCAATTACAGTATCGAATCAAGATATTTTATTACCAGGAATAGGATCCTTTATTGCTGTTGCTATTAAAGCAGCAAATTTACATGCAATAGGGTATGCCGTACTAACAATGTTTATCGTTATTTTAATTTACGATCAACTCTTATTTCGACCCTTGGTTGCCTGGGCTGAGAAATTCAAACCAGAACAACAAGCAACTGAAAAAACCGCAGAATCATGGGTCATGAATATTTTTCGTCGTACCCGTTTAATGCGCAAATGGGGAGATAAATTAGCCCAATTGTTTGATGCTTTTGTCAATATTAAAATTTTCCGTCCTTCACCCGATATTATTTTTTCAAAGCCACTGTCCAAAAAAAATGGTAATAAATTAGTTGGTATGTTGTGGGAAGTTGGAATTCTACTGCTTGGTATAGCTGCGTTTATCTTCTTATGGTATTTTGTGGCTGCACATATTTCATTTGCAGAAATTCGTTGGGTATTCATCCTCGGATTAATTACAACCAGTCGGGTATTTATTCTTATTTTGCTTTGTTCGTTTATTTGGGTGCCACTTGGAATATGGATAGGATTGCGACCACAAGTGGCTCAGGTTGCACAAGCCATAGCGCAAATTCTTTCTGCTTTTCCTGCTAATTTACTGTATCCCTTTATTGTGATGATGATCGTTTATTACCATTTGAATCCAAATATTTGGTTATCACCGCTCATGATTTTAGGCGCGCAATGGTATATTTTATTTAATATTGTGGCAGGGGCATCGCTTATTCCTAAAGAATTATTACGAGTGGCAGATAATTTAGGAGTAACTGGTTGGACACGATGGCAACGATTATTATTACCCAGCGTTTTCCCATACTATGTGACAGGAACAATTGCAGCTGCTGGAGGCGCATGGAATGCAAGTATTGTGGCGGAAGTAGCTAGTTGGGGTAATGAAAAAATAGTGGCAACTGGGCTGGGGTCTTATATTACTCAATATACTACAGTAGGAAATTTTGCCCGTATTGCATTAGGTATTGGTATGATGTGTTTAATTGTGTTGATTATTAATCGCTTAATATGGCGCCCACTCTATGTTTATGCTGAGAATCGATTTGTTATCGGAGTAAGCGATGTCTGATCCAATTATTGAAGTAGTCGAGATGCAAAAATATTTTAAAACAGGCGATAGACAAGATCGTTTAGTGCTACATAACATTAATTTCAAAATGTTTGAAGGTGAGATTGTTGCTATCTTAGGTAAATCTGGTTCTGGAAAATCAACATTATTACGCATTATCTCGGGATTAACGGAACCTTCAGCTGGCGTGATTTATTATCGTGGTCGCTTAATCAGTGGACCAGTTCGTGGTATTAGCATGGTATTTCAAACCTTTGCTTTATTGCCATGGTTAACAGTTTTACAAAACGTTGAGCTGGGCTTGGAGGCGCAAGGATTGCCGCGTAAAGAAAGGCGTGAACAGGCATTAAAAGTAATCGACATGATCGGCCTGGATGGTTTTGAGACAGCTCTTCCCAAAGAATTATCTGGCGGTATGCGCCAACGAGTAGGTTTTGCTCGAGCCTTAGTTGTTAAACCCGATATTTTACTGATGGATGAACCATTTTCAGCTTTAGATGTACTCACTGCGGATACTTTGAAAAGCGATTTATTAGATTTATGGCAAACAAGAATGATAGGGATTAATGCTATTTTATTTGTGACGCATAGTATTGAAGAAGCAATTGCTTTCGCTGATCGCATTATATTGTTTGATAGTGATCCAGGGACTATTCGTTCTGATGTGAAAATTAGCTTACCTTTCCCTCGCAGTGATCTTGATCCACGTTTTCGCAATCAAGTTGATCGTATCTACACCTTAATGACAGCAGAGCCTCAGGAAGCAAGAATTCAAGATGGGATGATAGATATTGGTTATCGATTACCCGATGTAAATATTGAAGAAATAACGGGTCTTTTAGAAATATTAAATTCACCAGAACATAATGGTAAAATGGATTTACCCGTGCTCGCTGAAACATTGACGCATAATCTGGATGAATTATTTCCCTTAACCGATATCGTGCAAATTTTACGTTTTGCAAAAGTTTCAGAAGGTGATATAGCAATCACGCAAGAAGGAAAAACGTTTGTTGATGCAGATATTTTAGAGCGTAAAAAAATTTTTTCTATTCAGCTAACAAAATTTATCCCGCTTGCTCGTTATATCCATAATCAATTGACGCGACATCCAAGACATCGCGCACTCGAAGAGCATTTTTTATCTTTATTGGAAGATTATCTTTCCGAAAAAGAAGCCGAAGATGTACTACGTATTGTGATTGAATGGGGTCGATATGCTGAATTATTTGCTTATGATTATAATTCAGGTGTGTTGAATTTAGAAAGTGGTCATTAAAAATGATAGCTTTGTTTATCTAAGCAAAGCTATCATCATGAATAAGGCGCTTTTTAGACATTGGAAGATCAACTCCTTCTAATGAGCTGCGCAGCATCCACGCCGTTTTATCATGAGCTGTTTTACGTTTAATTAATAAATCAAGCGTCACCTCATCACCAGATTGATCAGCAATATCAAACAGTTTAAAGATTTTTTCAGCGATGTGCTCATGATCGGCTAATAATTTATTTAACATTTTTTCAGCATTCATCTGTTCTTCTATCTCTTTTAATGAAGAGAGTTTTAAAAAAGAACGGAGTGAAGCTTGTGCAAATGTTTTCAACGCACGTATACGTTCGGCAATTTCATCGATAGCACTCGCAAGTTCCTGATATTGTTCCTCAAACATTTTATGATAAGCAATAAAGTTAGGGCCTAATACATTCCAATGACAATGCTGTGTCACGACATATAAAACATAAGTATCAGCAAGTAGGTGATTTAATCCTTCGATTAATGGCTTATTATTTTCAGATTTTTTCATTATCTTGTCCTTGTTTGGAAAAATATAAAAAAATGTTTAGCGATAATGGGAGTGTTAAAAGTATATTTTAATCCTTTTTCATTTTTTAAAGAAGCCCCTACTGATCTAGGGTTCATTAGCATCGCAGCTTAAAGAATGGTAGCGTAACGTAAGAAAAACGTGTGTTTTGAGTAGATTGAAAGACGGCTGAAGAGTCTAGTGGTAAGAAAATAACTTTTCCAAAAATGGAAATCTTACCTGAAAGATAAATCTTTTATCAGCTATTCTCCCTGAGTATTGCGGGAAGAGTACAGCCTAATTAACTATAATTTAGTCTATTTAGCATAAATAGCATTATCAGGTAGCGTATTCTTTGCAAATAAATTGATAAATACAGATATTTACTTGCCGGGAGTAGGAAATCTGTAATAAAATAGCGGCCGTTACTGCGGGGTGGAGCAGTCTGGTAGCTCGTCGGGCTCATAACCCGAAGGTCGTAGGTTCAAATCCTGCCCCCGCTATGAAAATTTTAAATAATAGACCCCTTTTGGGGTTTTTTATTTTTGGATGTAAGTAGGTGATGTGTGAAAAAGGTTGATCCTGCATTACAGGAACGGTTAGTCTCCCTTATTGACTCAATGGGTTGCGAATTGGTTGGTTGTGAGTTAGTTCCACAAGCCGGGAGAGTCATTTTTCGTATCTATATCGATCATCCTCCTCGAGGGGTGACTGTCGAGGATTGTTCTCGGGTAAGCCATCAAGTCAGTGCTATGATGGACGTCGAAGATCCTATTCCAGGAGGATATGTTTTGGAAGTATCTTCCCCGGGAATAAATAGGCCATTATTTGGGCTTGAGCAGTATAGTAAGTATGTTGGCAGTAAAGTGAAGGTGCGTTTATATACCGCTTTTCAGAACCGCCGCCAATATAAAGGAGTGCTTAAACGCGTAGAGGGAGAGAATATCTGTCTTTTGGTAGACGATATTAACCAGGAAGTTTTGCTGCCTTTTTCGATGATTGAAAAGGCTCATGTGATTGGAGATAGTTAAGCTAGGCTCTGTTAATTTTTATGCTGCAGGATTAAAGGTATGAGGTCACGCTATGAACAAAGAGATCTTATTAGTAGTTGAAGCTGTATCCAATGAAAAGGGCGTGGATAGAGAAGTCATTTTCCAAGCTATTGAAGCTGCTTTGGAAACAGCAACAAAGAAAAAAGCTGCAGAAGAAATAGAGGTTAAAGTAGAAATTAATCGTAAAACTGGCGATTATGCTACTTTTCGTCGTTGGCTAGTCATCGATGATGCTGCAGTATTACCAGAGATTTCAGGGCAAGAAACAGAAGACATTATGACACTGCGACTGAGTGAAGCAAAAAAGCGCGATCCTCATATTAAGGTAGGTGAATATATATTAGAGCCTATGGATTCCATTGAATTTGGTCGTATTGCTGCACAAAAAGCTAAACAAGTTATTATTCAAAAAGTGTTAGAAGCTGAACGCGCACAAATGGTGAATGCCTACAAAGAAAAAATTGGGCAATTAGTGCATGGAACTGTCAAAAAAGTCATTCGAGATTTTATTGTTCTTGATCTTGGAAATAATGCCGAAGCTATTTTGCCGCGTTCCGAAATGATTCCTCATGAAGCGATTCGCCTCGGTGATAGAGTGCGAGCATATTTATATGATATTCAATCGGATAGTGGAAAAAATCCACAAATTTTAGTCAGCCGCACTCGTCCAGAAATGTTGATCGAATTATTTAAAATTGAAGTACCTGAAATTGGTGAAGAATTGATTGATATCAAAGCTGCAGCTCGAGATCCAGGCTCACGAGCAAAAATCGCAGTAAAAACCAATGATGGACGTATTGATCCTATTGGAGCATGCGTGGGAATGCGTGGTTCACGAGTGCAGGCAGTTTCCAGCGAGCTTGGTGGCGAGCGCATTGATATTATTTTATGGAATGATAATCCAGCTCAGTTGGTTATTAATGCGATGTCTCCTGCGGAAGTAGCTTCCATTATAGTAGATGAAGATACTCATACCATGGATATTGCAGTCAAAGCTGACCAATTATCACAAGCGATAGGACGCCATGGGCAGAATGTTAAATTGGCTAGTGAATTAACAGGTTGGGCATTAAACGTGATGACCGAAGAAGATGCGCAGGCAAAATCTTCAGCTGAAGGCGAGAAAATTTTGATGTTATTTCAAGATAAATTGGGCATCGATGTGAGCGTTGCGGAAGTATTGGTGAATGAAGGGTTTTCATCACTGGAAGAAATCGCTTATGTCCCTGTACAAGAATTAATGGAGATTATTGGCGAACAAACAATTGTAAATGCATTGCGCGAGCGTGCTAAAGCTGTTTTATTAACGCAAGCTATCGCACATGAACAAGCATTGGAGGTGGAACCAGCGAAGGATTTGCTTGAAATGGAAGGCATGGATAAACACATGGCATATGTATTAGCTAGTCATGGTGTGGTGACACGTGAAGATTTAGCAGAACAATCAGTAGATGATCTACTCGAAATTGGTGAGATAGACGAAGCAACGGCGGCTAAGTTGATTATGACTGCCCGTAAAATATGGTTTGATGATACATCCCCCTGATGTGGGAGGGAGTGCGCGTGGTAAAGAAAACAGAAAAAGCAGATGTGACAACAGTAAAACAATTTGCAGAAGAAATTGGCGTGACGCCTGCGCGGTTGCTTAGCCAGTTCAAAGAGGCGGCAATTAACATAGGTGATGAGGGTGATGTCATCAGCCAAGAGCAAAAGCAAAGATTGTTGCGCTATTTACAGCAACATCATGGCGCTAAGCAGGAAATGTCTCCTGAGAAAATTGTATTTCATCGTGCTAAAACGAGCCGAATGAGATTATCTCATGGAGAAGGAACAGTCAGTGTTCGGGTTCTAAAAAAACGAACATTAGTGAAACGAAATTTACCAGAAGAAGAAACTGCTGCAAAGGGAGTCATACCTACTGATCTTCCGCCAACATTAACGACAGAAACAAAAGTGACTGAACCTGAAGCTATTACCACAACATTAGCTACACCGGCAGTCGATACAGCGGTTGCTGAGCAAACTACCTATACAGAAGAAGTGCCTACTCCGTCAACAACAACTGAGCTTGCGGATGACAAAGCAAAAGCTACTGTTAAACGTAAAGATAAGCATCGCACAGACGCGGAACTTGAAGAACCAGAAGGCGAAAGACATAAGAAGCGGAAAAAAATTCGTGACACTTCCAGAAGTGGCGAGAGAAATTTGGAATCATTATTGTCGCGTGGTGCGGATTTAAGTCGTGTGCTCAAGCAAGAAGAAGATGAAATCGACCTTGCCATCCGAAAATCCGGAAAAAATCGTCTACATGCCCAAGGCAAGGTTAAAATACAAGCTTTTACTAAGCCTACAGAACCAATTATTCATGAAGTAGAAATTCCAGAAACAATCAATGTAGCTGAATTAGCGCAACAAATGTCGGTTAAGGTTGCTGAAGTGATTAAAATTTTAATGAAAATGGGCGTCATGGCGACAATTAATCAAGTCATCGATCAAGATACTGCTATTTTGGTTGTCGAGGAAATGGGACATAAAGCTAGGGCTGTGAGTTTTGACGCAATAGAAAATTCATTAATTCAATCATTAGATGTGATACAAGGCGAGGCTAAGCCACGGCCGCCTGTTGTTACTATTATGGGACATGTCGATCATGGAAAAACGACTTTACTCGATTATATTCGCACAACGAAAGTAGCAGCTCAAGAAGCTGGTGGCATTACCCAGCATATCGGGGCTTATCATGTGCAAACCGCTAAGGGTACAGTAACGTTTCTAGATACACCCGGACATGCTGCTTTTACTGCTATGCGTGCAAGAGGAGCTAAATTAACGGATATTGTTATTCTAGTAGTGGCTGCAGATGATGGCGTGATGCCGCAAACCGTCGAAGCAATTCAACATGCAAAAGCAGCAAATGTTCCTATTGTTGTGGCGATTAATAAAATGGATAAAGAAGGGGTTGATCCAGAACGTATCAAAACAGAATTATCCCGTTATGGATTAATTCCTGAAGAATGGAGTGGAGAAACCATGTTTGTTCCTATTTCAGCTAAAACTGGTATGGGAGTAGATGAGTTACTTGATTCGGTACTGGTACAAGCGGAAGTATTAGAACTGAAAGCAGTGATTGATTGTTCAGCGCGAGGTGTGGTGATTGAATCTAGAGTAGATCGTGGCCGTGGAGCAGTTACTAGCGTGCTCGTTCAACAAGGTACCTTAAATAAAGGTGACATTATATTAGCTGGATTAGAATACGGACGTATTCGTGCTTTGTTTGATGAAACTGGTAAAGCAGTGGAAAGTGCGACTCCTTCTATTCCAGTAGAAATTCTCGGTCTTTCGGGTGTTTTGCAAGCGGGCAGTGATTTTATTATCGTATTGGATGAAAGACGGGCTCGTGAAGTAGCAATATTCCGTCAAACTAAATATCGTGAAGCTAAATTAGCTAGGCAAACCACAAAATTAGAAGATTTGTTCCAGCGTATCGAAGATGAGAAATCTTCTATAAAAACTTTAAATATTGTGTTGAAGGCAGATGTACTTGGTTCGGTTGAAGCATTAAAGCAAGCATTAACTGAATTAATGACCCCAGAAGTTAAAGTTAATGTCATTTCTAGTGGTATTGGCGGCATAAATGAAAGTGATGTTAATTTAGCCATTGCATCAAAAGCTATTATTATTGCTTTTAATGTGCGCGCAAATGTTGATGCAAGAAAGTTAATGGAAACGAATAGTGTGGATGTTCACTATCATAATATTATTTATGATGTCATAGATCAGGTGAAAAAAGCCATTAGTGGTGCATTAGAACCAGAAATTCATGAGCGTATTGTTGGACTTGCTCAAGTGCGTGAGGTTTTCCGCTCGTCGAAGATTGGTGCAGTAGCTGGATGTATGGTGATCGAAGGATTTGTTAAACGTAATTTCCCCATTCGAGTATTACGCGATAATGTGGTCATTTTTCAAGGTTCATTAGAATCGTTGCGTCGTTTTAAAGAGGACGTTTCAGAAGTACGTAGTGGAATGGAATGTGGTATTGCAGTAAAAAGTTATAATGATATTAAGCCTGGCGATCAAATTGAAGTCTATGAAAAAGTGCAAGTAAAACGAGAGAAATAATCTATGCCACGAGGATTTGATCGTACTCAGCGGGTAGCAGATCTTATTCAAAAAGTACTTGCAACTATGTTGTTACAAGATACAAATGATGATCGCTTTCGTTTGATTACCATCACTGGTGTGACGGTATCAAAAGATTTTTCTTATGCCAAAATATACGTGAGTGTATTAACTGAAGATGAAAGTAAAATTAAACAAATTGTTCGGGCGCTTAATCAAGAAGCAAAATCATTTCGACGCCACCTTGCTCGCGAAATTGATTTACGAGTTACTCCAGAATTAAAATTTATTTATGATGAGTCAACTGCGCGAGGTTTCCATCTATCAACTCTTATTGATTCTGCAATGAAAAAAACTGAAAAATAGACCCTATATTCAGCCCAAGTATATTTCTTCTGGAATGATGAGTAACAAAACAAATGGTAATCATAATTTATGCATAGACAAGTAAATGGTATTTTATTGCTGGATAAACCAGTCAATCTAACATCCAATGGGGCATTGCAAATTGTTAAACGATTATACAATGCAAAAAAAGCCGGACACACCGGTAGTTTAGATCCTATTGCCACTGGAATGTTGCCAATTTGTTTTGGTGAGGCAACTAAGTTTTCACAATTTTTATTAGAATCAGATAAATCTTATCATGTGATCGCTAAATTAGGCGAATGTACGACTACAGGCGATTGTGAAGGTGAGGTGATCATGACGCAATCCATTTCTGGTGTTAATACTTCTCAAATTGAAAATATCATGAATAATTTTTTGGGCGAGATTGAGCAAATTCCTCCGATGTTTTCCGCCATCAAATATCAAGGCAAACCACTTTATCAGCTTGCTCGCCAAGGAATAAAGGTTGATCGTAAACCACGTAAGATCACAATTTATGCGATGGAGTTAGTTAGTTTTAATGAGGAGCAATCAACAATTTGTTTTAATGTGCATTGTAGTAAGGGAACGTATATTCGCACCTTAGCAGAAGATATTGGTAAGGAATTGGGTTGCGGCGCTCATGTGATAGAGTTACGTCGTGTTGCAGTAACGCCTTACAATGCGAGCAACATGTTTAGCTTAACAACGCTTGAATATCTTGCTAAAGATAAAGGATATACCGGTTTATCAGAATGTTTGTTGCCAATTGAAACAGCAGTTGAAATTTTTCCCGCAGTTAAGCTTTCTGCTTCAGCTGCATTTTATATGCGAACTGGACAAGCTGTTCGTGCTAATTTTCAACTCGATAGTGCTCTTGTACGTTTACTATCAGAAGATGCGAAGTTTTTAGGTATGGGCGAAGTATTAGCCGATGGCCGTGTCAAGCCATTGAGATTATTGAGTACGAATCTCGGATAATATCGCCTGTCTTCCTGCAAAGCACTGCGTGGATCAATCAAATGCCGAATCGATTTATCTTGTTGAGTTTTTTTGAATATTTTTTATTTTTTGCCGTCAATAAAGGTTCTCGAGCTTTAAAAAATGATATTTGTTTTTTTAAAAGATTTTGATAAATTTTTTTATTTGAAGCAAGCTCTTGCTCAAGATTACTTATTTTGCTTGAAAGGACAAAAAATTCTTTTTCTTTACTTGTTATTTCAGGATCACTGACCAGGTTAATAGTTTTAGAAAATTCTGTAGGTTTATCTGTAGCAAGTAGTCTACGTGTCAATGTTTCTTTTTTTATCCTTACTTGAACGATTTCAGAATTCAAATCGCCTAATTTTCGATTGAATAGCTGATTGATATTTTTTTGCAACATCGCTTGTTCACTTTTCAAAGATGCTTTCATCATTTCCTTTTCTGCGCATTCATTTTCTAAATCCGGAATGCTGTTATCTGGCGAGAGCATGATTGGGCAGTCAAATTTTATTTTTTTTAATAATTCATCGAGTGCTGGACCGACAATATAAATGGTACCAGGAGTTAAATTAGTTGCGGTAACAAATTTTAATGCATCATTTCTTTTATTGGTATCTAAATTGAATCTCGTTCTGAATTTATTATTTTCATCTATCATTAAAATATAATGAGCATTTTTTTGAGATATTAGTCCTAATCCATGCTTTTTCGTTTTTCGAAGAAAGGCACAAAAACCAGCGGCATCACTGACGGTCAACTTATCGATGATAAGTTGAGTGCTTTTATTATTTCCAGTAGTTTCAGAGTTTTTTCCATTAACCAATACATTGCAGGCTGCGGTAAGTTTTTGCAAATAGAGATCATCAGAATTAGTGTAATTTGCGAACATTTGTATTCTCGTGATTGGGTGGTAATACGTTATCAATTTTAGTTTTAATGTTTCTTATTTTATTATCATAACTTGCTTGTTTAAATCTTAAAAGATCTAGCATGGTTGTTAATCGATGATCATAATCACACTCGAGTTGTCTAACATCTTTTTTCGATTCCTGAAAAAAACGGAGTTGATTATAATACAGTTGTTCATGCTGAGTGGAGGGACTGAGAGATTCGATAGGGCAACTTGGATGGATACTATTGATCATATCATAGCGTTTTTTTAGCGTGGCATTTTCAGCTGTTAATTGGCGTATTTCCTCATCTAATTCAGCAGCTTTGCGTTTCATTGAAGCTTGATGTTGTGTGCTAGATGTAGTAATGAATAAATTCTTTTGGTTAGTTTGATGAAGTTCTAGATTAATAGGTGTAGTAGATAATATTGAGAGAGATGGTGCTCGGCTTTCATTGATATATAAAGCGGATAATGATCTTCGCATAGCAATTACTTTTTCAAGTAAACTATTTGTCGTTAGAATGGAAAGTAGGCCTTTTGTTTGGCAGATTGATTCCACATTAGATAATAAATTGCGAATGGCTAATCCGTTGATATAAATTGTTCCTGCTGATAGCTCACTTAATTGCCTGAGAGTACCTGATTGCGTCGTTATCGGCATTAAATTTTTATTTGCTCCGACAATAAAAACATCAGATTTAAACTGAAAATCGATCAAGCTTTGACCATCTAAATGATCAATGTTAAATTCAAACAAAAATCTAATCAATCTTTCAGCGGATTTAATTTTATCCTCCATTGAATATGAATTACTTATAAGAGGAGGAGTGATACAGGGAATGATCAGGCTATTTTGAGAGAAAGGAATATGAGTTTGCAACGTTATGTTGTAATCAAGAATAGCTTGTTTCAAGTGGGTAAAATAAACTACTGGGCTATTTATTTCCTGATGAATGATTATTTGATGAGCAAACATGACTATTATCCATATCGTTTTATTTAGAACTATCATAGTTTGCCAAGCTTAAGAAAATATTATGCATAAAACCACCATTAGGGTTAAATGCATCAAAATTCTTGTGATATCAGTGAGATAGTTAGACTAGAGATATGTTTTCCCCATTTATCCTTAGTGACATGTGCTTCATGTACTCAGGACAAACGGAACGCAACAACGTGAAACAAATTCTCAGACCAGCGTTTGTTGTAAAAGTTTTTCCAAGATGCGCAATGGCGAACGAGATTCATCTTGCATCGCGTGAACGGGTAAATGGAAGGTTTGCTCAAGCGTATATTGACCTTGCATTGCTGCATGAGAGACTTGATCAGTTTGTGCAATCCATGTGCTGCCAGCTGGGAAACGAATTTCACATTGTGAAGCTTTTTTTTGATATTGCTCATCGCCTTTCATGCGATTATGCATATGCAACATATAATGGTCATATGCAGTTCGATAGCTTTTGGTTATTTTTAAGAAACGTAAAAAAGCTGATACACCTGGAAGAGGTTTATTAATTAGAGGGATAAATTGATGAGCTACTGTTTCAAATGATTCTCCTACCCGCCATACCCGATCTTCGCCATGAGGATTAATATTACAAAAAACACGTAGTATTCGTTTGCCTTGGTTGGGAGCAGATGGAAAGGCATCAACATGTAAACGTTTATCATCTTTGCGATAGGATGTCTTGCGTTGACTAATTTGTATTGGGCGGAAACTCGTTCGCCCAAGCATAAGATGAGTAGAATAATGAGGAAATAACTCGCGTATGAGATCTAATGCTTGAGTAGAAAAACGATCCATCATTAATTTAAGCTGCAAATGTTGTTCATCTGATAAATGCTGCACACCCCAAAGTTTATTTGTTTCAGGTTGATAACTAATGTTTTTTGAATGAGGATCAGCATATTCAGGCGAGAGCAGACTGGTTTCTTCTGCAAATAAGTCAAAAGCTAATTTCGGAAAATGCAATATTTGTCCACTCTCTAAATGATTGATAGCTTGCACTTGAGTAGAGTTTGGAAAGAGTTCATTCCATCGTTGGGTAGGGAAGGTTTGCAGCATAAGGCCTATGTTTAGAGTAAGAAGAAGACACATTTTAACATGAATATCTTCAGATTAGCATTACCTCATCGTCGCTTTATTTGTTGCTGGTAGCGGATGGGGCGTAATTTGGCGGCTCTGGTTAGCATGACTATCAAAAAGCCCCAAGGTAGCACGTTGCTGATGCCATTGAGATCTTTCTAGATAAATGGTTTCGCGAATAGTATCAATAGGAATAGGGTATCCTTGCATTCTTTGTATGAGAAGTGCATTACTGGTAGCGATTTGCTCATTGTTATAATAATATTTTTCATCTTTTAGATATATTTCATTTAGCGGTACCCAACGACCATCACTAAAATCATCGTGGGGGTGTAGTTGTCCACTGAGATCGGCGTCAAAATCAAGCCAATAAAAATAAATAGAATAATTAGTTGCAACTTTTGTGCTATTAAAATTATCTAGATATTGATAATGGTATAATTGACGAATAATGAGAGCGTGGTTGATACCGTTCTGGTGATAGTCAAGATCCAATCGATCGAGTGCTTCTAATAACGATATATCTAGTTTTAGTATTTCATTATTCTTATTTGTCCAGCCTTGCATATTTAATTGCGTTTCTTCTCGCAATTCTCTTAATAGGCCCATAAAAACCTTCTCATTTTCATTAATGAAACCACCAGGCGCGATCAGTGGGAAATGGATAGAAGATTTTTTACGACCAAGATAAATGCATTTTTTCTGTTTAATGAAACAGGTTATCATCCCCACCCCGACTTTTTGTTTACGTTGCCGATCGTCAACGCCAGGCGTGGTATAAAAATCATACCAGAATTTATTTTTTTCCATATCGGTTTTAGTGAGGGTATGAGTAGTCATAGCTTTCCAGACGGTGTTAGCTGTTGATAACACAGGTAATGGAAATATGGTAGCATCGATCTCATGAAATAAAATTTTAAGTTTGTTAATCGTGAAAGCTGGAATATGTAGATGTTTTTCAAGCTGATTAAATAGTGCCTGGTTTTGTTTTATATAGGTAGAAAAGTATTGCGTTGCTTCATTTAATGTGGGAGTGTCTTCTATAATCATTAAGAAATAGTTAGCAATGAGTAAGAAGAAGCGATGGGCCTTGGCCTCAGGCAAATGTTGGGTATGTTTTGAAATTTCTACGAGAGATTCGAGTACTTCTAGCTCAACAAAAAAAGCTTCTTGGAAAACAACAGCCGTATTGTTTAAAGTAGTCTTAAGCATTAATTCACAAAATGTCATGATTATATTGGCATTGCAATTTGTAAGGCTAAATTCCTCATGAAATGGTTCTATCAAAATAGGAATAGCCTCATGGAAACCACTTGCACTTAAAAGCAACGCGGCGTGATATAAATCATCCATTTCTCCTAGCAACGGCATAGGCTCATAGTCAGACATAGCACTTAATAGATTTCCTAGCGACGACCATTTATCATTTGCGCTAGCGTTTAAGCGATCATTGATTAAACGATGGATTGGACGAATGTTTGATTCAGGAAGAAAGGTTAGCAAATGAAACAAATCGTTTTGCTCACAGAGCGTCCACAAAAGATTTTTATGATTTGGCAATAAAGCTAATAATCGCTTTAATCCCTCTGGGTTGAATTGATTTTCGTCAATGTTTTGATTACGAATGAGATAATCATTAATATCGATGGCTATTTTTTCCCAATCATTTTCAAGTTGAGGAAGGTTTTTTATTGTTAATAACATTAACTCTTCATCAGTTGCTAAATCAATCAAGCAACTGTGTTCTTGATACAATTTTTTTAATATTTTTTTTAAAAACGAGGTTTTATTTTCAATACTCAAGAGAATGGGTAATTCTAATAAAGGATAAGTCGCTAATAATTCTTGACTCATATGTTCTAGCAGTAAATCAAACATTACCATAACATTAATGGATGCTAATTCTGTGATAAATAATGGTTGTTTCATTACCTGAGAGATTAAATTAGGCTGGTATTTAAAAAATAAGTTTACTAATTCAATGCTGTCTTTATCGATAGCAGTTATGAAAATATACTTAGCACTCGGATCAGCGCCATTTTTTAACAAAAATTTAACAAATTCTATATCTCCAGGAATATATCGTCCAATCGCTTTTTCTAACATCTTCGTGAGCAGGGGTTCTGTAGCAAATTGCAATACGTGAACAAGATTAGGCATAGAGAAAATATTAGGAATTAAATTTAATAATTCAAAACGAGGTAGAAGTAGACGTCCACAGTGAGGTAAAGTTGTAATAGGAAAACGATGAGTTAATATTTTTTCGTTGAGTTTAATATTTGGATAGGCGAGTAGCATTAAGTAAAGTGTATTCACGTGAAAAGTATCTAGTAAACATTCTGCAGTAGAATGTTGCAAAATCAAATTAATCATCGCTTCTGACTGTTTTTCGGCAATCGCACGCGCGAGCAAGGTACCGATGTATCGATACCCATTGAATTTGATTTCAACATCCTGATTTAAATCGAATCCGACATCAATGGCGCGTTTTAAAGAATGAATATCTTGCAATGCCGTTTGAATACGAGTTTCAGTAGCATGAATTTTGGTGGGCGGTGGAATAATTTTTGTATAGCGGTTATCAAGAGGAATCGCCAAAAAATATTTAAATTCGATTATGCCGGGATGAAGTAGTTCTGAAAAGCTATTAGAAAGCAGTTCACTATCATCAGGATGATCAATTATATTCTGATAAAATTTACCGCCAACATAGCGCGCGGTTAAAATAAAAAGCAAACTTAAAATATGCAATAGTCGTCTGCCCGAATAAAAACCTTGGGCAAAGGATTTTTTTTCCACATATTGCGTATCGTTATCAATGATATATTTAGTATAGCGATAATTATCTTCGTGAGAAATAAAGCTCCAAGAATCCGCATAATTAGTGGGATTGAAAAGTTGATTATCCGCAAATGCACGCCAATGAAACGATATATGCGCATGATCAAAGAAATCAGGATAAACAGCTAATAGTGCTTTTACATTGAATGAAATAGCTGCTCCTTTACGCAAAAAACCAGGGGCGGAAGCTTTTTTAGGAGCGATAGTGCCAAAAATTTGTGCGGATAAATCTTTATCGTCCGGAGGTGTACGTTGATGATTAACCGGAATTTTTTTTGCTTTTCTTGCTAAAGGAGCATAAATCATTCCACAAGCTTGTATTTTTTCAAGATCGGTTGGAGAATCTAATCCATGTCTAATTTCCCAATCGCAATTCATTAAAGTTCGATAAGCAAGTTTTTCTTGTGGAGTTAATATTTGCGGCTTGGTGACATTCATCAAGGTATAATAGCCTTTTTTTTCAATAAAAGGCTTACGTAAATTCTCTGGTAATAACGCCATATGCTGTAGTTCATCAATCAGTAGCTTATAATTCAATACTGATAATTCACGAAATGGTAAGTTGCTCAGTGCCGAGTGATCGTGTTTCTTTATCGTCGTTTGACAAAGCTTATAATTTAATGCTGTTAAAAATAATTTTTTCTTTGATTCGGATAACTGATTAGTTAATTTCTTTTTTCCGTTAGTAGTAAAATATTGATCGATTATTGTGATACGATTAGTTAAACTGCTTATATAGGTTAATTCATGCCTTTTTGTGCAATGAAAAAATAAATATAATTCAAACCATTCGCGATCATTGTTTCCTAATAGAAATAAATTTTGATAGGATGTCGATGTCCCCTGTAAAAAATCTTCTAACCATTGTACAGAATGTTCGCTTACTATTTTAGACTGAATAAAATCAAGTGTTAAAATATAATTACATAAATGTTCATGTCGGAGTTTAATGACATGAGCAAGAAAATTTAACCAAAAAGTGTCATCTTTTATAATCAATTGTTGGTTACACAAATAAGTAGCTTGTTGCTGAGTAGGCAAATAATTTGATTTCCATAATTTAATTACTTTTTCCAAATGTAAAATATGAAATTGTTCATGTAAATTAGTAATATCTAAGCTAGCGATTAGATCAACTAAATGTTTGAGCTGATCAGGTCGATAAACTGGTATTTCTTGAAATGTCATTGCCCATGCTTTTCTGTGCCATTCATAGAATTTCTCTTTAGAAGGAGTAGATCTATGCATCAGAGCATGTTCCAGTATGACTTTCTGTTCCATGACTGTTTTTAAGTAACCTTCAAAGATAAGATAGACAATAATAGTTGATAGTTCATTATCTGCTAATGGAAATAGTAGTAAATTAAATTTATTATTTCTAATATAGTTCACTGCTAAATGAGTAAATGCATCGAGTGATATAAGAGATAATTTTTCCGGTGGTTGTAATGAATAATGCGATGATGTATTTCCTAATATAGACTGTATGTTGATATAATTAGGTGATGTGAGCACTTTCCTTATCCAAGAAGGAATCTTGGCAAGCAGTTGCAGAATGCTGACTTGATGGTCAGTGAGGTCTCTCGGAGTGCTTTTGTTGTTTATGTGTGAAAAAAACAGGGATACTAACGATTCTATATCTTCTTGATAGAGAGCATCATTTTGCTGAGTATCAGGGCGTCGCATGATGGTCAGAATAAAAGCAAAATCTTGGTGAGCAATGGCGAGTTTAAGTAAGTTTTTTAGTGTCACCAGATTAGGTTTTGGCAAATTAAATTTAATGACGAGATTATAGAGTGCCAGTGTACTTTGGAAAAATGGCGTTAAAGCATAGTTAGATGCATTCTCTGGATCTTCAAAGAAAGAATACAGGCGTTGTGTTAAAGCACGGTGCGCACAATCTTGATAGAAACCCTTGTCGATTAGAAAAAGGATGATATGTGAATCATAAGTATAGCTCGCGAGCAGTAATAAATCATTGCTCAGTGAGCCACATTGAATAGCTTTATCAAATAGCAATTTAAAACATTCGAAGCTATAATCCGAACCCACGGTATAAGCTAAGGCATTATCGTATTTAACTTTAAAAGAATTATATTCTTCTAATGGGTTAGCATTATAATCAAGCAATAATTTTAAAATTTTTAAAGCTGGCTCGTTTGCAGATTCATTTTGAGGAGAGGTGGTGTTTTTGTCAGCAATTTTTTTGACAATGGCTTGATTAGCATGATCGATAGCATCTTTTAAAATGCTAGCTTGATTAGCATCCGCACCTTGTTTTAGTATTTGTTCAGCGTCTTTGACGGCTTGAGAAGCAACAGCATGGGCTAATCGTATCGATAATGTTCTTTTCAATGTTTTTTCACTTTCCGTCGCTTAGTTGCAGGCGCTGATTCTTTAACTGGCTTCTTAGTAGAACGGCGCTGTGGGGGTGGAAAGGTTAATTGTTGTTGTATGGCTACTGGAGCGATCGATGCCATGGTTGGATGAACTGGGTGGCGCATCGCCTTTAATTTTTCACTTAATTTAAAAGTAAGATCAGGCCATTGAAAGAGTGAATTATATTTATTTGCTCTATCAAGCACCGTTAACCCCTCATGATCTTTTATTGTATCTAGATCCGCACCAGCGGTTACCAACGTTCTTAAACAGTTATCAATAATTGAAAAATATAAGGCTGTTGCATTGGCTTCGCCTTCACGAGTAAGTTGTTCAATAATTTTATCACGTTGTTCAGCAAAATATTTAATGGCTCGATGCAAAGCTGTTTTACCAAAAATATCGCGGTCATTAATTTTTGAGGCAAATCCACATTCAGTTAACAAATAAATAGCTAACTGGTCTGCAGCGAGACTACGTACGGCTCGATGCAATAAATTATGCTTGAATTTATTCTCATCAAAGGGACTTTTATCAAGATATATTTCTTGTTTTTGCATTTGTTGTTGTAGGCGAGGAATTTGATTTAATAAATTAAAATGAGTAAATTTATTAGTATGCAAAAGATGAATAATATTTTTTGGATCGGTTCCATTATAACCTTCCGCTAAACTAATGGTTTGATTTGCATTTGTGAGAGGCCGCCAAATATAAAGAGAAATATTTTGTTGTTTGGCAAATAATATTGCTGTTCGATAGCCTAACCATAGAGTAGTGTCTTGTAGTTGCGTTAGATAATATTTAAATAGTTCAGGCCGTGCGCAATATTTGCGAGTATCTTCAAGTAAATCTGCTACTTCTTTATTTTTATTTTCAAGTTCAATTCCAGCGAGATAACCTGTCACTATGTCGCTTTCTTGTGGAGTTAATACTTTGTTTGGGTTAGTCAGCGCCTCATCTAATAAAGTGCTAGGGGTTTTGCTGTATAAAATGTTAGCTAAGGTTGAGGCATCTGCTCGATTTTCCTCAGGCGTTAAAATTGATGCGCAAACGGTTTTGGTTTGTTTGAGCAGATCATCTAAGTTGTGTTGCCCATTGCTATACTGACGAAGCAAGTCCGACAGCTCTGATTGTTCAGGGGGAATGGTTAGTTCGTTTGCAAAAAAGGCGGCTATTATTTCTTCAGCGAGATAGCTGCGCGCCTGATCATCACTGATAAGCAATATTAAGGCATGAGAGACAATTTCTCTGGTTGTTCCTAAAGCATGAAAACCACAATCGCCATCGCCTTTTACTTCTTTTTCTTCAAAAAAAATATCTCCTTCACGTAGTTTTCCCTGCCAACTCTTTTGCGAAGAAACAGTTTTATATTTATGGGTCCCGGCAGCAATGGCTTTTTTGAGATCCTCCAAGGCATGTTTTCTGTAAGCTGGCTGCGCTGCTTGTAATAAAGGAGAATTGCCATCTTTGTCTTGGTCGACACAATAGTTTAACCTAGTTGATCTCATCAGAAGCCTCGTTTGCCTGTATTTTTGTTTATTTTATGTTCTTAAAACGATGAATAATCAAATAATTGTTATTTTGTAGGAATATTATACTAATATATTTAGCTTTTCAAGCCAATGTTGACGGGCACATTGAATGCTGCTGAGGCAACTAAGTCACTGGTTCAGCAAGCTCCACTCCAAAAGCAACACCAAGTTTTACAAAATCTGTCATATGAGCAAGTGATAGAATATCCATCGTATCTTTTATCGTATGGATATAAGGATCTTCCTTACCAAATTCAGCTTCAACTGGCATGGAGGCGATAATCCCGGCTTTGTGCCAAGATGCGTGATCACTGCAGGCATAACCACATTTAGTATATTTGACTGGCTGTTTGATATACGTATCAATTAATAATGCTAAGTAGGCAGTTAAATCAGAATTAACGTAATCGCTAATCAACCAAAGAGTAGGATCATTTTTCGGAGCATAGCCAGCGAGATCCAACTGGATCACGGCTTCAATCGGTATATTTTTTTCTTTGAATTTAGCGACTACCTTTTTAGAACCAACTAACCCCATTTCTTCTGCGGCATACCAAATAAAATAGATAGGTTTTTTAAAATGCATACCACTACTGAGCAAAGTACGTGCAACCTCCATGACGGCTACGGAACCTGAACCATCATCATCAGCACCGGGACTTCTACCATAGGCTTGTTCAAGGATAGAATCCATATGACCGCCAATGACAATACCAGGTTCATCTGAATGTCCTAGTTTGGCAACAACAGAAGGTTGCCGATAGCGTCCGGTATCAATAAAGTAAACTTTTACATCCGTATGCCCAGTCTGTTGTGCAAGAGCTAACATTTTGTTCTTAATCCATTCCGCTGCATTTACGCCATTAGTGGAGAATGCAAAACGATCAGGAAAAGAAGTGAGAGTGGTTAAATTTTGCCACATATCTTGAGGATTAATTTGATTCAATAATGGATTAACTTGTTTTTGATATTTAATACTAAAGGTGACATTTTCTGATTTGGTATGAAGGGGCATGTCATATTGCATTAAAAATAATTTGGCTTGTTGAGGAGCAGATTTTTTTGAATTAACTGTTAGCCACTCATCGGTAACATCGATGAATCCACCGCAGAGTTGCTTTTGATGGATTTTAACGCGAATCAGTTGTCGAATGCCATTGCTATCGATTTCAATGAGCGACAGATTTTGATTTGATGCCAAGGTAGTATAGTGATGGGTTATTTGATTGATTAGGCACAGTGGCGTCACTACTATATGTTTTTCAATTTCAAATGTTGTTTTTGAAGCAAGAGCAAGGCTACTGAATAAAGATAAAAGAATTAAAATAAAATTAATCTTCCTTGACATAATATCTCCCTTTAAAAAGCTATTTACTAATGCTTACTGATACAATTTTTGTCAGTAGACACTCAGTACCACAATTTTACTTGCCTGCTTGATCAATCAAAGTTTGTATTTGTTTTTGATCCATTTGACCTGGCGTATAGCTGATTCCATTACTGCTAGTAGCATCTGATTTGCCAATAAAAAATGCGGGCGTACCGAATAATTTAAGATCTTGTGCGAGTTTCGTATTATTTTTAAGCTGAGTATCGATTGATTTATCATTAATATCTTTCTTTAATTGTTCAACATTCAAACCTTGTGTTTTTGCTATCGAGTAAATTGTTTCTTCACTTAAAGGTTGTTTAGTTGAAAGTAAAGCGTGGCTAAATTCGTAATACTTTCCTTGTTTATTTGCTGCAAGAGCTGCGCGAGCTGCAAATTCTGACACAGGGCCGCGAATAGGAAATTCTTTAAAAACTACTCGCACATTAGGATTAGATTTGATAATGGCATCCATTACCGGCGCCATATCGACACAATGCGGACATTGGTAATCAAAGAATTCAACAATAGTAACTTGACCATTTGGATTACCAGCTATGGGATCATTCATTTGACTGAATAAAGCTTTTACAAATTGTGGAGCAGTTTGTTGAGTTTTTTTGACGGTTTGTTGCGCTTCTTCATATTGTCGACGTTGTAATACTTGCATGGCTTCAACTAAAACTTCTGGCTTGCTAACCAGGTATTGATGGACAACTTCTTCTATTTTCGCTCGCTCAGCAGGACTGACATTATTATTTGTATTTGCTGCAGCATAACTTTGAATGGTATGGCTTACTAATGTGATAGCAAGTAAGACTTTAATCAATTGGTTCATGAGCGATCACTCCCTAATGTGTGAAAAGAAATCATAACAAATCATTGAGCCACTCAGCAATCTTTTTACTACGTTCTTCTTTAAGTTTAGTTGCTAACTGAAGATCATAAAATCCTTGGGCAATGAGTGTTTGCACATCAACTGATTTAGCGATTTGAGCACTCGTCATCAGCCAAGTTGAATCAAATGGAATGGCATGCGTTTGTGCAATAGCTTGGCATGCTATTAAAAATTGTTTAAAGCGTGTTTCTCGACGAAAAATATCTAAGCTACTTAATAATTTTAATAATTCATCAGCAGATAATGTTTGTGCATGCAAGGCTTTTTCATAATTTAATGCTGTTAATGATGCCAATTCTTTGTAATCATTGGGTATGCGATATGTTTTAGTGAAAGATAAAATCGATTTTTTTGCATCTGGTACAGCATGAAATAAGACAGCAAAGCGAATAACTGGATGATGCGTCATCTGTGTCACAACGACTAATGTTTTCATTCCTATACTATCAATAGCAAGATCAGGAAACAAAATAGTAAGTGCGCCACATTCTGCCAGCACCTCAAAAAATTTTTCAGGATTTTTCTCGCCTAATGCACGTTCTAATTCTTTCCAGACCCGTTCTGCGACAAGTGCATTCACTTCTCCTGATGTCACCATGTGTTGCATCAGGGTCATTGTTTCTGGAGCAATATGAAAGTTTAGATGAGCGTAACGCGCTAACAATCTCCCTACACGTAGAATACGAACAGGATCTTCAGCAAAAGCTGGGGATACATGCCGAAGAATTTTTCTCTCGAGATCTTGTTTACCATGATAAGGATCAATCAGTTCGCCCTCTGCAGTTTGCGCCATCGCATTGATGGTAAGATCACGGCGCAGTAAATCTTCAGTAAGCGTTACTTGTGGAGAAGTATCAAAAACAAAGCCTTGATAGCCCGGTTTCGTTTTTCGTTCCATGCGAGCAAGTGCATATTCTTCGCCCGTTTTAGGATGTAAAAAAACAGGGAATTCTTTGCCAACCTGTTTATAGCCGAGTTTCAGCATATCCTCTATCGTTCCACCCACCACCACCCAATCACGCTCTTTTACCGGGAGACCAAGCATTTGATCACGAATTGCCCCACCGACTAAGTAAATTTTCATGTAAGATAGACACCTTTGATCATTAAGAAATAAAGCATGCAGAAATTAAATGAAAAAAGCCATCCTCAAGATCAGATCGGATTAGTTATTTCCTCATTTGGCAGTAGTGTGGCAGTTGAAGCAGAAAATGGCCAAGTTTTTCAGTGCCATTTACACCGTAATCAAGATTTACCAATTGTTGGTGATACTGTTTGCTGGCATCTTGAGAATAATTCGGGGTTGATTACAGCCATTCAAGCTAGGCGATCTTTGTTGATTCGAGGAGATAGTCGAGGAAACAAAAAACCAATTGCTGCAAACATTGATGCAATTGTCATTGTCATGGCTCCACCACCTATTTTCTCAGAGCTTCTCGTTGATCGATATACCGTTGCCGCTGAATTACTGCAGATCACGCCTATCCTCATTCTTAATAAAATAGATCTATTGGATCAGAACGAGAAACAAGTCGTTATCGAGCGTTTAGCGCCTTATCATCAAATTGGTTATGGCACAGTACTATCCAGCGCTATTACCACGCATGGATTAGATGATGTCATCCTTTATTTACAGAACAAAAAAGTAGTATTAGTTGGACCATCTGGAGTAGGAAAATCATCAATTATTTCAGCAATTTGCCAAGAAAATATCCGCGTAAATGAAGTATCAGGAAAAGGAATTGGTAAACACACAACCACAACAACCCATTTATATCATTTACCAATGGGCGGTGAAATAATTGATTCGCCTGGCGTTCGTGACTATCACTTATGGTCAGTGAGCAAGCAGGAAATACTTCAAGGATTTAAAGAATTTCACGATTATTTAGGTAGCTGTCGGTTTCGTGATTGCCAACACCTTGCAGAACCTAATTGCACAATAAAAAAAGCGGTGGCAGAAGGTAAAATAAATATAAAACGTTATGCAAGCTATCAGGCGATGATGGAGAACTTATCATCATGAGATGTCTCACACCCTTTCGTCCACGTAGCTTTGAACGCCGTAATGGACGATTAACGACATCGCAAGCTCAGGCTTTGGTCGAACTTTGGCCGCAATTTGGCTTACGTCTCGAGAATGGCCAAATCAATTACCAGCATATTTTTGGTCGACAAGCCCCTTGTGTTCTTGAAATTGGTTTTGGTTCAGGCCAATCACTACTTACTTTGGCAGCGACTCATCAAAATAAAGATTTTATTGGTATAGAAACACATAAACCTGGTATTGGTGCCTTATTCTTAGGCATACGTTCATTAGGTCTAACAAATATTAGAGTGTATGAATGTGATGCTGTTGAGGTGTTAGCGCAATGTATTCCACATAATAGCTTGGCTGGAATACAATTATTTTTTCCCGATCCTTGGCCAAAACGACGACATCATGAGCGACGACTGATTCAATCGAGCTTTATCAGTCAAATAGTCGACCTACTGAAACCTCATGGGATCTTGCATTTAGCGACGGATTGGCATGACTATGCGTTGCACATGTTGCGTGTTTTGACACAAGAAAAAAGATTGCTTAATCTGGTTGGCGAGGGACAATTTGCTGGGCGTTCACCTCATCGGCCACTCATTACCAAGTTTGAAGCTCGAGCACTACGTGAAGGACGGCAGATAGCTGAATTGCAATTTGCCAAAATAGAACCACCTCGTTAAACTAAGCTCAGCATTATCTAAGCGTAGAATATTCTTACGCTTAAAACTATTTCCCGCTCTCTCAGTTAATTTAAAGGTAGTTTTTATGTTACGTATAAAAATGTTAATGTTCTCGCTTATTTTATTGATGCTTGCAGGATGCGGACCGATGTATAAAACCGAATTTTCTTACGTAGCGCCAAAAGCCAACATGGGTAAAGTATGCGCAACCCAATGCATTCAGAATCAAAGTATGTGTGAGCAAATGTGTCAAATGAAGAATCAAACTTGTCGTTTACAAGCGCATCAAGAAGCAATTTACCAATATGATAATTATCGACGTGAACAAGAAAGGTTAGGCAAAGGAATTAAACGAACAGTGAGCGATTTTGAATATACTGGAAATTGTAATGAAGAATGTCATTGCGTAGCAGTATTTAATGGTTGCTATTCAGCTTGTGGTGGACAAGTAATAGAACGTCAAGTCTGCGTAGCTTTTTGTGATATAGGGAAGAAATAATGACAAAAATAAGAATACTGTCTCCTCTTCTTGTGGTTGCAAGTTTGGGATTTTCATTGCCGACTTATGCAGTTGCTCCTGGTTTCTATGTGGGATTAGCAGCCGGGCCAGCAACGAATAGTGGTGGTACTGAACAATTACAACTTTCTAATCAAACAGCCACTACGCCAGGAAATCCAAGATCAAATCAATTTGGCGGCCGTGCTTTTGCAGGATATGACATCGGTCAGTATGCAGGTATAGAAGCAGGGATAGATTATATTTCGCCTATCCGTTATAAGACAGCATCGGGAACCGTTACTTGCTCAAGTGCCACCTTACGAGTAAGAGATTTTGATGTACTGGGTAAAGCTCAGGTGCCGATCAAAATGATTGATGTGTACGGTAAGGCAGGATTAGCCGTTATTTATTTCACGAAGTCCGGCGATATCGATACTAGCTTAGGCAATTGTTATACTACCAATACACTTTTATATAAACCCATGGTGAGCATCGGTGCGAGTTATGATTTATCCCAAAACTGGGTAGCCGATGCTTCTTGGTCTCGAATTATGGTGAGCAATATCGTTAGCTCTGTTGATTTTTATTCACTGGGCATTTCATATCATTTTGTGGATAAATATTGCGGCCAGTTTTTATGTGATTAGTGGTGCAATTTAAAACGCTAAATAATTTTTATTCATATGGTATCCTAAAATTATTTTTTAAGTAAAATCAGAAAAGATTTTTAGTGAGAATAAACCATGCATGGGCAATCAAGGTTTTTTTGGTAAAAACAGTTCTATTAAATCATTTAAAAATCTTTTCCCCAAAATGGTTGGGCAAATATGAGATGGTGTATCTAATAATAATCCGCGTTGTTTTGCTTGATTCAGCAGAGGCTGAATTTCTTGATTAGCTATACCGGTGCGTGCTGTAAATAATGTGAGTGGTATACCGTTGCTTAAACGCAAGGCATTTAACATAAACTCAAATATCAAATCATCTTTTTCAATCATTTTTTTATTTTGTAAGGAATGTTTTCTTGCATCCAAATAATCACGTGGATGTTTCACTTGAGAAAATCGCATGACTGTACCTGTTTTACTATCAGTGATTTTGCTGTGTGCTCCCGCACCTATCCCTAAATAATCACCAAATTCCCAATAGTTTAAATTATGCATGCATTGTTTTTTTGGTAAAGCATAAGCGGAGACTTCATACTGTTGTAATCCATGTTGCTCAATTACTGCTTGTCCTGCTAATTGCATTTCCCAAAGCAAATCATCAGATGGTAGAGTAGGTCGTTGATGATAAAATAAAGTATTGGGTTCGATCGTCAATTGATACCAGGATAAATGAGTCGGCTGGAATGTTAGCGCCGTGTTGAGATCGTGTAATGCATCCTCAACAGATTGCTGCGGTAATCCATACATCAGATCAAGATTAAAATTGTCAAAACCAGCTGTTTTAGCAATCGCAATTGCTTGCATGGCTTGCTTGCTATTATGAATGCGACCTAATGCTTGTAATTTTTCATCTTGTAAACTTTGAATACCGAGTGACAATCGATTAATACCAGCATGTCGATAATTGTGAAAATGCACTTGATCAATGGTACCTGGGTTAGCTTCAAGAGTAATTTCTATGGAGGATGATAACGTCAATTGTTGCTGGATGTTATCAAGAATTTGCGCAATCGCATGGGCGGAAAATAAACTGGGGGTACCACCACCAAAAAAAATGCTTACAATTGGCCGATTTCTTACTAATTCTAAATGAGATTCTAATTCGTGCGATAAGCTTTTTATATATAATGTTTCGGGTAAGTTATCTTTTGCTTCATGAGAATTGAAATCACAATACGGGCATTTTTGTTTGCACCAAGGGATATGGATATATAAGCCGAGCGGCGGGTAAAGAGTCAACATGATTGGCATACACTACTTTAATCGTTAGAATATCGCGTGAATTATACCATCAATAGGAGTTCAAAATGAAAAAACGAGTTCGAGTTGCGATTACTGGTGCAGCAGGTCAAATTGGTTATGCTCTAATTTTTCGCATTGCCTCCGGCCAAATGCTGGGACCCGATATCGAGGTTGAATTAAATTTGCTCGAATTGGAACCCGCTTTGCCTTCACTGAAAGGAGTGGCAATGGAATTAACTGATTGTGCTTTTCCATTATTAAAAAATGTTACGACGACATCAGATGTGAATGTGGCGATGAAAGATGTGAATTGGGCAATATTGGTAGGTGCGGTGCCTCGAAAAGAAGGAATGGAGCGATCAGATTTACTGAAAATCAATGGCAAGATTTTTACTGCTCAAGGCCGTGCGATTAATGAACATGCTGCACAAGATGTACGGGTATTAGTAGTAGGTAATCCATGTAATACGAATTGCTTAATTGCGATGCACAATGCTCCTGACGTTCCACGTCAGCGTTTTTATGCAATGACAATGTTAGATGAATTACGGGCTCGTAGCCAATTAGCAATCAAAGCCCAAGTTGATGTGACGGCTATTACTCAAATGACTATTTGGGGTAATCACTCATCAACACAGTATCCTGATTTTTATCATGCTAAAATTAATGGCAAACCAGCACCAGAAATAATTACCGATATGAATTGGTTACAAAATGATTTTATTTCTATTGTGCAAAAACGTGGTGCAGAAGTGATAAAAGTACGCGGAGCTTCTTCGGCTGCATCCGCTGCAAATGCAGCATTAATGTCAGTTCATCATTTAACGCACGATACCATTCAAGGCGAAACATTTTCTGTCGCGCATTGTTCACAAGGAGAATATGGTGTGGATGAGGGACTTATTTTTTCAATGCCATGTCGAACAGAGGGCGGAAAATTAAAAGTGGTGACAGGTCTAACACATAATGCATTTGGTCAGCAAAAAATGGCACTTACCTTAGATGAATTACGTAAAGAACGTGATGCAGTGCAAGAGTTGGGATTACTAAATCAATAGTGCGATTGCTGCCATTGCTATTAATCCTAGCATCATGCATGCAAACTCAAGCAAGCTTTGAGCTTCTTCAAGGCGTTGATGAAAGCGAAGATGATGTAAGGTGGCAATATATAAAAAAGTTCCAGCTGCAAAGGCATCGAATAGTGCTTCTGCGAATTGGCCGTCAAATGACTGCGTATATAAGCTGATGATAGTGCCTAATCCAATTCCAATTGGTGTCATCAAAGAAAAAATAGCGATGATGATAACGATACTCATCAGCGGAAAATGGTAGCGCATGAGCAGCATGCATAATACAAAACTATCGGAGCTTTTATGAGCAATAATCGCGATAAAAACAATGAGTGCTTCTGTTCCCGTGCTACTGACGCCTAGTGCAGCACCTTCAGTTAATGAATGAATGATAAGAATCAGTGCCAAGGTATAAGGAATAACATTTTGTGAGCTAAAAAGTGAACGATCGAGCGATAATCTTTCTAAAAATAATAAAAGAGAAAATCCAATCATACACACTATTTCAGCAATAGGATAACTGGTGTGCGGGAATAGCTGATGAAAAGTTGTAATCGAACTAGGCAGCATGTGAAAGAAAGCAATACCTAAAAATATTCCGCTGGCTAAAGCTTCCCCTAACTCAAAAGATTCAGTATGATCAATTTCTCGATTGGTTTTTAATTTATTGAGGGGATAAATAGCTGTAGCAATGCTAACTAAAAAAATTAGCAAGGCAGCAATAGTTTTGTAGCCAAGAAACATCACGCAGAAATACCTTTAAGTTATTGCAACAATAGCATTATTGACCAAAAAAAAGGAATTGGCTATAGAACAACATAAAATGCTTTTGGAATCGATGAGCGCAAGAATTTTCAGTTAGCATGAAAATCTCAGGCAACAACTTATTATCAAGAAACGCTAAATATTATAAAAAAATATTCGTAAAATTTTCTGCCTCTTGTACATCACATCAAGATCATGGATACTTTCCAGTCTATGGACCTAAGTATTCCTCAAAAAATTGCAGTATGGGCGATTCCTGTACTCTTTGCTATTAGCTTGCATGAAGTTGCGCATGGCTGGGTTGCATCTTGGTTCGGCGATCAAACTGCTAAGCTTTCAGGTCGATTAAGCCTTAATCCTATCAAACACATTGATCCAATTGGTACGGTATTGCTTCCTTTGCTAATGCTAATGGTGAGTAATTTTATCTTCGGATGGGCTAAACCCGTTCCAGTTGATCCGCGTAATCTTCATCATCCTCGACGTGATATGGCTTTTGTCGCGTTGGCAGGTCCATTTTCTAATATTATCATGGCGTTTTTTTGGGGCCTGGTGGCAAAAATGGGCATGTTAGCTGAAGCAAGTGGCTATAGTGAAATTGGCATTCCGCTGACTTATATGGGCGGAGCTGGGATTATGATTAATGTTGTATTAGGGGTGCTTAATTTGATACCTATACCGCCATTAGATGGGGGTAAAGTGTTGATGAGTATTTTACCTCCACGTGCAGCTTACCGATTAGGTTTTCTTGAACCCTATGGTTTTTTGATTCTGGTTTTATTGCTTTTTACAGGCATTCTTTCTCAAGTCATTGCGCCTTTTGTTTATTTTACAATTAATCTTATTGGCAGTGTCTTTGGGTTAGCATAAAGCCGACTATTCTGACATGCATTTCGTTTTGGTTAGTACAGAATGGATGTCAGAATAATCAGATGAAACGCCGGCAAATAGTTTACATTAAAAAAATCCATGAATAGGTTCAAAAAATAACAATAATTATTTAGTTTATAACTTAAACTCGAAAGCTTGCTTGCGGCCGAGTTTTTATCAATGAGCTCGTAAAATAGATATTCCGAGTATATCATCCGAAGCAACATGCTGACTGACTTATAAGGAAAAAAATGTATTTCGATAATATTGATTCAACCATTCAATGGTTACAACAAGAAAATAGCGACGATACAACACTTAGTATTTTCTATGAACATATACGTGATGAGGGCGCGACAGCGTTGGCGAATGCATTGAAAATCAATACTTTTCTCACAACTCTTGATCTTGGTAATAACAAGATAGGTGATGAAGGTGCAATAGCATTAGCGAATGCACTGCAAATCAATACTTCTCTTGCAATGCTTTATCTTGGCAATAACAAGATAGGTGATGAAGGTGCAAAAGCACTAGCAAATGCATTGCAAACCAATGCTTCTCTCACAAGACTTGATCTCAATTTAAACAATATTGGTGCCGAGGGTGCAAAGGCATTAGCAAATGCATTGC
>Ga0155582_138_pt2 | contig 33835 bp, 19 predicted proteins | sample RifCSPhighO2_12_FD_107239 | JGI IMG/M metagenome (GOLD analysis project Ga0155582, IMG submission 107239) | Gammaproteobacteria bacterium RIFCSPHIGHO2_12_FULL_37_14
TATCACAAGCGGTAATAATGTGAATCTCGTTGATGCTGGGGCATTAGATTTAGCAGCATCAACCATCAGTGGTACCCTAACTGTAGCAACGAGTGGTGCGATTACAGACACTGGCGCTCTCAGTGTAACCGGCACCACTACGTTAGCTGCAGGATCTGCAAATAATATTACACTGGATCATGCATCCAATAATTTTTCGACAGTAGGAATCACTAGCGGTAATAATATAACGTTAGTTGATGCTGGCGCATTAGCATTAGATGCATCAACCATTGCTGGTAATTTAACACTTAATACCACAGGTACAATTACTGTCAGCGGTGCATTAATTCTCAGTGGCACTAGTAAAACAGTAACCTTTACTTCAAGTAATAATGCCATCACATTTGACAGTACACTCAACGGTGCAATCAACCTTGATTTAGTTCCAGGGACAAGCAATATCGTATTGAATGCCAATTTAGGAAATAGTACAGCCTTACAAGCAATCACGATTGCAAATGCAAATAATATAACAAATAGTGCAACGATTACCGCACAAACCTTTACTCAAAGTGCTGGTACGGGAACAACTGCACTTGGAGACGCGAGCCTGCATACGACGGGTGCAACGAGCATCACGACTGATAATGTAACGGGTACAGTAGAAGTAGGATCATTATCAATTGGAACAAATGCTGCTAGTTTATCTGGTACAGTGAATGGATTAAGTGGTCAATCGGGCGCAGATGAAATTGTTTTACTCAATACCATCATATCTGGCACGCATTTCTTTGATGGCATTGATTTATATCCATCACCAACGCCTACTCCTTCAGCATCTTCATCGTCAACCAGTTCCACAGCCTCCACTACCAGTTCAGTTAATCCGGCATTTATATTTGCAAACTTTACAATTACTAATTATCACAATGAGAATGAGAATAATGAGTTATGTGAAGACACCCCTGAAAAATGCAATGGTGAGAAAAAATAATTGATTTTTACGCTAGAATTGGTAATTTATTGAACGAATTATCATTCATTTCTTAAAAAGATTATACTAGTAGGGTGGGTTTTAATAATTATAAGAGGAATATAATCATGCCAACTATCGAATCTACATTTCACAAACTGATGATGTCACCTAAGGAGCTACAAACAGAATTAGATAAAAATCCTAATCTAATTAAACAACAAGATGAGAAAGGCAGGACTCTATTACACCACGCAGTGGAAGCTGGATATATCATGGGTCGATCAAATGTCGGCATGGTTTTGGATGTTTTATTAAATACACCTGGTATTGATTTTACTATTGAAGATAATAAGCGAATGACTCCTTTGCAACTTGCTGCTAAAAATTGTATCGATAATGCCGGTAGATTCCACCAAGAAACTGCCGATTATATTTTTCCAACTTTAATTAGGGCAGCGAAGAAAAAGGCTAGTCTTTTTCTTCTTGGGACTCGTAACCCATTTCTAATCATTGATGATTATTTGACAAAATATTCTCAATCTCAAAATGAAAAGCTTATTAAGGGATTACAGGGATTACTTGAATTCAAAAATCAAATAATATTTGGAGAGAATGCAGCTAAAGTAGAAAAGGCTCAAGCTAAAGAATCTCAAGTAAAATTTCAGTACGCATCCTCAAAGCCCAATGAGTCCAAAAAGGCCGAGCAAGAGCCGCAGTCATTCAAGCCAACTATTCCCAGAAAGAAATAGCTTCATCGTGCTTGATTCGCATGCCAAGATCCTTGTTCATCCTCAACATAATTGAGCCAACTCGTTTGCAATAAAGTTGCATTCATTGAGATTTTCAATTTATCTAATTGCGTTGCATTTATTGGCACAGCAAAATGCCAATTTTTTCCAGCCAATAGTTGACAAGTAGATTCGCCACTCGACCAAGTTCCAATGATGGAAATAGCTTTCATGTCATGAGTTTTTTCTTCTTGACAAGCGTACCCAGCTTTTATCTGTTCACAGGGTATATTTTCAAAACCTTGATCTATTTTATAAATGGCGCAATGCCCATCACCTGTTTTTGGATACTCAGGCATCCAACTCCAAATAGTTGCATTTAATCGGCTATCATTTTTATCGACTTTATCCATTGTGGGCCAATTTATTCCGCAGTGCATGAGTTCACTCACAATTTTAAAGTGAATTTTTTTTTGCGGATGACCAATGCTGCCATTCAGCGTTCTATCTTCATAGATGCGCCATACGCTTGTGTGAAAGAGGTCCGGATGAAATATGGTTGATTTACCACAATCAGGATAGGAAGTGAAATTCGTAATCGTGGCATCAATAAAAGTATAATATTTGCGAGGAATATCGCCGATGCCTGCGAATACATAATCATTCCAAATTTGTTTAAATTGATTTTGCTCATAGTAATATGCATTTGATCGATCGCAACCTTTGGTAACAATTATTAATTGCTTACCTGCTTTTAAAATATCTGCTTTAGTTAAGTGTGTTGGGAGAGAAAGACAATCTGCAGATGAATGGGATGATCGCAGTACAGCTGGTTTATAAATATAGTTACCTAAATAATCATCGAGTAAAGCAGCTAATCTAGGTTCATGGCCATCTAAATATCGATCAATATAAAGCAAAACGATTTCATTAGGATTTGCTCGAAGCCAATCACGTAATTCTTTCAAGCCATCCATCACATGACGATCGAACAAACTACAACCGATATGTTTTGTATTGCCATGACACAGTAACAGATCTAGTACCAATTTGTTATTCGCTGTCCAATGCACATCGAACTCAATACTGCGTACTCCCGATTCTAATTGCCCAGTAATAGATAACAGTTGATTGGGATCAATATAGCGCACTGGATTTGCATAAAATTTCGAATTATAAGAATTATGCGTTCCAATAAATGTGGCTTCATTTAAAGGAGCATGCAAATCAATTTCTCTTTGTAATTTTAATGCTTTTTTTAGCCAAACATAATGATCTATCTTTTCGGAACTATAAAGTGCGGGGCTGATGAATAGATTGCAGATTAGAAAAATAATTATATAAGGATTCATTCCTAGTCTCTCCCACTTCTCTCAAGCAAGAATTTCAGTATAATGAGAAAATGCTTTTAAAAGAAAGGAGCAGACATGGAAGTGCAAGGGAAATTATTCAAAGTCATTTTTACTATTTTGCTTGGAGTCAGTATAGTCACTACTTGCAATTTAGCCTTCTCGCAAGCAACCGCAAAGAAACCCAATATTCTCATGTTAATGACAGACGACACGGGTTGGGGAGATTTCGGTGCGTATTCAGGAGGAGGATTATCTCTTGGACATCCCACACCTAAAGTCGATCGTCTAGCAAAGGAAGGCGCATTATTTACTAGCTGGTATGGCCAAGCTAGTTGTACGGCGGGTCGCGCGTCTTTTATGACAGGACGAATACCGATTCGTTCAGCATTATCAGTCGTGATTGCTCCCGGCGATGAGAACTATCTTCGCAAAGAAACGCCAACCATTGCCGAATTTTTCCAAAAAAATGGTTACTCTACCTATTTCTCTGGCAAATGGCATATGGGGGATAAGCCTGCTGCTTATCCAATAGAACATGGCTTCGATGAGATGAAACATTTTGCTGCCTACTATGCTGGTGTCTATGCTTACAATGATACTTCAAAATATTTTCATCCTTGGTTTCCTTCATTTAATCCAGAATTTAATAAACTTTACGATGATGTGGTTAATTTAGGTGAATGGGAGGGCGTAGCTGGTCAACCGGCGAAGATGGTAGGAAAAATTACTTATGACAGTATGGCGATGTTTGATATTCGTCAGACCGATTCAGCAATTGCTTATATTAAGCAGCATGCCAAAGCGGATAAACCATTTTTTATGGATATTAACTTCCTCAAAATGCACAATCCGACAAATGCTGCTCCACCATTTAGAGGTAAATCACATCTTGGCGATTATTCTGATTCCTTAATGGAATTAGATGACAATATTGGTCGCATCATGGATGTGATTCGCACTGAAGCACCTAATACGATTGTTATTTTAACGGCAGATAATGGCGCTTGGTTAGATGCCTATCCCGATGCAGGAACCACTCCATTTCGTGGCGCAAAAGGAACGCCATTTGAAGGGGGTTGGCGCGTGCCAGGGATAATGTGGTGGCCTAACCATATTCCGGCTGGCATGCAATATGGTGAAATGATGTCGCATATTGATTGTTGGGCAACGTTGGCAACAATGGTTGGATTGAATCCTCCGCCACATGATTGGGTAGGTAATGATAGCAAAGGAATTTATTTCGATAGCATTGATAATAGCGCTTATGTTTTAGGAAAAGCGCAGCATTCTGCACGCACCTCATGGGTATATATTGATGGAGAAACTTTCCAAGGAGTGCGTGGTGATGTCAGAGGGGATCCTAAAGAACCGTGGATCAATATTGCCTGGAAATATTTATATACTGCTAAAGATTCCTGGTTAGGCGCACAAGCGAATTTAGGTGCGATTGGCGCTTTATATAATTTAACAATGGATCCCTATGAAAAATACGACATGATATTTAATGGCGCTGCACCGGTTCGTGTGCTGACATCCTCTCCCGGACGTTATTCGGGTCAAGACAATGGTTGGGTGATGGCGCTTTTGGGGCCAGTCATCATTGATTTTGATACATCGATCATGAAGTATCCGAATATCAAACGGTTTGTAGGCGGAGCGTCGACCGATATGATTCCGAACTTACAAAATCCTGATAATCCTTTGCCTACTTTTAAAGATCAACCTAAAATGCCACGTATTGGCGGGATAGGGGGTTAGTCTTTGCGACTTTTACCAACCTAAAACCAATATGCGACATAGGATTATAAGGATCTACGCCACGCCGAGCACTGGGGCGGTAACTCATACAAAAATTCTCATCGCATAAAAATGATCCGCCGCGAATCACCCGTTTAGGAGCATCAATGGGTGCATAAATATCATCGGGATCGTAACTATTTGTTGGTCCTTGCGGATTGAATGCTATTCGATTTTGCGATGCTAACATAAAAGCATCGGCACGATACCAGTCGGCTACCCATTGCCAAACATTACCTGCCATATCATATAAACCATAAGCGTTAGGTGGAAAACTAGCTACAGCTGTTGTGCCAATTTTATTTTTATAAGCAGGATCAATAATAGGAAATTCTTTACCAGCAAAAGTGTTTGCCATGGTTTTATCGTGCGGTTTAAATTCGTCTCCCCAGCTATAATTAGCTTGTTCTAAGCCGCCGCGTGCAGCGTATTCCCATTCGGCTTCAGTCGGTAAGCGTTTGCCAATCCATTTTGCATAAGCAAGCGCATCTTCATAGGATACTTGAACTACCGGATGATTTTCTTTGCCGAGAATATTGCTACCAGGTCCTTGGGGATGACGCCAATTTGCTCCTGGCACAAAATTCCACCATCTGGAATTATCATCCAGTGGTACGGCTTCTTTGGTGCCTACAAACACCATGGCACCAGCGACGAGTTTGTCATCAGATGGTTTAGGAGTGTTAGGCGCTAATTGTGCTTTTAGAGTTTCCCAATCAGGTTGGCGTTCAGCAGTGCTAACATAGCCAGTCGCTTTAACAAACTCAGCAAATTGCGCATTCGTCACATCAGTTTGGTCTATCCAAAAACCATTAACATGAACTTGATGAGCAGGTTTTTCATTCATTTTAGCAATATTGCTGTTGCTGCCCATCATAAATTCACCTCCCGGAATCCATACCATATCCTTAGGACCATTTATGCCATCACCAATTATTATTTGTGTCGGTCGAACAGGAAAAAAGAAGAATCCCCAGTATACTAAAAGAATAACCAACATCATTAATCCGATCTTCCCTATCAAATTCGCCTTTAATTTTTCCATAAAAATCATCCTAAAATAGCTTATGAGGTCACTCATTTTGCTACATAGTGTAAACGAGAAGATTAGGTATTGGCAGCATTCCTACTTGATTCTTATCGAAAACTCCAGTAAAAATGTCAGGTTCGTTTGAATGCGAAAGTGGCGGAACTGGTAGACGCGCTGGATTTAGGTTCCAGTGGGGTATCCCGTGAGAGTTCGAGTCTCTCCTTTCGCAAATATTCTTGATAGATGAGGTTACATCATGCAAGTGTCCGTTGAAAAAGTAAGTAGTGTAGAGTGCCGATTAACCGTTACTGTGCCGATCAATCGTGTGGAAGAGGCTTATAACCAACAGATTGCCCAGTATGCTAAGAAGGCGAATATCAAAGGGTTTCGTCCTGGAAAGGCGCCAATTGAATATATCAAGCAACGATTTAGCCAAGATGCTTGGCAAGATGCTTGGGGTGAAGTAATCAAAACATCGCTTTATGAAGCGATTGCGAACAATCAGCTACACCCTATCAATACCCCACAAATTGAACCTAAAACCATGTTGCCTAATCAACCATTAGAATACATTGCCTCTTTTGAAGTGTTACCTGAATTTACTCATATCAAAGCAACTTTTGAGCAGGTGGAAAAATTAATTGTTGCAGTGAAGGCAGAAGACATCGATCAGGTTATTCAGAAATTGCGTAAACAACATACTCAATGGCAAGTGGTTGATCGACCTGCACACATGACTGATAGAGTGGTGATTGATTATTATGCTATTTTTGAAGGTAAGGCTGATGAAGCGAATACGATCAAGGATTTTCCATTGGAATTAGGTGGTCAAACCATGATACCTGGATTTGAAGATGGCTTGTTAGAAGTAAAAGCAGGTGATGAGCGAACATTGCATTTACAGTTTCCAGAAAATTTTACTATGTCTGAACGAGCAGGCAAACCGGTCGATTTTAGGGTAAAAATTAAAAATGTTTACCAAGCAGATACCCCTGCACTGGACGAACAATTTATTCAAAAGTTAGGTATTAGTAGTGGTAATGAAAGTGATTTAAAAGAACAAGTTCGACAAACATTACAACAAGAAGCTGATCGCTTAGTTCAGGAAAAACTGAAAGATCAGCTGTTTCGATACCTACTCGAACAAAATCCAATTGAAGTTCCTAACACATTGGTTGAACGAGAAGCAAGTCGGATTCATGATGAAATGTATCCTAAACATCACGATCATGCGCATCACCAACACAGTGATTCTGAGATGGCTTCATTTAAGGAAATAGCAACTAAGCGGGTGGCACTTGGATTGCTGATAGGTGAATTTGTAAAACAAGAAAAGATTATTGCAGATAAAGATCGGGTACAAAAACGCATTATCGATTTATCTTCAGTATATGAGCGTCCCCAAGAAGTAGTCGCTTGGCTTTCATCAAAAGAACAGATTGGAAATATCGAAGCTCAGGTATTGGAAGATCAAGTTATGGATAAACTGCTAGAAGGCGTGAAGGTAGTTGAAAAAAACATGAGTTATGCGGAACTCAAAGGTATTTAATGTATAATTGAAAATAAGGAAGGACTATGTCTGCTGAATTAAATCATTCGATAGTAGCTAATTTGGTGCCGATGGTAGTGGAACAAACTGCCCGAGGGGAACGCGCATTTGATATTTATTCTAGGCTTCTGAAAGATAGAGTCATTTTTTTAGGTGGCGCTATTGATGATTACGTTGCAAATCTGGTGGTTGCGCAATTATTATTTTTGGAATCTGAAAACCCTGATAAAGATATTTCTATATACATTAATTCACCAGGGGGTGTAGTCACGGCAGGTTTAGCCATTTATGATACAATGCAGTTTATTAAGTCTGATGTCAGTACAATGTGTATGGGTCAAGCAGCCAGTATGGGTGCATTATTATTAGCAGGTGGATCCAAAGGTAAACGTTATTGTTTACCCAGCGCACGCGTGATGATTCATCAGCCTTTAGGCGGCGTTCAGGGTCAAGCCTCTGATATTGCGATACATGCTGAGGAAACTTTGAAAATTCGTACAAAATTGAATCAAATTTTAGCCAAACATACGGGTCAACCTGAGAGCGTCATCGCAAAAGATACAGATAGGGATTATTTCATGACGGCTGAAAGAGCTCGAGATTATGGAATTATTGATAAGATCCTCGATTCTCGCACCGATAAAAAGTAATATTATAGGTATGGGTAGTTGAATTTGGATAATCCGTCCTTATTTATTAGGAATAACCTTAAAGAGACTGTCATATGAGTAATGACCAACGTGGCAACAGTGGCAGAGATAAAGTGTTTCACTGCTCCTTCTGTGGCAAGAGTCAACATGAAGTTCGGAAGCTTATTGCTGGGCCTTCGGTTTATGTGTGTGACGAATGCGTGTCGCTTTGTAATGACATTATCAACGAAGAAGCCCGGGATAATAAAACCAACCTACCTTCTGACGCCTTGCCTAAATTACCTGCTCCGACAGAAATTCGTCGAACATTAGATGAATATGTCATCGGACAGACTCAGGCAAAGAAAGTACTTTCAGTGGCAGTTTATAATCACTATAAGCGTCTTCGTAGCCATAATAAAAATGACGATGTCGAATTGAATAAAAGTAATATCTTGCTGATTGGGCCAACTGGTAGCGGTAAAACGTTGCTTGCTGAAACGCTCGCTCGTCTTTTAAACGTTCCCTTTGTTATCGCAGATGCAACAACGTTGACAGAGGCAGGTTATGTTGGTGAAGATGTCGAAAGTATCATTCAGAAGCTTTTACAGCGATGTGAATATGATGTTACGAAAGCGCAGATGGGTATCGTTTATATTGATGAAATTGATAAAATTTCTCGTAAATCTGAAAATCCATCGATTACTCGCGATGTTTCTGGCGAAGGTGTACAACAAGCGCTATTAAAGCTCATCGAAGGCACTATTGCTTCCGTCCCGCCACAAGGTGGCAGAAAACATCCACAACAAGAATTTATCCAAGTGGATACACGGAATATCCTCTTTATTTGCGGAGGCGCGTTTTCCGGGTTAGAAAAAATCATACGGGATCGCTCTGAAAAAACAGGTATTGGTTTTTCGGCTGAAATTCATGGCAAAGAAGACGCAAAGGCGATTGGAGAAATATTGCGTGATGTCGAACCAGCTGATTTGATTAGATATGGTCTGATCCCCGAATTAATTGGACGATTACCAGTTGTTGCAACATTAGAAGAATTGGATAAGCAAGCCTTAGTCAGTATTCTTACTGAACCTAAAAATGCTTTAATTAAACAGTATCGTAAGCTTTTTGAGATGGAAGGTGTTGCTTTAGAGTTTCGTGGTGCAGCGTTACAGACGGTCGCCGAGCGTTGTGTAGAAAAGAAAACCGGTGCCCGAGGCCTACGCTCCATCTTAGAAAAAGCCCTATTAGACATCATGTATGAACTTCCATCCTTAAGCCATGTCTCGAAAGTGATTATCGACGAAGCTTCAATTCATAGCGAGACGAAGCCCATCGTTATCTACGAACAACAAGAGAAACAAACGGCAGCTGAATAGTGTAGTTTCCCAAACTTAAGGAGTCCTCATATGGCATCTATACCGCCTGATACCAATACGCTGAGTGTTCCTGTATTACCATTACGGGATGTTGTTGTTTATCCTTTCATGGTAGTTCCTCTTTTTGTGGGACGTGAGCGTTCAATAAAGGCGTTAGAAGTGGCGATGGCAGCGGATAAACAAATTCTACTTGTCACGCAACGTAATGCTACTGAAGATCAACCCACTGAGAAAGGAATGTACCAGGTGGGTACGCTTGCAACGGTTTTACAATTATTAAAACTTCCTGATGGCACGGTAAAAGTATTAGTAGAAGGAGTAAAAAGAGGCAAGATTATTCGTTTTATTGAGAATAAAGAATATTTTCTTGCTGAAATTAAATTACTTGAAGATCAGACAACAGAAACTCGAGAAATTGAAATTTTTATTCGCTCATTACGTTCTCAATTCGAGCAATATGTAAAATTGAATCGAAAAATTCCTGCTGAAATTATGGCGTCTATCATTGCTATTGAAGATGGTGGTCGATTAGGCGATACGATTGCTGCTCATTTAAGTATTAAATTAGAAGAGAAACAAAAGCTATTAGAATTGGAAAGTTTAGCTAAACGTCTTGAAAAATTGATGGCGCTTTTAGAAAATGAAATTGATTTATTACAAGTGGAGAAGAAAATTCGCGGGCGAGTTAAACGTCAGATGGAAAAAACACAACGCGAATATTATTTAAATGAACAAATCAAAGCGATTCAAAAAGAATTAAATGAAATTGAAAATGTTCCAAATGAATTTGAAGCAATAGCAAAGAAAATTGAAGAAGCTGGTTTGTCTAAAGAAGCACGTGAAAAATGTGTGGCTGAATTAAACAAACTTAAATCAATGCCTATGCAATCTGCAGAAGCTACTGTATCTCGTAATTATCTTGATGTTATGTTGTCGTTACCGTGGAGTAAGCGCACGCATACTCGTGCAAAATTAGAGGCTGCTGAGAAAATATTAGAAACTGAACATTATGGCTTGAAAGAAGTTAAAGAACGCATCATTGAATATCTTGCTGTACAGAAGCGCGTTAAAAAATTAAAAGGCCCTATTCTTTGTTTAGTGGGACCTCCAGGTGTTGGTAAAACATCGTTAGGTCAATCTATTGCAAATGCTACTGGGAGAAAATTTATTCGCATGTCATTAGGTGGCGTACGTGATGAAGCAGAAATTCGTGGTCATAGACGCACTTATATAGGCGCTATGCCAGGCAAAATTATACAAAAACTAGCTAAAGCTGGCGTGAATAACCCACTTTTTATGTTAGATGAAATTGATAAGATGTCTATGGATTTTCGTGGCGATCCAGCATCTGCTTTACTAGAAGTGCTTGATCCCGAACAAAATCATTCGTTTAACGATCATTATCTTGAAGTGGACTATGATCTTTCGAGTATTATGTTTATGGCAACAGCCAACACTCTCGATATTCCACCGGCACTTCGCGATCGCATGGAAGTTATTCGTATTCCTGGATATACCGAAGATGAAAAAGTTAATATTGCTTTGCGCCATCTGATTCAAAAACAAATATTGGCAGCAGGGTTGAAACCATCAGAAATTGAAATACCAGCTGAGACGGTACAAAACATTATTCGCTATTATACACGTGAAGCCGGTGTGCGTAATTTAGAGCGCGAAATTTCCAAGATTTGTCGTAAAGTAGTGAAAGAAGTTTTATTGAAGACAAAATCTGGCAAAGCGAAAATTGAACCAGATGATTTAGAACATTATTTGGGGGTGAGAAAATTCCGTTTTGATCTTGCTGATCAACAAGACCAAATTGGTCAAGTGAAGGGCCTCGCATGGACTGAAGTAGGCGGGGAATTATTAAGCATAGAAGCGGTTATTCTCCCAGGTAAAGGAAAAACGATCTATACTGGCCAATTAGGTGAGGTGATGCAAGAATCTATTCAGGCAGCATTATCGGTCGTCAGAGCACGTTCGCATTTGTTAGGTGTACCCAAAAACTTCTTTGATAAGCATGATATTCATATTCATGTTCCGGAAGGGGCAACACCTAAAGATGGACCAAGTGCTGGTATTAGTATGTGTACAGCCTTAGTATCCGTTCTGACTCACTTACCTATATATGCAGATTACGCGATGACAGGGGAGATAACCTTGCGTGGTGAGGTGTTACCAATTGGGGGACTAAAGGAAAAATTATTAGCTGCTCATCGAAGTGGTATTAAAAATGTCATCATTCCTGTTGAAAATATTAAAGATTTAAAAGAAATTCCGGATAACATTAAGCAAGATTTAAATATCAAACCCGTTCGATGGATTGATGAGGTTTTAGGTTTTGCTATTAATGGTTATCCTGATAAGCTACCTCGTAAGGCTAAAAAGTTACGAGCGCCTTTAGTGAGTAGTGGCGTTAGTAAAAAAATGAAAATACGGAAATCAGATAAAACGGATAGAATACGAACACATTAGCGTCAACACAAAACATGGGAACCGCTAAGTTTTTATCAATGAGCTTGACATAAGTTTCCTGCTATTGGTATAAATCACTCTTCGTTGTATGCCCTTAGCTCATGATGGAGATGAGCTCTGGTAAGTGTCGTTTCCCATTATCCTAGAAACGGCAGTTGGGCAAAAGGCGATGGGATGATGTGTCGTATTGTTCAATCAAACTACCGTTTCTAGGATTAATATTGCCTTATAGCTTACTGTAGGGTCTTGGTTCAATTACGGATAGAGAGAATGATCATGAATAGAGCAGAATTAGTAGATCTTATTTCAGAGAGAGCTGAGTTACCTAAAATAACTGCAGCACGGGCACTAGACGTATTATTGGAAGGAATAACCGAGTCATTGAAAAAAGGTGATCCAGTAGTCATTGTCAATTTTGGGACGTTTACCGTAAAAGAACGAGCTGCACGTGAAGGACGTAATCCAGCAACAGGTGAGAAAATTAAGATTAAGGCAACAAAAGTAGTTGGATTTAAAGCAGGTAAGGCATTAAAAGATGCTGTTAAAGAGGATGAAAAATCCTAAGTTTCACGGGTGCTTAGCTCAGCTGGGAGAGCGTCGCCCTTACAAGGCGAAGGTCGCGGGTTCGATCCCCTCAGCACCCATATTCCGATAATGGAGTGGTAGTTCAGTTGGTTAGAATACCGGCCTGTCACGTCGGGGGTCGCGGGTTCGAGTCCCGTCCACTCCGTTTTATTGTAGAGAGCCAAAAAAATGCTGCAAACCATTCGTGAGCATACCCAGGGTTGGATAGCAGGGGTAATTATATCGCTCATCATTTTATCATTTGCTCTCTGGGGTATTCATAGTTATTTTATTGGCGGTGGTAGTAGCAATATTGTCGCTGAGGTAAATGGAGTTGAAATTACCCGGGAACAACTTACAGTTGCTTATGAACGATTAAGACGCCAGATTCAGGCTCAATATGGATCAAATAATCCTATTACTTCAAAAGACGAAGCTATTTTAAAAGACCGTGCCTTGCGTGCCTTGATAGACATCGAAGTATTAAAGCAAGCGTCAACTGAAGAAGGCTTCCGAATATCTGATCGCCAAATTGATAATTATTTAAAAGGAATGCCAGAATTTCAAATTGATGGGCTATTTTCAATTGAACGTTTTCAAGAAATATTATCCTCCACCTTACTTTCTACCAGCGAATTTCTTGATTTAATTAAAACCAGTTTATTGATTGACCAACCCAAATTAGGTATTTTGTTTACCTCTTTTGCTTTACCAAATGAAACAAGTTATACCATTGCCTTGGTTAATCAAGCACGAAATATCAAATATATTAATATTCCGTTACAATATTTTCTTCTTCAGCCAATTAAAATTTCACCAAATAAAATTAAAGCTTACTACGATAAAAATCAAAGTGATTTTATGACTCCGGAACAAGTCAATGTCGAATACATTGAGTTATCGATAAAAGATGTCGCTGCTAAAATTAATCCCCCCGATGTTATTTTGAAAAATTTTTATAATGAAAATATTAATTCATATACTCAACCAACGGCTTGGAAATTAACTGTAATAGAAATTCCAATTCACGCAAATGCTTCGCGGGAACAAATGACAGAAGCAGAAAATAAAGCAAATGAAATCAGTCAAAATTTAGCAAAAGGACAATCTTTTGCTAAATTTGCTCATCATTATCCAGGCACTCTTTCGACAGAATGGATGATATTAAATCAGGTTCCTCCAGAGTTGCAAAAAGATGTAGCAAGTCTGACGCAGGTTGGTCAATTTACGCAACCGATTAAAACAAATAAAGCTTATGTTATCGTTAGCGTGGTTGATTTTAAGGAACCAAAAATTCAGCCTTTCGACGAAATTAACAGTAAAGTGAGAGAAACTTATATTCATCAACATGCAGAAGAAAAGCTTGCTGAATTACGCGAACAATTAGCGAATATGACATACGAGCATCCTGATTCATTGGCTTATGCTGCAAAATCACTAGGGCTACCGATTAAAACGAGTGAATTATTTGCTCAAGATAAACCAGGAAAAGATATTTCACAGTATAAAAAAGTTAGAGATACGGCCTTTAGCAGAGATGTACTGGAGGTTCAAAATAATAGTGATGTGATTCAAATTAATCCAGAAACCGTTATCGTTCTACGAGTTAAATCACATCTTGCCTCAGCGCTCTTGCCACTGGAAGGAATTTCTAAACAAATTGAAGATAAGCTTAGAACTCAAGAAGCCGAGGTACAGGCAGAAACTTTTGCAAAAAACTTTCAATCAAAATTGTTTGCTGGCGCAAATCCCGAAAAACTTGCTAGCCAATATGGTTTTACCTGGGTAGAGACTGGTTATATTGGCCGTTATTCCAATAAAGTTGATCCAGCGATTTTAGATGCAGCATTTCGTTTGCCGAATCCTTCAATCACTCAAAAAATGGGATATGGAATTACTCGCATACCTAATGGCTATGCAATTATTGTAGTGAATTCGATAGAATCAGGCCGTGTTCCTGATCAGAAACAATTCGATATTTTTTCTGAGCAAGTGCAAAATAGTGAAGGTTTGCTTGAATATGAATTATATAAACAAAGCCAAGCAGCTGCTGCCAAAATTAATATTCAGCAATAGAGGAATATGCAAAAACACATTATTCCTTAGTATATAAGGACATATCGTATTTGTATGTGGTATCTCAATCTTATTCTTAACATCATTCATGAAAAAACCATGATTAGTAAGGAAGAGTGCAGTGAAGTAATTGCTATTTTAATAAAGAAAAATAGTGAGTTTATTGATTTACTAAAACCTCATTCAACTGATGCTGCTTTAGAACACATACCATTAGATATTATATTATATGTTTTGGATTATTTTAAAAGACGAATCGATACCTGCTCTGTTTCCTATCTAGCAGAATTTTTTGAGATTTATGCTATCAGCATGGTAAGCGCAATTAAAATGATTGAGGAAAAGAAATTTGTTTCGAAAATTTTCGATCTCTTAACAAGGATTAGCCATGATGTAACTATACAAGAATGGAAAGAAATAGAAAGAGATCATTTAGTAGCATTAAATTATCAAATGACTTTATCTCCTCCAGCTACGATTATTGCTATGATCCAACAATATGGTAGTGAAGATGATATTCATCAATTTCGTAAAGAACTTAATCATACGGCGTATCACGATGTAGCGCCATTTCGTCATGCTCTCGCACAGAGTGATTTTCGCCAGTTGTTGTCTGATAGTCTGATGATGGATGATCAAACAAGGCACCTTCCTACTATACAAAATAAAATTTTAGCTATCATTGGTGGGTTACACGAGGTAGAAGATTTAGAAGCGTTACTCAGTTTATTAAAGGGTAAAGAGTTTGAATATTTACGATTAAACGATAATTGTTATCGTCCCATCATGTGGAATCAGGCAGTTATTTTTCAGGAGGATAGTTGGAGTCAGTTGATAGAAGAAATTCAAAAGCGAGCGTGCGAACTTGCTGAAGAGGAATATAATGTTAATTCAAAGCAGATGTTTAATCCGCTTTATAAAAAACGAGTGGATATCTATCAATCCATTTTTCAGGAAAAATCGGCTAATCTGTTTAGTCAAATTAGATATATAAAACGATTTCAGGCGCTATGCAAACGATTACAGGACGATCATCCTAAGCGCTTTGCAAAAAATGGGTAATGCCCCTCGCGATTGCGATATATTTACCGGATTCTCGCAGCGGAACGTTTTCGCTAGTTAAATATAACCTCGTGAACGATTGCTTGAAATCTTCATGCGTTACGAGGATTAAATACCATTTTATCTACCTGATCAATGCCTGAAATTTCATTATATAATTTAGTAGTGAGGGCAACGAAGTCTTCCTCAGTTATTTTTTCATGTCCTAGTGCTCTATAAACCTCGCCATATTTCTGCCTCTTTTTACCGGTATACACTTCACCCATCAAGGAGTAAATCATTAATATAGCAGTTTGTTTTATCGTCGGTTCGATAGGCGATTCTTTTATATTGTTTAAAGTAGTTTGCAGGGCAGAAACAGTATTTTCTTTTTCGGGGAGAGTAGACATACCCACAGTTTTATTACGTAAAGAATACTTGTATGGCGCAATAAAATTTTTGAGAGCGATAATAAAGTCATCAGTTAATTTAATGGTTAGCACATCTTTAACAAAAATAGAAGATCGCTTCAAAGTAGGATTAAGATCCATTGCTTTGCTTAATGCGTCTATTAGTGGTTGCATCATGGGGCCAAGGTTTTCGCTTGCAAGTTTATGATAAGCATGTCGTAAAATATGTCGTAAATTCATAAAAAGTTCTTTGATATCTGAATTATTATTATTATTGATATCATCTGCTAATATGATTAGTATGCTTTGAAGGTGCAAAAGATACGCATAAAAATAAACCCACCTAGCATTATCTTGCATATGAGGTTGTATCAGATTAATGGATGTTAAATGGTGCTTAAGATTACGAGGTGCCAATTTGCTAAGCTTGAATGAATACTGCTTTTTATGAGATATTTGCAAATTATTTTTCTTATCATCAGTTTTTATTGGTAACTCATGCTGCGCTTCATTTTCAGCGGCTGATGTTTTATCATCTGTCGATTTTTTTTCAGATGGTTGTACCCATAGTATAGCAGAGAAATATTCTTTTGCCTTGGTAAGCTTTGTGGATTCGAGTAATAATTTTTCGAATGGCACGGTTTGAGTGTCGACAATTATTTTTACTAGTTGTTTGATAGGTGTGGGAATGATATATATTCTTATCCAATCATGAGTAAAGTTATCTTTTTTTTGTAATGCTGCTTTAATCCCTTTAAGAAATTTAATAGAGTCTATTCCTTGCAAATGCGTTGTACCTTCATAAGTATAAGTAAATTCCCATTTACCACGTTTCTTTTTCTGAGGTACGTTTAGAAAATCAAAATTTTGTCCAGCAAAAGCCGAGGTGGAGATGACTTTTTTAAATATTTTTTTTGTTTCCTCCAACATTTTAGATGCCATTTCACGTGCTATGGCAGCATCATCCGTACTGGGTTGCGATTTTTTTTCTAATTCAGGAGGCTTAGCGGGATCATTTTTCTTAGGGATATGTTTTTCAGCAGGTTCATTAGGAATATTAAGAGGAAATAAAATGGATTTTTCAATGAGGTTATTCACACCTGACAGACAATCGTGTACCCAGCTGGTTGCCTCAGTAAATGGAGTGACAATGATTATTTTATTCTTACCATCGGTCACGCGAGAAGAAGAGGCAATGTGAGCTCCTTCTATTTCATATGTATTTAAGCGACTAGATGCATAATCGAAGAGCCCTTCTGCATTAGGAAAATGATACAGCAATTCATGCGAATCTTTATATTTTCTGATGGTAATAGAATCATCAGAAGGTAGTTCCACTCTAAAATATTCATTACTATCATCCCACTTAATTGCTATTTCTTGTGCGCAACTAAAAAGCATATGGAGCGCTTTTTTCCATTCTGCTTGTTGCTTTGAAGTAAGAGGAATCGGACCCGATTTTTTTGATTTGATAAATGGATTGAATTTTTCATCAGAGTTCAATGCGTCGTCAAGTTTTTTATTATTTACAAACCACGACACAAAAGCAATTTCTTTTGCAGATAAAACATAACTATAGGTTGACGATGTTTCTTCTCTGATAGGATTAGATTGGATAGACGGTATCATATGTGGTTTGATTGAATGCTTAAAACGTTTTAAATTAGTTTGTGCACCAGAAAAAGTAATTTTCAAACCAGAAGGAGATACTTCGGATAATTGATGTGTGAAATTAAATTTCCTATCTATTTCATCTAATTTTGTTTTGAGTAGTCGTCGTCTAAATAGTTTTTCTTCTTTATCATTTTCAGCCGATGATGTATCCGTGGGTGATTGATCCAGTTGCTCTTGTTGATGATGAGCTGTCATTTCATGGTTGATGGTTGTTATTATTTCGTTATGATTAGAATCTTTATCATTCGCTAGCATCGTTTGAATCTTGAGAAGAGAGGATGGTTCAAGTACTTGTTTTGGATCTTGTTTGAATATATTTAAAAATAATTTATATTGTTTGTCTTGAATTAAATAAACCGCAAGTGTATCAGTCAGTGGAATGGACATTTTTGCATTCAGGTCAATCCAAGTTGTAGGAGATTGATCAAAAATCGAATTGAAAAGCTTCCATTGTTTTGTCTTCGCCAAGATTAATGCAAAGTTAACATCGGGATTATAGGTCCTCGGATTAACGGACTTAGTATTTAATTTTAAAGTTTTATCCGGATGAAGTTTGATCCAAGCATTTAATACTTTCCATCTATTATGTGATGCCATTACCATGAAACGAGGATAACCTAAGGGCGTCCCTTCTATTGCGGAGTGACCGGTGATGGATTTGATGAGATTTAAATCATCAGCCGATAAAATTCTAACTTGATCAGTAGGCTGCATTTTTTTATTGAATTCTATTAATTTATCTGGAGTAATTTTTATCTGGAAACACTCTCTAGTTATTCTATTTACAAAAAGGAGCTGATCCTTGTAGCATATATATGCTCTATTTGATTGAATAGGTAAAAGGATAAGAGGATTTAACATGGGTGACGATGACATTCGTATAAGGTCACATTGACTAGTCATAATACGAGTAATATCGATATTTTTCAGTAAATTTGTTGGCACCTCATCCTCAGGTCTGAAATTTAATACATAATCTTCTGGAAAAAAACATACTTTATTTTCTGTTGTAATAGTAGATACGGTGGCGCAAGTATCTATATTTAATACATTATAATGATGATCGACCATTTGGCCAGTAATAGATTGATATGGTTTACCTAACATAGCATTAAGATGATGTATGGTTTCGCCAAATAAAAAATCCGGGTAGAGAGCGCTTTTTTTTAAGAGCTGTTCTAAAAGGATTTTCTTAGCGGGCGATTCTGTTAGCATCGATATGCTATGTAACAAGGAATAATTCGAATATCTATTCATGGTAATAATAAAATCGACTATGCACTTTATTAGATTGATTTTTTCAGCGTAGATGGCACTGATTAAAAATTTGGTAATCAATTGATTATTTATAGGAGCAGTCATATTATTGTTTCCAAAATTTTCTACTATGCCAGCTAAAGCTTTAGACGCTTCTATATGAGAATCCGCGCGTTTACCTGGTCTAGCATTCCAAATAGCTTGAAAAATTTTAACATGGAGGATTAATGAAGTAGTGAGACGATATAATTCTGTCAATGTTGTAATTTTTTGATTAGCTGAAAAAAAATTCAGGGCAGTTTCATCGAGAGTAAAATCACACGTTGTTGCTATCTCAGGATGGGAGTGAGTGTGACCTACTTTCGATGAATGTTCTAATATTTTTGACAAAATTTCAATTTTCGATTTTTTGATATCAGATGATGATATTGTACAATCTAGTGGGGATAGTTCATTCCATGGAATAGTATTCTTTTTAAGTTGTCCATCTAGACCAATCACCTCATATTTGACCCCTTCCGCGGGGTTGTTTTCAAGATATATGACTCCAGGATTACGTTCGGGATGAGATATTAAATCAAAGCCATACCATTTCTGTTGCTGGTTTAGCAATTTTTCAAGGAGTAAATATTGTTTATCATTTAATAGCAATTGAATAGTGGATGGGGATTGAGGTATGCAATAGAGTGGTGATAAGTCAACTAATTGTTCAGAATTACGATCAAGTAATATTTCTAATAATTCATATTGCTTATTATCGATTAGTTTTCTTGTTAATGGTGTAGTCATATTTGTTTTACCAATAATTGCTTTGGCATTTAAGTTAACGACGAGCGTAGGTGATTGCTTAACAGTAAAAGCCAATAAGTCCCATGATTTATTTTGTGCTAATACTAGAGCAACCGTAGCATCAGATAATGGTCGATTGATGGCTAATACCAAAGGAAATGCACTATCAGGTATCCTAGGCCTAGGGATGGTTTTCATATTTATGTCAAGCATCTTATCGGGATGATGGGCTAACCATTTGAGTAAGATTTCTTCGGTTTGTTTAGTGCCTATTTCTAAAATAAGCAATAAACGTGGATAGTGTTGATAATATCCAGATCGGACAACGCTTAGAATATCGATTTTAGTGAGTAAATCATCGAGTAAATTATTATCGCCTTCGTAGAAGCTAAGTAAATAATCAACAGGGGTTGCTCCTAGAGCATCTTCTTTGGCGGAGTGATCTTTTTTTGCGAGTTGTCGGATAAAATTAGAGTCATAAGGCTCAATACCTTTAGCAATTTTAATGGCCTTAACATGTTCAGATGTAATACCCCAGAAAAGATTTGGAAAAGTTTTGGTAATGCTTTCAAGATCGGACAGTATACGTTTGGTATCGATTGAATTTTTTTTACAAATTTCGAAAAGCAAACTAAAGTAACGAAAATCATCAACAAAATGAGCAATTAAAATAGATAAACCGGTAATAAAGTCTGTATTTTTGATACGAAGAGCATTGGTTAAAAAGTCGATTAAAAAATCAGCATTCAGTCGGGAATCCATTTTTTCAAGGTTTTTTCTAAAATTTTCTACAGAACGTTGCATTTCATCCAATATGTTTATCGTCCTCTTGTCTTTCGGATCTTTGATGATTGTTATGATGCCATACAATATATTGATCAGATTGAGTGCTGATGATGAGCGATCAAGCAATTTGATCAGCAGGGGGATTTGCTTATTTTTTATGAGTATTTGTAAAGGGGTGAAATAATTAAGGGAGAATTTTGATCGAACATAATTCTCAGGTGGCAGTGAATAGATATCAATTTCATTTAAGCAATGAGGTGGGACATTCGTATGAGGTTTTTTTTTCGCATTGTATGTTAAATAAGGATCAATCAAGTCTTCTAATAGTTTAAATTGTCCTTGCTCGACAAGTACCCAAGTGATGGGAATAGAATGAGTGACGCTGTTCTGAAGTATGCCACTAATTTTTTGATTTATATCAATAGGTTCAGATCTTCTTATTTGTTTAAGAATTTCAAATTGATGTTCTACTATTAAGAAAGAAGCAAACGTTCGTTCTTCTAAAGGATTTATTTTATAAATGGTGTTTACATTATAGGGTGTTTCGGGTTCTTGAGTAATTAACTGTTTTAACATATCCCATTGCCTGCAGTAGGCTAATAGCATTCCTAGCGATATGCCGGCCAGTGTTCCAGTTTGAATGACTCGAGTAAATGAATCATTTATGTGAGAAGAGTTTTCTTTTGCAAAACGATATCCGGAAAGCAAAAAATAATCTTTAGGCGATAAACCTAAATTATCTTTTGAATTTTCATCCAGAGAGCGATGACCTAGTGCTGCCAAGATATGTTCTTTAGTCATTCCCATATTAATTTTTTGGTAGCGATCATTATTTTGTAACCAGTTCAACAAAGATTTGCTTGCTTCTTTTTCTAAGCCGCAAGCAATGAGTAGAAAATTTTCTTCGGGAGGCGTATGGATAAATGAGAAATAATTTGATATCTCGATACCTAAACCTTCACATAAGTGACCAATATGGCTATACAAATAATTGACTATGTTGAGATGACCATTCGCTGCTGCTAAACTGAGAGGAAATTTATAAGCTGATTTGATTGTTTTATTGGGCGTGCATGAGATAGGTGATTCCATGTGTGTTGCTAAAGCTTTCACTTGGTTAAGATTCCCATTACTGGCGCATAAATCTAAGGAGACTAGATTGGTATCAGTAAACATATATCCTCTTCCTCGTTTTATATTTGGTTTATTTTAGCTCACTTTATCAAATAACGGTATAATAAACAAGCGAATATCGATTATTTTGATCAAAAATTGAACTATAAGGGCAGATTCTTTAAAGAGACTTTTATTTTAAAAATCAGTAGGTTCGATTAATTAGCAAAATATTTTTTTCAGGAGTAGATATAAGTAGCACTTTCTATCAGTAGTCGTTCACTAATAGTCGTCAGCAAATGATCAGAGGGTTTCACTAACCAATTTTTTCCGAGCTTAATATCCGCTTGAATTTGGTCACGAAAATAACGAATGACGATAGGACACTTTCCGCCTAGGTGCTGCATCAACACTTGTTCTAATTGTTGAATGTCGAGTGATTGAGTTACCTGCAAATTGATTTGTAAATGTTTAGCAAATCGTTCACGCGCTTGTTCAATGGTATATAGTTCACGACAAATGATGCGTATTTGGTTATTAAAATCATCTAAACTAACTTCACCATCAATGACAATTAATTGATCGGTATTGATAAGGGAACGATTTTTTTGAAAACATTCAGTGAAACAAACCGCTTCAATTTGGGTACTACCATCATCAATAGATAGAATAGCGATACGATCACCTTTCTTGGTTTGACGCATACGCACATGAGTAATAATACCGGCAGCACATATATGTTGATGTTGCTTGATTTGTAATTCCACTAATTGGCAAGTCGTGAAATTTGCAAGTTCACTGATATAACGATTCAAAGGATGACCGCTGAGATAAAATCCTAAGGTTTCTTTTTCACCTTGTAAGCGTAATTCTTCACTCCAAGGAAGCGATCCACTATATTCTGGTAATACGGTTGTGATTTGGGTGCCCAAAAAATCATGTTGACCATGTAATTTGTTATTTAATGTTTGCTCTGCTTGTTGTAAGGCATGATCCAATGATGCCATGAGTACGGAACGTTGTTGTCCTAGCGAATCAAAAGAACCTGCTTTAATCAATGCTTCTAATACCCGTCTATTCACTTTACGTAAATCGACACGTTGACAGAAATCAAATAAATTCTGAAAAATTCCTTCTCGATGTCGCACGCCGATTATATTTTCAATGGCAGCATGACCGACACTTTTTATGGCGCCAAGACCATACATGATATGATGATTATCAAGAACTTTAAATTGATAATCGCTTTTATTAATATCAGGTGGAGAGACGTGTAGTTTGAGCGATTGACATTCATCCAATAATGTCATCGTTTTATCTAATTTATCCATATCTGCCGATAATACTGCGGACATAAAAGCAGCTGGGTAGTGTGCTTTTAGCCAGGCAGTTTGATAAGCAATCAGAGCATAAGCAGCAGAATGTGATTTATTAAATCCATAGCCAGCAAACTTTTCCATTAGATCAAATATATGGCTCGCTACATCAGCATTCACATTATGTTCCATGGCACCTTTGCAGAAAATTTCTCGTTGTTTTGCCATTTCATCAGCTTGTTTTTTTCCCATCGCTTTACGTAACAAGTCGGCAGAACCTAAGGTGTAACCTGCTAGTATCTGTGCAATTTGCATCACTTGTTCTTGATAAACAATCGCACCATAGGTTGGGCGTAAAATCGGCATTAATAAGGGGTGAGGATAGACAATTTTAGCGTGACCTTGCTTGCGATTAATGAAGTCATCAGCAGCGCCGGCTTGCAATGGCCCAGGACGAAAGAGTGCAACCAGTGCGATGAGATCTTCAAAGCAATCAGGTTGTAAGCGTTTAATGAGATCACGCATGCCATGTGATTCCAATTGAAATATTGCAGTTGTTTGGCAATCTTTTAATAATTTGAAAGTGAGTGGATCATTCAGTGGGATAAGACTAATATCGATAGCAGATTGTTTTTGTTGAGCAAGTTCTTTATTAATAACAGTTAAGCTATGTTCAATAATGGTAAGTGTTTTCAATCCTAGAAAATCAAATTTCACTAAACCAACTGCTTCGACATCATCTTTATCATATTGTGTAATTGCATGTGCACCGTCATTCGGTTCGCAATACAAGGGTACAAAGTCTGTTAGTTTGCCAGGTGCAATGACTATACCACCGGCATGTTTACCTACATTGCGGACAATACCTTCTAATTTGCGAGCAAGATCAATCAAGGATTTTACGTCCTCTTCTTGCTCGTATCGTTCGCGTAGCAAAGGTTCTTGGGAAATGGCTTTATCTAGGGTGATACCGAGCTCAAAAGGAATGAGTTTTGCAATTTTATCGACAAAACCATAACTCAATCCCAATACTCGTCCCACATCGCGCACAACAGCTTTTGCAGCCATGGTACCGTAGGTGATAATCTGCGCCACACTATCATGGCCGTGTTTATCCATTACATACTCAATTACTTGATCACGTCCATCAATACAAAAATCAATATCAAAATCTGGCATTGAAATACGTTCGGGATTCAAAAAGCGTTCAAATAGTAAGTCATGAGTTAAGGGATCAAGATCAGTAATTTTTAAAGTATAAGCAACGAGAGAACCTGGACCGGATCCGCGCCCTGGCCCAACTGGAATATTATTTTCTTTTGCCCATTGAATAAAATCTGCCACAATTAAAAAATATCCAGCAAATCCCATTTTATTAATCACTTCAAGTTCATGAGTCAAACGCAAATCATATGGTCGACGTTGAACTGAAAAAATTTCAGTTTGTGCATCAAACAATTTTTGTAGGCGTTCTTCTAAACCTTGATTAGCTGTTTTAGAAAGATAACTTTCCGAAGTAAATCCTTCGGGCACTTGATAATGTGGAAGACGATTTTGACCGAGCGTGAAATTTAAATTGCATCGTTTAGCTATTTCGACAGTATTAGCTAAGGCTTCAGGTATATCAGCAAACAGTTGCTGCATTTCATTTTGATCACGCAAATATTGTTGATCAGTGTAGCAGCGTGTTCGTCGTGGATCATTTAACGTGGATCCTTGTTGAATACACACACGCGCTTCATGCGCCTCAAAATCACTACGTTGAAGAAATTTTACATCATTGCTTGCTACTAACGGCGTTGATGTTGATTCAGCAAGTTGTAAAACCATATGGATATAATTTTCTTCTTGAGATTTACCAACTCGACTTATTTCAAGATAAAAACGAGAAGGAAAAATGGATTGCCAATGATGTAAACAAGCTTTGGCGGAATTTTTATCTTGTGAACGCAATGCTGCACCAATATCGCCATCTTGTCCGGATAAGGCAATTAATCCAGGTGCATATGTTGCCAGCCATGATTTTTGTACAACAGGGCTTCCAGTTTCTTGTCCTTCAAAATAACTTCGTGAAATTAATTTTAGAAGATTTCGATATCCTTCATTGTTTTGACAGAGTAAAGTGAGACGATAATTTTGTTTGGATTTTTCAGATTCAACTATCCAAATATCCACACCAATAATCGGCTTGATCCCAGCTTCCATAGCAGCTTTATAAAATTTTATAGTGGCATACATATTGCTAAGATCAGTAATAGCAATGGCAGGCATATGAAAAGCAGTTACTTTTTTCATCAGACCAGGAATAGTAATTAAACTATCACTGAGTGAATATTCCGTGTGTAAGCGTAAATGAATGAAATTTGCTTGCATGGTTACATTCCGACTATTGATATTTCCTAAACTATATCTACTACCCACTCTATTTAGAAGTGGTATTATAGATACTTTTGTTATTTCTACGAAGGTATATATGAACATTAATTTTCTGGATTTCGAGCAACCAATAGCCGAGCTTGAAGCTAAAATCCAAGAATTACGCATGGTGGGTACCGACGCTGATATCAATTTAAGCGAAGAAATTAATCGTTTAGAAACTAAATGTAACCTATTGATAAAAGATATCTTTAATAAGCTAACCCCCTGGCAAATTACTCAACTCGCTCGCCATCCTCTACGCCCACAATCCATGGACTATATTTCTCGCATTTTTACTGAATTTGATGAGCTTCATGGCGATAGGATGATATCTTGTGGCCAATCCATTATCACTGGAATAGCAAGATTAGATGGCATGCCGGTGATGGTGATCGGTCATGAAAAAGGGCGTAAAACTCAAGAAAAAATCGAACGCAATTTTGGTATGCCGCATCCTGAAGATTATCGTAAGGCATTGCGTATCATGCGAATGGCAGAGCGGTTTAAATTACCTATCATTACACTGATTGATACGAAGGGTGCTTATCCTGGAATTGGTGCGGAAGAACGTAATCAAAGCGAGGCTATTGCACGTAATCTTTTTGTATTAGCAAGGCTTGAAACCCCCATTATTTGCGTTGTGATAGGTGAAGGCGGATCAGGTGGTGCATTAGCAATTGGTGTAGGGGATAGAATAGCAATGCTGCAATACGCCATTTATTCTGTGATTTCGCCAGAAGGATGCGCATCTATTCTTTGGAAGAGTGCAGAAAAAGCACCCGAAGCTGCTGAAGCGATGAATTTAACTGCAGAGCGAATTTTAGAATTAGGTTTGATTGATACTGTCATACCGGAACCGCTTGGCGGAGCGCATCGTAATTATGATGTGATTGCGCAAAGCTTGAAAAAATACTTAGTACAACAATTAGCAAAAATACAATCCTATCCGATATCTACTTTATTAGATGAGCGATATAAGCGTCTGATGTCTTATGGGTTGCAGAAATAAAATGCTTTCTACAGCTATTTCCAATTTTTTTGCTTCATTTCCGGCCAAGCCAACATTTTGGTTAGGATATAGCGGTGGTTTGGATTCTCGCGTGCTGCTCGCATTATGTGCCCAATACCATCAAGCTATACCGATTCAACTGAAAGTCATCCATATTAATCACGGCTTGCATCCGGCAGCGAAAACATGGGCTGAGCAATGTGCCAAGGATTGTAAAAAATATGGTTTTGAGTATATAGAACATACGATTCAGCTCAAGCTAAATGCAGGCGATAGCTTGGAAGAAGTGGCGCGTATTGGACGTTACACAGCTTTTGCAAATTATATGAAATATGGCGATGTTTTGTTGACGGCACATCAACAAGATGATCAAGCAGAAACCTTATTACTACAATTATTGCGAGGTGCGGGTCTGAAAGGTCTTGCGGCAATGCCAGCAAAGACTGGTTTTGGGGATGGTTTCCATGCGCGACCTTTATTAGCTTTTCCACGAGACGTATTACAAAATTATGCTAAACAACATCAGCTGACCTGGATAGATGATCCATCGAATGCAGATTTACGTTTAACACGTAATTTTATTCGACAAGAAATTTTGTCCCGATTAAAACATCGTTGGCCGACAGCAAGCAACCTTATTGCTCGCAGTGCAAGCCATTGCGCTGAAGCTCAAGTATTACTAGAAGATATTTCGGTAACAGAATGGTTAAAGGTGGCTGGATCGCGAGTAAATACTCTTTCTGTCAAAAAACTGTTGAATTTAGAAAAGGCAAAACAATGCTTAGTATTAAGAACTTGGTTTAATAAACTGGGCCACCCTACACCAGATATGAAAAAGTTAGCATCAATCTGTCAATCAGTTTTACCAGCCAAAAGCGATCGTATGCCCTCTATACATTGGCGAAATACCGAATTAAGAAGATATCGTGACGATCTTTATTTAATGCCAAGCTTACTACCTCATGATGATAAACAGATTGTCGATTGGGAAATCATGCAGCCGCTGGAATTATTGGGAGGGGGAAAAATATCAGCTGTATTAAGTAAAGGTTATGGATTACGGGCAGAGGTTAAACGTGTTTCTCTACGATTCCGATCTGCAGGAGATATTTTTCATTTTGGCAAACGAGGAAAACAATATTTAAAAAATCTTTTTCAGGAATGGGGCGTACCACCTTGGGAAAGAAACAGAATCCCATTGCTTTTCGTTGAGGAACAGCTCGTGATGGTAGTCGGTTATTATATTGCCGATGATTTCGCTGCAACAGGGGAGCAAATGGGGTACACTATTTGCTTTAGAAATCACTCATAAATATTTCAGTTACACCACCATCCACTGTCATTTCAGTTCCAACCATGTAAGAGGATTGAGAAGAAGCGAGAAATAATGCAGCGTCAGCGATATCCATCGGCCGACCAAAATAACCAATAGGAATTTTGTTATTCCGCTTTAACATGTAGTCTGGATCTATTTTTTTCATGGGATCAAAAATAGGCGTATCAATAAAACCAGGCGAGATAGAATTGACACGAATACCTCGCTCAAGCAAATCAGCTGAGAAGGCACGAGCTAATGTTGATACGGCAGATTTAGCGGATGAATAGACGCTATGACTTTTTAAAATTATCTTAGTGGCAATCGAGGAGATAAGAATAACCGAAGCACCATCTTTTAAATAAGGCAGCGAACGCTGAACAGTAAAAAAAACGCCTTTATAATTTGTATTCACTATCTCATCAAAAAAAGCTTCATCCACATCCTTGATATGGCGACGACTAGCAATGCCAGCATTTGCAACTAGCACATCAATTTTTCCAAAAGCTTGATCAGTTTCCTTAAATAATTTTTCAATGTCAGCTATTTTTTTTATATCACCTTGGACAGCAATAGCATCATGGAGAGATTGCTTTACTTCATTCAGTTTATTTTGATTACGTCCGAAAATGGCGATTTTTGCATGTTGCTGATTGAATTTTTCCGCAATGGCTTTTCCAATGCCGCTATTACCACCCGTAATGACAATCACTTTGTTATTAAAATCGTTCATAGGCATCCTTCTTCTCTTCGCAGCTGAACGTTTTCGTTAGTTAAATATAAGCTGGTGAATGATTACATTTTATGTAACGGGGAGAAGGATTCTCCCCATCCGTTTATTCTTTTTTTTCATGACAGATTTTACAGTTAACACAACAGGTGCAAAGATATTTAACTAGGGCACCGAAAGCCAAAATAGGCAAGGTGACATCAAAAAAGTCACGAAAAATAATCAATCGAATCAATTGATCACGCGGTAATACTAAAGCAAACAATCCAACAGCTATAGCAATTAAAATAACCAGACCTACGAAAATACGCATTAACATGAAAATCTTCTCCTATTTGAGACCAAAAATCCTTAAAAAGCTAGCCTGAATATGACAGTAATCTGATGAGGTATCCAGGCTAGTACAGCCTAAATTGAATAGAGGGGAGTAGTCAAGCATCTGTTAAGGAAGATAAGATAGTCACAACATAAATTTCCTCTCCTACTTGAACGAAGAATATATGACCAAAATAACAGCAGAAACTTTTTTTGATGTGATAACAGAAGGTAATATTCAGTATATTGATGATTACCTTGCCAAATATGATCCAATAGAATTATTTGAGCTGAAAGATTGCAAAGGTAATATGGTTTTCCATTATGCTGCGGTTAATGGCGATATCGCATTATTTTATCATCTCATTTTACGCTATGTTGCTTTGAATAAAAATGCAAATTTGTCTGAGCAATTATTTGGCATGCTAAATCATCGCCAAAAAACCCCTTGGCATTATGCAGCTCAATTTGGGCACAGCGATTTTTTTAAATCTCCTGCTAGTATATTCAATGAAAATGTTACATTCAAAGAAGAAGCGCAGACGATTTGGTTGCAGATGCACGCCAGTTGGTTAAATTTACCAACGACTAATGGCAATACTGCGCTACACTTTGCTATTCAGTACGACAAAGGCGATGCTGACGAAAAAATTAAACGTAAGAAGCAAACCTGTGCTGCATTGATGGAATTATCAGCCTTAACGATCAATCGCCAAAATAATGCTGGTAATACAGCTTTGCATATTGCCGTCATCGGAGGTTGTTTCGAAACGGCAAAAGTGATACTGGATAGTGCAAAAGATAAAAAAAATAAGCATCAATTTGCTTTTGATATAAAAAACAATAAAGAGCAAGGGGAGTTGACAGTCAATGATTTGGCGGCACAACTTGGTCGGCAACGTATCGATAATCTTTATTTGATTTCTCGCAATCCTAAAAGTGCTAAGGTAAAGGAACGTAATAGAATTGTTGGTTTGAATGCAGTTAAAGCATACGCATGTAATGTACATTTGCATGATGAGGAATTCTTTCAACGTTTGAAATTTTCTGATCTCAATGAAGATGACATTCATGAGATTATTCAACTAAGATTAGAAACTAGGCGTAAAAAATATCGCAATAAAAGTATTTTAGTCGCTGCGATGGCTTCGCTCTGCCCCGCATTTTTTGTAAACGTTTTTGCAGAATATTTGCCTATGACCTTATTAGGAGTAGGTTTAACGGGAGTTATTTTTCCTATCGCTTATATTGGCTTTGTCTACGTGTGTTATCAATCGCGGATGCGTGAATATAATGCTGTTACGGCAGAAGCAATTTATTTTTCCTGGTTATCAACCTGGTTACCTGGTTATCTTAAAAATTTTAACCAAAAAATTAAAGAACTGATCAGTGAAACCAACATACTGATACAGAAAATCAATCAGATAGATGACATTCAGCAACTGGCGAATGACAAGCAGCACTATTTAAATCTGCAGAATCAATATGCTGATATGCTCAAAAATAGTAGTAAAATTATTGAATTTCAACCAAATAATAAAAAACCAAAATTGATGACAACTCAATTATCGCGTCTGGAATTAAAAAGAAAGAAAAAGTTAGGTATCTTTGATGCTAAGCAAAGCTCGCAGTGGATCAGCGCTCGTGAAGCATTCATGGTTTTCATCGGGCATACAGCTGATATTTTGTGTCCATTGGGAGCGGGAATAGAGCTTGCTGCAACAATTAGTGCGGTTATCACGGGCAGTATAGCACTCTCTCTTCCACCTTTTTTAATTCCTATGCTAGCAATAGGCGGAACATTATTATTAGGTGGGTTGATTAGCTATGCCTTATACAAGGCTTGCTATAAAAAAGATCAAGCAGAAATAGGGGAAAACAATCGTGAATTAGTGATGGCTTATGATACGTGTAAACATAGCGTTAACTTGGTTAAAACTCAGCAGCTTAATCGGCATTGTTCTCAACAATTTAAAGATGTTCAAGTGGCCTTAGATATTAAAGAAGAAGCATTCATGAAGCAGCAAATGGTGCAAAAAAATCAATCATTCATAACAGAAAATATTGATAATACACATTCTGCGCAGCCTTCCTTGCCTTCCGTTAGAAGAGGGTTTGTGCCATAATTAACACGATTTTTGCAGTTCTTATGAGCTTTGGGGTGTTATGACTAAATATATATTTATTACAGGTGGGGTGGTGTCTTCTTTAGGTAAAGGAGTGGCATCTGCTTCACTCGGCGCAATCTTAGAAGCGCGCGGACTTAAAGTTAATTTAATGAAATTAGATCCATATATTAATGTTGATCCGGGTACCATGAATCCCTTTCAACACGGTGAAGTATTTGTAACGGAAGATGGCGCAGAAACGGATCTTGATTTGGGTCATTACGAGCGTTTTGTCCGAGTTAAAATGACAAAGGCCAATAATTTTACAACGGGCCGTATTTATGCGAATGTGATTCGTAAAGAACGAAAAGGAGATTATTTAGGCGGAACCGTGCAAGTTATTCCACATATTACGGATGAAATCAAACATTGCATTATTAAAGGCGCAGGACAGGTAGATGTAGCTTTAATAGAAATTGGCGGTACAGTGGGTGATATTGAGTCTTTGCCTTTTTTAGAAGCAATTCGACAAATGCGTATCGAGCTAGGCAGACAAAATACTTTATTTATTCATCTTACTTTACTGCCATATATTCCAACGGCTGGAGAAATCAAAACGAAACCCACGCAGCATTCCGTTAAAGAATTACGTTCGATTGGTATTCAACCCGATATTTTATTATGCCGTAGTGATCAAACAATATCTGATCATGCTCGTTCTAAAATTGCGTTATTTACCAATGTTGAAAAAGAAGCGGTGATTCCTTTGTTAGATGTCGATTTCATTTATCAATTACCGATTCTTTTACACGAACAAGGTTTAGATAATATTGTTGTGCAACATTTAGGATTAGAAACGAAACCTGAAAATTTACAAGAATGGGAACGTGTAGTAGATGCTTACTTACATCCGGATGCAGATGTGACGATTGGTATGGTAGGTAAGTATGTGGATTTGGCTGATTCTTATAAATCATTATCAGAAGCACTTAAACATGCAGGTATTCAAACGCGTACGCGAGTCAACATTGTTTATCTTGATTCTGAAGAATTAGAACATCAAGGTGCTGAAAAATTGCTAAGCAAGATGGATGCCGTTTTAGTACCAGGCGGTTTTGGCAAACGTGGTATCGAAGGTAAAATTATGGCTGCACAATATGCACGTGAGCATCAGCTTCCTTATTTAGGAATTTGCTTAGGTTTGCAAGTAGCGATGATTGAATATGCACGTCATGTTGTTGGAATGGCAAATGCAAATAGTACCGAATTTGATCCAACCACACCTTATCCTGTGATTGCATTAGTCACAGAATGGATTACTTCTACGGGTGAACGTGAACAACGTAATGAAAAATCTGATATAGGCGGCACCATGCGCTTAGGTGGCCAAGCATGCCATTTGGTAAAAGATTCATTGGTGCATCAGTTGTATGGTAAAGATGTTATTATTGAACGTCATCGCCATCGCTATGAAGTCAATAATCATTTGCTTCCGCTAATCGAACAAAAAGGATTAAAAGTTTCGGGACGGTCTGCACAAGATAATCTTGTCGAATTGATCGAGCTTCCAGATCACCCTTGGTTTATTGGATGTCAATTTCATCCGGAATTTACTTCCACACCGCGAGATGGACATCCGCTTTTTATTCATTTTATTCGTGCTGCTAAAGAGTATCGTCATCGAAAAGAAAATAATCATACAAAGCATCATACTTCATCGATGAGAGGCAGTGCTTCAATATGAAATTATGTGGATTTGATGTCGGATATGCGCAACCATTTTTTCTTATTGCTGGTCCTTGCGTGATAGAAGGTGAGCAGTTTGCCATTGATACAGCTGGAATATTGAAAGAAATTACTCAGACACTGAATATTCCATTTATTTATAAATCGTCATTTGATAAAGCAAATCGAACCTCAGTTCATAGTTTTCGTGGAGTAGGTATGGAAGGTGGTTTAAAAATTCTCGATCAAGTGAAGAAACAAGTGGGAGTACCTGTTTTAACCGATGTGCATGAAGATACGCCAGTGGATGAGGTTGCTGCAGTGGTAGATGTGATGCAAACACCGGCCTTTTTATGCCGACAAACTAATTATATTCAACGTGTCGCCAGTCAGGGTATTCCCATCAATATTAAAAAAGGGCAATTTCTTTCACCATGGGAAATGCAATATGTGGTTGAGAAAGCACGTGAGATGGGTAATCAACATATTCTCGTGTGTGAACGTGGCGCATCTTTTGGTTACAATAATTTAGTATCCGATATGCGCTCTTTAGCTGTTATGCGGGAAACCGGTTGCCCCGTGGTATTTGATGCGACTCATTCTGCACAATTACCAGGTGGGGGTGATGGAAAATCCAGTGGTCAGCGGCAGTTTGTGCCAGTGCTGGCACGCGCAGCGATTGCGGTAGGTGTAGCAGGTATTTTTATTGAGACGCATCCTCATCCCGATCAGGCACCATCCGATGGACCGAACATGTGGCCGCTACAACAGATGCGCGAACTACTGATGACGCTGAAAGAATTAGATGCAGTGGTTAAGCGCCAGCAATAGATTGTCAGCATGGCAAAAATATTTTTATTTCATTTTATAATTTAAATCCGAAGGGTCAGGCGAATGAAAGAAAAATTAATAAAAGCAATTGATACAGAAAATTTGTTGGAGTTAGAAACTATCCTTTCAAAGGGAATAGATCTAGATCATGTATGATTCGATTCAGGAGTTTAAAAAAAATCATCCTAATCTTTTCTTGGATGAAGAAAATGAAAAGAAAGTTATGAGGAAAAGCTGACTTTTTTGGGGTGCGAATGGTTGGTCCCCTTAAGCAGTCACATGTTACCTATACCAAATATTCTTCCTTCAGAGTTTATCGGATCATAGCCATTTTCGCTGTTTTCATGCAGTGGTGGTGCAGAAGGATATCCGAAAGCAGGAGGAGGAGGAGGATAGTTGTAGGGATTCTCATGAAAAGCTGCTGTTCCTCCCATGTAAGAGAAAATACCAGCAGTAGTGTT